>ERZ780226.170-NODE-170-length-63140-cov-4.465277_pt1 | contig 63140 bp, 48 predicted proteins | sample MGYA00511165_ERZ780226 | MGnify/ENA primary metagenome ERZ780226 (study PRJEB29588, sample SAMEA2152373) | human gut metagenome | biome: human gut; feature: human-associated habitat; material: faeces | place: Denmark | collected 2008/2010 ...
AAAGTGAGATAAGGATTTTCAAAATCTCCGAGAACGCCGAGGCGCTTAAACTGCTGCTTTTGGCTTTCCACGTAAGAAAGAGCAAACTCGCGGCAGTGCTTTCTCAATTCAAGCGGAGGAATAGCTCCGTTTTCGACGCCTATCGCCTTCATCGCCTTTAGCTCTATCGGCAAGCCGTGCGTGTCCCAGCCGGGAACATAGTTTGCGCGATATCCGCTCATGTTCTTTTGCTTTACTATGATATCTTTAAGTATCTTGTTAAGAGCCGTTCCCAAATGAATGTCGCCGTTTGCATACGGAGGACCGTCGTGCAGTACGTATGAAGGCCTGCCCTCATTTTTCTTGAGTATTTTCTTGTAAAGCTCATCGTCGTCCCACTTTTGAATCATAGCAGGCTCTTTTGTCGGAAGATTTCCCCTCATCGGATACTCTGTCTCAGGCAGATTTTCGGTCATACATTCAGAATATGAAAGTCCGACCGAACACCCCTTAAACCCCTCAAAAAATCTGTCATAGTACCCTCCGCCATAGCCGAGTCTCAAGCCGGAATCATCAAAAGCCAGCCCCGGAACTATAGCAAGGTCAATTTCGTTTTTATCAAATTCAGTTAATTCTCCGTCTTTCAAAAGCTTGTGCTTAGGCTCAGGAATCCCGTAAGAACCGGGTTCAAGCTGAGTTTTATTCTCTATTCCGATAAACCGCATAGTATGCGTTTCTGTATCACAAAGCGGAACAACCGCCAAGCCTTTATCCATAATGATTTTATCAATCAAAAGCTCTGTCGAAACCTCACTCCCGAATGACACATAGACAAACACCGTCTTTGAGCGCTTATAATACTCAGATTCGACAAGCCTTTGGCATATTCCGGCGGCATCATCTATGCGACGCTCTTTCGGAATGGAATCACGGAGGTACGCATATTTCTTTCTGAGTTCCGTTTTTTTATTCATCACAGCGGATACTGCATCTGTTCGAGTATCTCGCGGCCGCTTCCCTCAAGACCCGCGAAATAGTCGACTATTGCCTCGCCGAATTCAAGAGCCGCGCCTGCACCTCTTGCAGTAATCACATTATCGTCTGATACAACAAAAGCATCGCAAATCTCAGCACCGTGAAGATGTTCTTCAAACCCAGGAAAGCAAACCGCCGCCTTCCCGTCGAGGATTCCGAGTTCACCCAATATCATCGGGGCGGCACAAATAGCGGCCATCAAAAGCTCATTATCCCTGCAATATTCAATCAACTTATTTACTGTTCCGTCCGCCTGAAGATTAAGCGTCCCCGGCATACCTCCGGGAAGGATTATTCCTTCAACATTTTCTTCCGCTATATCTTCAACCGCCGTATCGCATATTACGCTTATAGAGTGGGCACCGCTAATCACGTCACCGCCGACCCCCGCAGTCATAACCTGTATTCCCGCTCTTCTGAGCACATCTACCGGTGCGAGAGCCTCAATCTCTTCAAATCCTTCAGCCAAAAGTACGTATATCATAGTAATTCTCCTTATTTATCGTTTTTCTTGTTTTTCTTCTTAACCGTAAGAATAAACTTAGGCAGAGCCATAAACCTTCCGATTCGGCTCGGCTGTTTACAGAGCCTGTAGAACCATTCAAGATTAAGCTTTATAAATATTTCGGGGGCACGTTTAACCGTTCCGGCAACAACATCAAGTGAACCGCCCGCACCGATGCAAAGCTTAACATTGAGCTTGTCCTTATACTTATTTATCCACTTTTCCTGTTTGGGAGCGCCGAGACACACCATAAGCAAGTCCGCTTTTGATGCATTGATTTCATCAATAATTTCCGATTCGTCGCTCTCTGCGAAGTATCCGTTTCGGGTTCCCGCAATCTGAAGCCCCGGGAATTTCTCAGTCAGCTTCTTCGCCGCCTCATCGGCCACCCCCGGCTTTGAGCCGAACAAAAACACCCTTCCGCCGAAGCCGCTCATTCTCTCCATAAGTCCCATAGATAAGTCGAACCCCGCTACACGCTCGGGCAGAGGCCTTCCTATTATCCTTGAGCCATACACCACGCCTATTCCGTCGGGGACACACATATCAGCCGAATTTAATACTCCTCGGAAGTCCGGGTCCTCATACGCCGCCATCACTATCTCGGGATTCGGAGTATAAATCACCGAAGTTCCCTCGCTTTCAACAAGCTCTTCAGCCCTGTTTAGCGCAGCGGCAGCAGTTATATTGTCTATATTTACACCGAGAATGTTTACAACATCTCTCATAGTTATCATCACCATTCTTTTTAGCATATAGGTTTATTTTATCATATTCCCTGATATTTTGCAACAAAAAAATACGGACTTTTAAAAAGTCCGTTTAAAACAATATCGTCAAAAGTGCGTACATAACCGGAATCGTTATAACACATAACGTGTGTGAAATCATCGCCATAGATGCCCCGGTGGAGGTATCGCCGCCGTAAGCCGCCGGAAACACAACGGTATTGAGACCGAGAGGGGTTCCGTAAGCAAACAGAGTGAGATACAGCGTGTTCTTATCCGCCCCGAGAAGCCTTAAAAGAAGTATAAAGGCTGTCGGAAGAACTATCAGCCTTAAAAATGTTGCTATATACACCCGCTTATTCTTTATAAGTCCGCCTATATCATAGCTTCCGATAACAAATCCCGTCAGAATCATAGCGAGAGGTCCCATACACGCCGAACAGCTGCTTATAGTCTGGCGGACAAACGAAGGAACGCTTTCAGCAAGGCCGCTGAGGCCCAAGGCAGCGCCTATAAGAATAGAGACAAAAATCGGATTGAGGAGATTTTTAAGTACATTCTGGGTTTTCTCGCCCTTAGGGATGAGTATTATAACGCCCCATGTATAAACCGCCACATTAAGCGGAAGTATATAGAGCATATAATTATAAAGCATAGAATCGCCCATTATAGCGGGAACAATCGCGTTTCCCATAAACGAGAAGTTTCCGAAAGCAAGCGCGTATTTATAAATATTCCTTCGGTACGCGTCATCTCCCGCAAACACCTTTGAAAGCGGCAAGGCAACGGCAAGTGCAATCACAAGCGCCGCAAGACAATATAATATAAGCTTATACTGCTCGGTTACCGAGCGCACCGTACAATACCTCATAAACGTATTAATTATGAGTGCCGGAACAAGAAAATAGTTTTCAAGCTTTGACAAAACGGTCGCTGTATTCTCGGGCGCAAGCTTCATCTTATTCGCCGCAAAACCGATAATCATACACAAAAACATAACAAGCATCGGCGACAGAGTCGCCTTAAAGGTTTCAAACAATTCGGACATTCCCTTCCATATATTACATAACCTTTGTATTATACCACTTTCGTGTCCGAAAATCAAGCATTTTTACCTAATGTAAAAATCCGGAATTATTTCTCTTATCTGCAGCTTTGGTTCTTTTCTCTGAATTCTCTGGGAGATATTCCCGTATATTCTTTAAAAATCTTTGAAAAATGCGCATAGTCATCATAACCTACCGTGGTGCTTATGTCAACAATTTTAAATTCGGCGTTTACGAGAAGCTCCTTTGCTTTTTCTATCCTTGTTTCAAGAAGCAAATCAATAAAACTTTTCCCATACTCATTTTTAAAAACCCTCGAAAGATAATTTGGGTTAAAATGATATTTTTTAGCGTAATCATTGATTTTAAGCTTCTCATAATACCTGTATAAAATATCATTATACATCTCGGTAAGCACGGTCTTTATTCCTAAATATTGAACCGAATCTTCCGCAACAGTGTTCTCGATTTTATGCTTTACCTTCTGCAGAGTGCAAATCAATTCTTTTTCGTCAAGAGGTTTTACAAGATAATTAATAACCCCCTGTGCCATTGCTGTCTTGGCATATTCAAATTCGGAATAAGCACTGAATATAACGATATTCGTGTCGGGCGCAATTTTTCTTATCCTCTGTATAAGCTCAAGTCCATTCATTTTAGGCATCATAATATCCGTTATAATCAAATCAGGACGCATCTTTTTTATAACTGCCTCAGCAAGAGAAGGCTGTTTTATGTGTGCCGTCAGGTGAAAGCCGTAGTTTTCCCATATTATGCTGCTCTTTAAATCCTCATAAACCCAATCCTCATCCTCTATTACAATTACACTATACATACGTTTCCTCCCGTAAGGTAATTATTTGATTTTAAACTCTTCTTATTTGATTTTAAACTCTTCTTTAGGTATTACTATTTTAATAATAGTACCTATTCCCTCAAAGCTTTTGATTCTAAGTATATATTTCTCGCCGTAATATATCTTTAACCTTCGATTTATGTTTTTCAGACCTATCCCGTGATGCCTGTCCCTATTCATCATATCCGAAAGTTCGGGAGAATCTTCGATTATTGCGCGATTGAGTTCGTCAGTCTTGCTTTTTTCGATGCCGACACCTGTGTCAATAACACGTATCTGAAGTTCACCGTTTTTTGTACGGCTGCAAGAAATTTTTAAGGTAATCCTGTTTACCCCTCCGACAATATATCCGTGAACAAGTGAATTCTCAACAAGCGGCTGAATAATAAGTTTTAATACTCTGCAATCCTCCAAGTCCTTTTCACATTCGATTATATAATGAACATTTCCGCCGTTTCGGACTGAGACAATGTTGATATAATACCCGATATTCTCAAGTTCATCCTTTAATCTTACATACTGCTGTGCCTCAACCGAATAACGCAGAAAGCTGCATAGATTATTGATTGCTGAGTTAACATTTTTGAGAGCGCCTACCCGAGCTTCATTTCTGATATAATACAGAGTATTATACAAAAAATGTGAATTTATCTGATTTTGAAGGCTCACAAGTTCATAACCTGCCTTCTCGAGGTCAAGCTCGTAAAACCGCTTCTGGTTATTCATTATTTTTTCGGTAAGCTGTCTGACATCGTTGTTCATATCATTAAAAGCTGTAGTAATATCTCCAATCTCGTTGTTACACTTCAAATCAAGCCTGACCCTCATTCTGCTTCCGGCAACATTTTTCATCGCCTCCGCAAGCTCACGAACAGGCTTTATAAACTCGTTGTTCATATTCCTCCTGAGAAGTATTAAAATCAATATGTTTATTCCCAAAAAACAGCACAGCACAAGGAATATAACACTCATATTTTTTTCTATGTCTGTTTCATCTCTTATAACGTATACATTCCAGTTAAAATTTTCGAGATGTGTCGAATAAGCAAAGTATTTTTTCCCGTTAATTTTTATCTCCGCAGGCTCTTTCTTAAGTCTCATATTCGAAAGCTCTTCCACTGTGTTTTCATTTGTACTTTTATTTCCGTTCATATTATAAACACACTTGCCACTTTCATCAATCACATACGCCGAAAAGCCTTCTATATCAAGGGTTGAAAAAAGTGACTCAACTATTTTATTGATGTCCAGATGAAGTATCCCCAAGCCTGTAACATTGCTTCGGTTAAACGTTGTTCCCGAACTGCCTATCTGCCGAAACGCCAGCCCCGAAAAACTACCGCTGAAATTTTTATGGCCCTCGGCGCTGTATAACATCTTTCCGTCACTGTTTTCAGCCATTTCAGTCATTTCCGCAAGAGCCGACGCATTTATCTGACTATCGGATTCGGTGGTCGAAAAATAATACCTGCCGCTTTTATTATAAAAGTCAACACCTGAAATCAGTTCGTTGCTCGCTATAAATCCCGAAAAATAGCTGTTGATTTTTTCAAGCTTATTTCTGTAACTCTGCATATCCGCATCATCCTGCTTCGCAAGTTCAGAAAAAATACTGTTATAAAAAATCGAGTAAGAGAGATTGTTTACATTTTCAAAATACTTGTCAATATTATATGACATACTGTTTGACGCATATTTCATCTCGGTGCGAAGCCGGCTGTAATAGAGTTCTCTGCATCCTAAATAAATCAAGACTTCCATCACGAAAAGAATAGCCAAAGAGACAGCAAAGCTTTTGATGATACTGTCTTTAAGTGTGCGTCTTTTATCAATATTCCTCACCTTAAATCACCTCTGCTTATTTCGCTGTCTCTTTATAGCTTTATTTTCAAAATTAATCAACTATTATAATATCTCTTGCTCCCGTCCACTGAGATAGAACAAACATCTCTGTTGCGGCCTTTCCCTTCATTCGGAAGTCGTATACATCGCTCATATCGGTCAGTTCCATCTTTTTCTTTTCGCTGTTGTACTTGTATATGAATGTGGTATCGTCTGCCTGAAGGAATCTCGTCTTGCTCAAATCCACCTTATCGGGGTTGTTAAATACATCCTCGCTGAGTGCAACCTGAATCATTACACCGCCTCTTATATAACACTTTCCGTACAGATATGCCATTTCCTTTTCCATTGTGACATACTGCTTATAAGCATCGGGCTTATTCAGAGCGCTGAAGAGGATATTATAATCCGACATATACCCCGTAACGGTATTCTCTGAAAATTCAAGAACATCTCCGCAGCTTAGCGGTTTTTTGTTAAATTTATAATCCTCAACAAAAAGCTTTTTCTCTTTCCCTGCGACATATCCAACTGCCATTTTCACAGATTCTTCTTTTTCATTGTCCCAAGCCTCTTCAATACTGCTTACAATAAACGCTCTGATTCCCATTCCGCTTCCCGAGCCTTTTACAAGAACCATCCCGGTCACACCGTTTTCGGCACGGTCATATGCGCCTGCCACCTCAAGTACTTGTTGGTTGGCTAAGTTTTTCTTTTCAATAAGTCTATACCTGTCCTCATCCATCAAGCCGTCAGCGTCCTCCGGGATTGTCATAATCACGGTATCATCGTTTAATACATACGGTCTTCCTATCTGATAGTTTGAAAGTGCGCTTGACCCGGTTGTAAATGTATAACGGGTAATTCCGTTAATCGAATCATCGGACAGGCTGTTCTTGCCCTCGTTTTCACCCTTGTTTGTAGTATCGATTGACTTTATTTTATCGTCAGCTATCTTAACGCGTATAACCCTTCCGTATTTAAGCTTATCCTCAGAGAAAAGATAGTTATACATATTATCAACGGTCTTAAAGGTGTATCCGTCTATTTTTGTCTTTTCATCAATATTGGTGTCGACAAAAGCTCCGCCGCTCGTATAAGCCTTTATACGGACAGTATTTTCAAAAGCGCCGCTTTCCAAACCAATTCCCATAATATAGGCATAAAATTCTCCGTTTCCGGAAACCTTTTTGGCATAAACGGCCTCGCCGTTAAAGTTTTTGTATACCTCAACGGTGTCACCCGCGGTTATACCCTTGACATTAGTCTTATAATAATCCGTCAGCTTGATTTTTTCTTCCGAAACGGTGATATAATCCTCCTCGGTTTTCTGAAGAAGGCCCTTTGCCTTTCGGGTGGATACAATAATATTTATTATTCTACGTCCGGCCGGGGTCTGAGCCTCAGCCACGGATATTACGCTGTTTATTTCGATATTCGAGGTCTTAAGGGGATTTCCCATAGAATCCACAACCGCATATGAGACCTTGCTGTCCTCTGTGTCAAAGAGAAGCATATTATTGTTATTCTCATCATATATTCTGATTTTTCCGTCGTTTCCGGTGACAAAATAATCCTCAAACGAGTTAATAACAACAAGCGAATATCCCGAGCCTCTGTCAACCAGGGTGACCGTTCCCGATTTCGGAACAACCTTATTCTTATCAAATTTCAGGAGCGGCGCGCCGTTGAATATATAATCGGCGTTTGCTGAAACGGAGGCTGATGCTTTTTTATCATTTTTATCATAATAAAAATATGTTCCGTCACGGAAGTCATCTATGTCCTCCGCGTTAAGCTCAAGGCTTCTTTCCGTGTCCTTCCATAATCCCAAAAGACTGTTATGCCCCTCATCGGTTTCTTCATAATAGAACTTCACTGCATAGCCGAGAAGACTGTCGGCAGCCGTTTTTTCACACGAATACGTCTCTCCGCCTATCGAAACAAACCCCTTTTCAACAGTCGGGTTTCCCGAAAGAGAGCTGTATCCGGTTGAATCTATTATACCCGAATCCGTATAAATTTTCAACCTTCCAGACAAAAAAGTTTTTGTTTTATTAATTCCGCATTTTATTTCACCGTTTTCAACCGAAACAAAGTCAAGATAATCAGAGTCAAACAAGCCGTAAATAAGATTCAACATATCGCTTCTCGAAATGCTTTTGTCAAACCCCATAGACGGAAGCTTCATATTCGTCTTATGTGCGAGGGAATAATATCCGGTCGGATAGCCCCCGATGAGCTCGGCGAACTGTTTGTATTCTTCTCCCATCGCATCTATCGCTATCTTCATTGCATCTCCGAACTTTATATCCTTGTCACCATCTTTTGAATCGGTCAGTCTAAGCTCCTCAGCCTTTTTCAGACTTTCGGCATAACCCTCATCGTCTGCGGCTTCCAGTTCGCCCGCCAAAAACTTATCGTCATATTTTATGGTTTTTAAAATTAAATCCACAAATTCACCCTTTGAAATATTCACCGTCTCTTGGCTCTCGGGCTGTTCATTATTGTTGTCGTTTGAGGTTTTCTTCTTATCGCTGTAAACGCCCATCGCCTTAAGAAGCATTTCCGCCTTTTGGACGTTGCTTACCTTCTCTGAGGTTACCTCCGCCGCTGAAACGCCTACGCTTCCCGTTATAATCAAAATACAGATTAAATACAATACAATTCTGTTAAACAATATCTTCATACTGCGCATTATCCTACCTCCAATTATCTGAGCATTTCATATAAGCGGTACATCATAACCGCGGCCTCGGCACGCGTAGCGCTGTCATTCGGTAAAAATCTGTTGTTATCTCCCTTTATGATTCCGGAATTTGAAAGATCCGAAACGGCATCCCTTGCATAATCCGATACATCATCAAGGTCTTCAAAGCTGATGTCCTGTGCTTTTTCAAGCTCAACATTTCTTATCTTTGATGCATTATAAAGCATAACAGCCATATCCTGTCGGGTAATATTCATACCTGTTCCGAACAGGTTATCGCCGACACCGCCGCAGATTCCTTTCTCCTTCGCACCGACAACATATCCCCTAAACCAGCTGTCATCGTTTACATCGGTAAAAGGCAACTCGGCATCGGAGGTCGGAATTTCAAGAACGTTCATCAGCATCTTTAAAAATTCTTCTCTCTTTATTGTTGAATCGGGGTCAAAGTTCTTCTCGCTCTTACCGTTTATATATCCCTTTTGGTAAAGAGTGTTTATCGCTTTCTCTGCCCATTTAACGCTTGCCAGGTCATTGAAGGTTTTTGCCTCTTCCGCTGTTTTCGGCGGAACAACTACGGTTGTCGAGGTCTGTGAGCCGCTGTTCTTGCCGCCTCTTATTCCTCCTGAGCCTGAGCCTCGGCCTCCGCCGCCGGTACTGCTTCCCGGTTTGCCGGTCGAATCGTCTGTATCCGACGTTGAATAGGTCTTAATCAATGCCTTCAGTTTTTCTTTAAAATCACTAAAGTCAGAAATTTCACCCTTTTTGTTTATAATATCCTGACATACATTTCTCTTTTCGGATGTATATTTGGAATGCTCATCTGAGGTCAGCTTTATTATCGATTCATTATAGGCCGAAATTACCGAATCAACGTCTCCCCATATGGTTGAATTATATTTTACTAAGCCCGCTACCGCTGACTCCTGAAAGCTTGTAACAAAATTTTCGACAGAAAGATTTCTGTCCGATGAGAGAATACCTACTATTCCTTCTCTTGCGTCGGCCGCTTTTAAATATGCCTTCCAAATATCAAGATCGGTCAGTTTAAAGCTGTTTGCCGCAAAGATATTAACTGTATCGGTTTTATCCGCGGCGGAAATTTTATCGTTTTTCAGCGCCGCATATATGAGATTCCTGCTTATCGCCTGATTCAGCTCCGCGGCATCAGCGTATTTCTTCTCAGCTATTTTCTCATATGCCGCGTCAAGGCCGCCGACAGCATTTAATTTCTCATACACAAAATTTGTAAGCGAGAAGGTGTCTCCGTGCTTTTCTATATAATCTTTAACATCGTCTTTGGTTGAAACATTCTTTGCGTCAGTGTTCGCCTCCGCTAAATCCGCCGCCGTATAATACTTTATATGAGCGGCTTCGTCTGTCGTATGGCTTCCGCCTATGCCAACGGTATAGCTTCCCTTTGAAAATCCGGGCATAAACGAATACGAAAAGCTTCCATCATCGTTTATAACCATACCGTCTCCGTCTCTCATCTCTTTTATATAAACAATCGAATCGGCCTTTGTGTTATCCGAATCCAAATCCGAAATATTTGCATCCGATTTTATGATATATAAAAGGTCTGTGTCACCCTCGGCTCTGTTTTCAAGGCTTCCCGTTATGGTCAGCGACTGATCTGCTTCTGATATTGTTGCGCTTGAAATTTTCGCCTTACCCTGAGCCTTGCTTCCGTAAAGCTTAAAGCCTTCTGATGACTCCAAAAGGTATGTGTCAACTTTATCTCCCTCAAGTGTTGAGGAAAGCCTTCCGCTTACTGCACCAACCGTTGCATAGCTTGTTGCGTTTGTATAAGTCTTACTTATAAACTCGTTTTCGCCCATATTGTCGCCCTTGGCTTTGGGTGAAAACTCACCGCTTTGATAGCTTGCGCCCTTGAACGCCCCTGCTTCATCATATGCCGCACCGAGAAGGCCGGCCTTAATCGGCTCTGTCTCGGCGGTGTCGCTCAGCTTAAGATTTGTAAATATATAAGACTTCGCCGACTTACCGCCGATTTCCTCTGTTATGGGTCCGCGGATATTCCGGACGAAAGCGTCGCTTATATTATTCATTTTAACATAAGAAACGTCAAGTTCGGCATCTCCTTTTTTTCCGAAACACATAAAGTAGAAAGCACATTCCTGACCCGAATTCTTCTTTCCGTAGCATTTGTTTTGAAAATCACTTCCGCTTCTTTCAAACACAGAATTATTGTCATTATCCACGGCGGTTATACTATATGTATCACTTTTATAATCAACGGCGACTTTAAATGTGAACCATTTATTATAAAGATTTTCTACAGCTATGCTCTCTGCCCGGCTTCCGTCCGGGAAAAGCTTAAATCCGCTGCTGTTGATTTCAAAAAGCTTTCCTGCGCCGCCTGAATTCAGCTGAACGTTTGCACTTCCCGAGGTAAGTCTTAATTTAAACTCAAGCTCGGTCGGATATGCACTGTAGCTAATGATGGCGCGGCATCTGATTGACGCCTTATTATTATTATCATCAGCATCGGGCAGGAGAACAAGACACCTGTCACCGTCTATATCTTTTATTTTTTGTCTGATCAGCGGCGACCATGTATTCCATAGGTTAACATCGCTTCCGTCATTTCTCGCCGTACCTGAACCCAGTCCTCTTTTTATCCCTGCCTGAACGGCATTGTCACTAAGCTCCCACGACTCAAAATCGTCATAATAATATGCCGCTCCGCCATTTGATGCCTTATAATATACAAAGGGTGAGGTCTCCTCCGCTCCGGTTAACGCCGGTGCCGGGTCCTCGGCATAAGCCGAAGACCCAATCATCACCGCCGCAAGCGACAGCGCTGTCATTGTTCTTAGAATTCTTACGGTTACTGACTTTATTTTCATTTTCTGCTCCTTTCATACGCTCGTTTTCTGCACTCTGCTGTAAGTTTTTAGTCTTTTTTCACTCTGTTTCGCTCTTTTTTGTTTTTCCGCTCTGCCCGTTTGACTGACATCGAAAACGAGCGCACTCACTATCGGATATGCAATTCAGCTTTCGCTTATAAGATTATTTTATATCTTTAAACTTATAAGGCGCATATGTCGTCTTGTTCCATATAAATATCGCTGCTCTGTCGGAATCTCCCTTTTTAAATGTTGTGCTTAGAGTCTTTGTCGTTGAATCAACTACCCCCATTTTTATGCCGGTGAGAACGCCGTCTTTATATGTGGCAACACACATCATTGACTTATCTAATTCATCTTTATTCCCAAATGCAGCGGTTACACTTACATCTGCAGTTCCATTTTCTATGTCGGTAAGTTTATTTATATCTTTATCACTGCATTTAATATTAAGTGAAATTCCCGATACGTTTAAGGGTGTTTCTGTATCTGTCTTATGGCTTCCGCCTATGCCGACATTATAAGCTCCGCCCGCGAATTCCGGAGTAAGTTCAGTGGCGAACGTGCCGTTCGAACTATCCGGAGTAACCTCTTTAACATATACAAGGTCTGACCTCTTTGAGTTATCAGCGTCTATTTCTGAGAGCGTTGTTCCGTTTTTGATAATGTAGATAAGAACCTTATCACCGTCCACACAGTTTTCCGCCGTACCGTTTATTGTCACTGTTCCGTTGTCATTTTCTTGGGCTTTGGTGATGCTTGCCGACTTTTGATTTGCCACTCCGTGAAGCTTTAAACCGTCAAGCGAATCCAAAAGATATGTATTGACGTTGGCTGTCGTTCCCTCAACCGTTGCCGAAAGTCTTCCGCTTACCGCACCGACATTTGACGAATCTATTATAACATTAAAGTTGTTATCTTTATGAAAATTAAAGTTCTGACTTATAACCTCGTTTGTGCCTACCTCGCTTCCCTTGGTTTTGGTTTCAAAGCTTCCGCTTTGACAGTCATTCTTTCCGTTATCCGAGTTAACGCTCAGGACTGCGCCGCTAAGCAAGGGTATCCCTTTTGTTGTCTCATCAAACTTCAGATTCGTGAAATCATATGATGTTGTTACTGTTTCGTCAGTATTTGTTGTTACGCTTGGGTCTGAAATATCGTGAACATAGGTTGTTCCCTTATCTATAAAGCTGCTGAGTTTAATATATGATAAATTAAACTTGTTACCCGTATTTCCGGAACACATAAAATAAAACGTAGGTGTTTGAGCGATGGTACTATTGTGTGCGGCATTCGAGAAATTCGATCCGTCTTTTCTAAATAATGTAGTACCGTTATCATCCAAAACAGTCATTTCATATTTGTTGCTATAGGCACGACCTGTATTTGGATAAGCAAAGCCTATCTTAAGCGTATACCATTTATTATAAGCCGCACTATCAGCTGTTCCGGTTACAATGCTACTTTCCGAACTGTTATCGGGGAATACCGTTATGCCATTTTGGTCTATCTTTATCAGCTTTCCCGTACCATTTGCGTTTAATTCTATGCTTGCGGTGCCGCCGGTTAATCTGAACCTACATTCTAACTGATTCCACATATGTTGATAATCATTGCTGCTCACGGCTTTGCAAAAAATGTTTGCATTATTACCGCTACCTTGAGGCAACAGCGTAAGGCAGAGATCGTTGCCGTCCTCTTTTGTTATTTGCTTTCTTTTTTCTGATCCATATGTATCCCATAAGCTCGCGGCTTTTGCATTGTAGGCAGGTTCACCATTTTTGCCAAACACACTGTTATTTGCAAACGTCCAAACCGCATTATCGCTTGTACCCATCCACTCAAAATCGTCATAATAAAAAGTTTCTCTTATAGTGGGATAGTCCGTAAGATTTTTCGTATAAAATACAAGAGGTGATTTCTGTGTCGCTTCGGTACTCGGTTCAGTTGTATCGGCGAACGCGCATTCGCCGCTGAGACTCATCATTGCAGCAAGAGACAGCGCCGCTATCGATTTTAATACTTTTATGTTTTTTAAATTCATTTTTCTGCTCCTTTCAGAATTCACATTAAAATAAAACACATTCTTTTTTTAATTAGGACCCGGTTCAGTACATCGGATTTTCATCTCCCCCATTATTGAATTTTTTTAAATTTATACGGGGTAAGCGTTTTTGTATTCCATGCATATGCCGCGACGGTATCCGCTCCGTCTATATCAAATTCTGTCTTAAACTTGCCGTCTTCCGTCGGATCGATTATTTTCAGATTTATTAAAATTCCGTCTTTATAAGCGGCGGCAAACATCGTTAAATCTGATAAAACTGTCTTATCGTTTATGTTCACATCTATGTTTATAACTCCGTCATTCGGTGTTATTTGCGATAAGTTTTTCAGCTCACTGTCTTTATATTTAATGTCAAAGTATACCTCATTTTCGTCTACAACCAGCTGAGGGTAATTTGAAAAGGTCATTGAACCGATAGTCAGAACAACATCATCATTATCCGAACCGCTGAACATAAGCGAAAGCATCTTGTCACCTTTAAATTCTCTCTTGACTATATCAGTCACATCTATATCATAATATAAATACGGCGTTTTGACCTGTTCTGACCGAGATATAGGCTGTTCACCCGCCGCCGGGGCGTTAGCCCATGTGATTGTTTTACCCTCCCAGCTATCATTTTCTACATCGTATATCGACAGAGTGCCGAAATTATTGTCTGAATACAAAATATCCGAATACAGTCTGAGCGTTGCTTTGTTAACATATTTGAGTTTTGACAGATCATATTTCAAATAACCGTTAACATTGAAGTCCTTCCCTCCTTCAGTATTAAGAGCCGAACGGGCATTTATAAAATCACTCGTATCACTGCTCATACAAACAGAGGAATACTTTCCGCTTCTCGTCATAGCATTATCTGTCGGTTTTAATACGGTCCCTTCGCCGGGGTCAAAGTTCTTGCAGAGCTTTCTCGGAGTATCATACGGTTTAAGTCCTTTTTTATTGAGATTGTAATACTCGCTTTTACTTTCAACGAGATTATAAAGAAGCTGAGCCGTAATTTCGCGGGTCATCCCGGTATCTCCGCCGAGGGTATCAAGCTTAGTTAAAATACCCATCCGCTTTGCCTGAACCAATACATCGGTTTCCTTTTCTGTTCCCGAATTTTTAAGAGCAAGGTTTAAAGCCCAGGATACCGCTTCTTTAAGCGTCAATGTCTTTGATGTATTTTCTGCGTCTGACCTTCCGAGAATTCCGAAATTTTTCGCTGTGTCGATGCTTGCTTCTGCAGCAGTATCTTTATTAAACGAGTTAAGACCTGTAGTTTTGACAAGTGCAGTAACAAATTCGGAAACGCTCACCTGCTTTGTCGGCTCAAAATACTTATGCCGATTATTATTATCGTTTGTATAGTCCTTATACGAATCATACCAATAGTTCATATTGATAATCGCGTCTTTATATGCACTGTTTTCAATGTCGTCCGGAATTTTATAATCAAATGAGGTAAATTCATGAGCGCCTATGTCTGCTTTTTTATCGGGCCAAATATAATACAGTCCGTTTCCGAAGAAGTCATGTCCGCCATTATTTTCTATCGTCATACCTTTATCGATACAAGGTGAACCATCCTTAAGCTTATAGCACGCCGCGGTATCACGGCCGGCTTTTGCCTCACCTTTTCTGATAAACCTTGGGTCGCCGGTGATATTTCCCTCTCCTTTAGGAATGGAAGCCGTATCTGAGGTCTGCCATAGATTATATTTAAACTCGGGCATAGGAGTCGGATTTGCCCATGACGGATAATAAATCGCTTTTCCGCCGCCTTCGTTGGCGAATATATTGTTATAAAATTTTAAGTTTCCGCCGATATAGCCGTCCCAGTCAAAAAGTCCTACGCTTCTGACCGATAAGCCCTCTCGTACATAAATTGTATTGTTGTAAATATAGCTTTCTTTTTCGTTTTTGTCCTTATCAATATAACCTATCCGACCGTTTATCCGAAAGCTGTCCTCCATATCATTTTGGCTTATATTATATCTGACAATGTTTCCGCCGTTGATTCCGTTTTTCGGGCAGCAGATAAGAAGGAAGCCGCCGCCGTTGTTATGGCTGTAGTTATACTGGACCGTTGTGTTCGTTGTGCAGTGGTCTATGTCAAAGCCCTGTTTATCGGCTCCGCCCGGAACGGTGTCGTATGCCTCGTTATACTGCATAACCGCGTTGTTTGTCGCATAAACCCATATTGCAGCGTTTGCCGCCTGTGTTTTCGTACAGCAATGCACAGCCGTGTTGTATTCAAGCAAAGGGCTTTCAGCCGCTGTAATAACGATTCCGTCGCCGGCTATGTCTTTAACCACATTTTTTTGAACTTTTACATTTTTGTGAGGCACCCATACGCTTCTGTTGGTTGTCGTATATTGACTTCTGGTTGAAATTCCCGTTCGGTCAACGTTTTCAATAAAGTTATTCTCAATTAAAATGCCATTAAACCATGTCTGCTCGCTTCCCTTCTGCACCTCAACAACTATTGCGGCCGCACCGTCCTTGACATGCTTGCTGTCAACATCATGAACATAACAATTTCTTATTGTTATGCCGTGAAGCTCGCCAACATTCTGCCCTGTGACTCCGATACCTATAATTCCTCCGTTATCCTCTTGGTCAACACCAAAATCATCGTCGTTTGTAACTTCAAGATTATCAATAATCCAATATTCCTGGTTATGAAGCTTGACCGCGGGAGCTGAAATTCCGCCGCCGTTTATAATGGGGCGTTCACCTTCGCCATAGCTTCCGACGGTAATTTCACTTCCCTGCCTTCCGTTTCCCTTCGGCCAAAGCTGTCCGTCATAAATTGTTCCTGCCTTAAATCGGATTGAATCCCCAGCTTCAAAGGTCATTGAATTAACCTTTTCAAGCGTCTTCCACGCCTTGCCTTCCGAAAGGCCGCTGTTTTTATCGTTTCCATTTTGCGAGTCTATGTAATAAATATTACCGATTGAATCAGCCGCAACAATATCAATCGACTGCGGAATGATTCCACTTCCTGTTAGGATTGCCGTCACCGTAAGAATGAATGTTAATAATGATTTCGACAGCTTTTTCAGATTATTCATCATATTCACTTCTCCTTAAGTTTAATTTTATAAAACACCTTCTTGTTTATCACACATTCTGTCTCGGATATTTTTCTGTCAATCAGCTTTTTGTACTCCTCTTCCCGATAGCTGTATTCAACCTGCTTTTTGTTCGGATTCATCTTTATCGAGGTCTGAGCCTTCTTACAAACATAAATCGAAGCGCCGAAGTTTTCGTCAACAACCTCGCTTATATCGCCCTCCTTCATACTCGGTGCAAGCTCAGAGCCCTTTGGGTACGCATATTCGTTGCTCCCTGCCGTTTCGTTATTGAACACAAGACCGGGATAGAGTTTTATTCTCTCGTCCGATTCAAGCTCTTTAGCTATGTTTTCCGCTTTTTCGCCGTTCACAAGACGGCTTCTCAGCTTATCAGCCGTCTCAAACGCACCTTCCTTATCATTATCAACGCCGTAAAAGACCTGAAGAATATCGCAGACAACGTCATACTCGGTTTCGGAAAATTTTTCAATATTCTCACTTTCATAACGTATCAAATCTTCATCGCTTACGCTGATAAGGCTCTCTCTGAGCGAAGTATCGATATTTGAAAAGACATAAGCATCCCACGTCTTTCGGGTAAATTCTTTAGAACCGTACACCACCCCTCCCGAATGTATTTTATCTTTCCGATTTTTGTTTTCCTTGTCCATCTGTTTATAAAAGCCGTCATAATCGGTTGGATAGCTGAATCCGTTTTCGTTGGCAAGGGTCAGCTTTATCTTTTTCTCGATAATTTTGTCCTTTGAAATCTCTCTCAGTCTTTCTATGGGAATCTCACCGCCGAAGCTTTTGTTCCAGTCCTTTGATGAAAGATTTTGATTATACTTTTTATAAAATTCGGCGGATACCTGCCATTTCATATCCTGCATCTCGGCCGCCAGCTCTTTCGCCGTTACATCGATTCCGTTAACCGAAAAAGCAACTTTATCGTCCGAATTATTATGCAGTAAAATTAAGGAGGCCACCGCCGCGGCTATAACAGCCGCAGCAGTAATACAAATCAAAAGAGTTTTTTTATTCATATACGTCACCGTAATTATTCCTGAACAACCAGCTGAGGGTAATTTGAAAATCCTGTTGAACCGATATACAATACAACATCATCGTTGTCCGTACCCGTAATCATCAGAGACAATATCTTGTCCCCATTAAATTCCTGTTTAACTATATTTGTTATATCGATGTCATAATACCTCTTCGGCTCTGATACAAGTTCAGACTTAGCAATAAGCTTTTTTACTTTTGGGGCGTTATCCCATGTGATTGAGTCGATCGCCCAGTTGTCGTTTTGGATTTCATAAACCGAAATCGTTCCGAACTTGGTTGTTGAATACAACGTATCCGAATACAGTCTCAGTGTTGCCTTGCTGACGCTTTTCAGCAATTTTAAGTCAAACTTTAAATATCCGTTTCTGTGCCAATCATCACCCTGTGGTGTAGCAAGTGCCGAACGCCCGATGAGGAAGTCGCCTATCTCGTCTTTGCAGTTAGTCTTAGCAAATTTTCCGCTCTTTGTATATCCCTGGTCAGCCGCCTGAAGCACCGTACCCGGGCCGGGGTTAAATGTGCTGCAAACCGTACGCTTCTTATCGAAAAATTTCAATCCTTTTTTATTCAGGTTATAATACTCTTTCTCGCTTTCGACAAGATTATAAAGAAGCTGAGCCGTGATTCCGCGGGTTAGCTCAGTATCACCGCCGAGGCCGTCGATACCCTCGAGAAGACCCATCTCCTTCGCCTGAGCCAATACATCAGTCTTCTTTTCCGTTCCCGAATCGCCGAGTGCAAGGTTCAAAATCCACGACAGAGCTTTATCTAAGCTTATCGGATTTGACAAATCCTCATAAGTGACGGATTTATCGAGTATTCCGAAATCACGTGCCGTATCGGCAAAGCCTGTTTCCTTCTTATCGGCCTCGAAATAATTTCCGTAGGTGTAAGCCTTCGCAAAGGTTTCAAGTCCCGCCGCCCTGACAAGCGCTTTTATAATCTCGTCACCGGTAATCTTTTCATCAGGCTTAAATTTTTTGTCCTTATCGGCTTTATAAATATTTAAAAAGTTCATAAGCTTTATCGCGTCTTTATACGGGCTTTCTTCAATATCGGCCGGGGTTTTATCCTCTTCGGCATAATATTCCGCCGCACCCAAATCGGGGAGGTTGTTATAGAGCTTGTTTCCAAAATAGTCTCTCTTTCCGTTATTTTCTATAACCTTCCCCTTGTCGATACATGGTGAGTCTGCGCTGAGTTTATATCCGTCAACCGTGTTTATGCCGGCTCTTCCGCTTCCCTTTAAAACAAACTTCGGGTCAGCAATAATTTTCTTGCTGTCTTTGGGCATAGACTCTTTTTCACGCTGCCACAGATTGTTTTCATATGACGGCTTTTCGGTTAGATTCTCCTGGCAAAACAGAGCCTCTCCCTCGCCCTCGTTGGCGAATATGTTGTTATAGAATCTGAGATCGCCGCCTATTCCGCCCCAGTTATAAAACGAGATGTCTCTTGTTTTTATGCTTTTATCCACATAAAATGTGTTATTGTATATAATTGTCGGGGCTCTTCCGCCCTCCACATCGGTCGGTCCGATAAATCCGTTTATTCTGAAAATGTCCGTCCGGTCGTTCTGGCTTATGTTATATCTGACAGTGTTCCCGCCGTTGATTCCGTTTTCCGGACAGCAGATAAGAAGAAAGCCGCCGCCGTTGTTATGGCTGTAGTTATACTGAAGTGTTGTGTTCGTTGTGGCATGGTCTATATCAAAGCCCTGTTTATCGGTTCCTCCCGGAACAGTATCATATGACTCGTTAAACTGCATAACCGCCCCTTCGGTTGCATAAACCCATATCGCCGCATTCGCCGCCAGGGTCTTTGTGCAGTTATGTATAGATGTGTTATACTCAAGTATCGGCTTATTCGATGATGTCACAACAATTCCATCACCCGCAACGTCCTTGACTATATTATTCCGAACAGCGACATTTTCGGATATCTTCCATACGGTTCTCTGTGGATTAACCCATGAGCTTCCCACAGACAGTCCCGAACGGTCACAATCCTCAATAAAGTTATTCTCAATAGTCACGCCGTTGAACCATGTAGGAACAGACGTTCCTCTGACACGAACGCCTAAAGCGGCTACTCCGTCTTTGATATGCTTGCTGTCCACGTCATGGACATAACAATCTCTGATTGTTATACCGTGAAGCTCGCCTTTGTCTTCACCCCACACCATAATGCCCGCAACTCCGCCGAGTTCCTCCTGGTCGGTTTCAAAATCATCATCATTCGTGACCTCAAGGTTTTCTATAACCCAATATTCCTGGTTATTGAGCATGACTGCCGGTTGTTGAATTCCGCCGCCGTTTATCACGGGGCGGCCTCCCCCTCCGTACATTCCGAGGGTGATCTCGCTTCCCTGTCTTCCGCTTCCCTTAGGCCAAAGCTGTCCGTTATACACAGTGTCTGCTTTAAAGAGAACCGAATCCCCCGCCTCAAAAGTTGTTGAATTAACCTTATCGAGAGTCTTCCATGCCTTGCCCTCGGAAAGGCCCGAATTATCATCACTTCCGTTTTCCGAATCGATGTAATATATCTTTGTCTCTGAACTCAAAAATTTCACATTTATTCCGACAAGGCCGCTTGCATAAGCAGGCGTCAAAACACACAGCTGAGCTGTCGCGGCGACCGCCGCAATAAGCTTTTTTAAAATACCTCTCATACTTTCACCTCGTTCTTTTTTAATTTAATGCGAAAACCGCTTGATTCATATTAAATCCTTTTAAGAGCTTTTCAGCAAACAATCAAGCGGTTTTTCGGTTATTCTTTTAAAGTCCAAGCTTTTTCGCGCCTTCGTTAAGAGCCTCTGTATAATTATTTCCGCCTACCGACTTCCAGTCGTTTGCATACGCCTCGAAATCGGCATCGAAGTTATCACTCTGGGTAATAAGCTTAGCAAGGCCTTGATAAACAGCGTCTTTAAGCTGTTTTATTTCAGCCGAGTCAACCTTATCTACAACCGATACGAAATAGAGCGGATCGACCTTTGCCGCCTTCGTAAACGCCGCAAGCGAGCCTTTATAGTCTTCGGGATTCTGTGTGTTTTCGCATACAAACCTAAAGTCCTTATGTGCAACAAGGTGACAGAAGTTAGCGGATTTATCCTTCTCGGAAAGCTCAATGGGATAACCCGATGAATTATCCGGGAGGAGGCTTATATACTTTCGGTTTTCTTCTTTATAATCAACATTCGGCTCCCCGAGTGAGCAAAGCTTTGAGCCTTCTTCAGAGCACAGAAATTCAAGAAGCGCAAGCGCCTTATCACGCTTTTCTTCGCTTATATCCGCTCTTATCGCCGTCGCCGTCCAAAAATTATATGTTCCCATAACGCGAACAGTTCCGTCAAAACCTTCGAGCGGCTCTTTCAAATATGTGAATACCTCCTTCGGATCCTTATCGGGATATGCCGACCGGAACTGATTATATACCTTGTTATACGAAGGCCCTGCATTATATACCAGCATACCTTCACGACCCGACACGAAATTTTCAAGCGCTTTATCACTTCCCATAGTCAAAAAGTCGGTGTCGAGAAGCTTTTCGTCATAGCACTTTTTAAGGAAGGACGCGGCCTTTTTCATATTATCCGAAATACACTCGGGCTTCCACTGATCTCCGTCCTTATAATAGTACTCAAATGATGTGTTAAATGAGTTAATGAACGGATACAGCCACCATACTCCGCCGCCGCAGAAGCCGTATGTATCCTGCTTTCCGTTTCCGTCGGGATCATTTTCTCTGAACGCCTTCGCCACATTATAGAACTCCTCCATCGTGGTCGGCTCTTTCAGACCGAGCTTATCGAGCCAGTCCTTTCGGATATAAATCGCCTGCCCTGCGCACACCGCGTCGCTTGAGCTTAAATCATTATCAACCGGAAGCGAATAGTGCTTTCCGTTCTGTAATAATGTGAAATCCTTAAACTTATCAAGCTAACGGGATAGGTTCGGATACTTTTCGGGCGTAACATAATCCGAAAGGCATAGCAGTATACCGTCTTCAAGCCACTTATTATAAACCTCTTTGTTTTCAAGACCCTTTGTAACAAATACATCGGGTACATCGCCCGAAGCGACAAGGATTCCGAGACGCTCCTCCCAATTCTTTTCGCTTGCGTTTACCGGATTGATTCTTACACCGACTTTTTTCTTAATCTGATCATAAATATAATCGTCCGTGTCCTTTGCGGCATTTTCAAACTGCCAACCGAATACCGAAAGCTCGACATCTCCGCCGGCGGAGACATCGGACTTTTTCGTTCCGCAGCCGGTGAGTGCCGTTACCGCGGTCGCTCCCGCAAGCAAAAGCATCAGGCTTCTTTTCAAAAAGTTTTTTACATTGTGTTTTGATAATCTTTTCATTTCCATCTTCCTCCTGAAACTGAATTTTTATATGCTTCGTTTAATTTATTTTTAATTTTATCCCTTTACCGCCCCGAGCGTTACTCCCTTTACGAAATACTTCTGTATAAACGGATAGATAATTGCAACGGGCAGAACAGAAACTATTACAACCGCCATCTTGATTGAATCCCCTACCACATATTCGCTTGAAACGTAAGCCGAGCCGACGCTCTCTGTATCACTCGATATAAGTATTTCTCGGAGAATCATAACGAACGGCCACTTTGATTTATCGTTTATATAAATCATCGCGTTATACCAGCCATTCCATCTGTCAACCGCAAAAAACAGCGCGAATGTGGCTATAACCGGAACCGAGAGCGGCATTATAATGCTGAATAAAATTCTAAATGTATTCGCCCCGTCTATACTTGCCGACTCTTCCAAATCGGCGGGAATACCTTCAAAAAAGCTCTTCATAATCAGCATATTATAACAGCTGAAGCCAAACGGCGCTATAAGAGACCAAACACTGTTTATCATATGAAGTCCGCGCATAAGAAGATAGTTCGCTATAAGTCCGCCGTTAAAAAACATTGTTATTAAAAACAGTGCAAAAAAGAACTTTCTTCCCGGCAGGCTTTTCTTTGCTATTGCATACGATGCAAATACCGTTACAAAAAGCTGATATACTGTACCTATAACCGTCACGAGCGCTGATATTCCGAGCGATGATACGAATTTCGACGAATTAAGTATGTATTTATACGCCTCAAAGGTCACTCTTTTAGGAAAAAGAGTAAATGCCGACTGAACCGCCAAATCATATGGCAAAAGCGACCTGACGATAACATAGTAAAACGGCAGAAGCATAATAAGCGCTACAATTATAAGCAACACCGTATTAACCGAATCAAAAATAATATCCCCTATACTTCTTCTTTTTAACATTTTCTCACCTCAATAAAGACTGCTTCCGTTGATTTTTTTAGATAAAACATTTCCCATTAAAAGCATTGCACAGTTAATTATATTAAGGAACAAGCTGACCGCGCCCGCCATACTGAACCGGCCGTCCACAATACCCAATCTGTATACATAGGTATCTATAACATCACCTACATCGTAAACCGCAGGGTTAATAAGGTTAAACATCTGGTCAAGACCACCGTTCATTATCTGACCCATTCTGAGTACCAGCATAACCGAAATCGTAGGCATAATTGCCGGAACCGTAATATGTATAATCTGCTTCATGCGGCTTGCACCGTCAAGCATCGCCGCCTCATAATATTCGGGCGAAACATTCGCGAGAGCGGCAAGATACAAAATCGTTCCCCAGCCCGCTTCCTTCCATATCTGTGAAAGCACAACGATAGGTCTGAATGTTTTCGGGTTCGCCAGGAACTTCACAGGATCTCCTCCAAGGCTTTGAATAATCGTATTCATAATTCCGTCTGTCGATAAAATATTAAACATAATTCCCGATACAACAACCCACGATATAAAGTGCGGCAGATACACAACAGTCTGCGTAACGCGCAAAAACACTTTATTTCTGACCTCGTTCAGCATAAGCGCAAGTATTATAGGTGCCGGAAAGTCAAAAATCAATCGTATGAAATTGATAACAAGAGTGTTTTTGAATACCTGCCAGAACTTCGCCATACCGAAAAGCTTTGTGAAATTATCAAACCCAACCCATGGACTTCCGAGTATTCCCTTTACTGAGGAATAGTTTTTAAACGCGACCGTTGCACCATACATGGGAACATAGCAAAATATTATAATAAAAATCAATGCCGGTGCAAGCAAAACATAATATTGCCAGTGTTCGCAAATACGTGTACTTAACGATTTAACCTGTGTTTTTCCTTTTACTTTCTTTTTTGGAATCATTATAAGCCCTCATCTCCGTCTGTTTTTGTCGGCTTGTCGCATATACCGTCAAAATATCTGTCATCAAAGATACGAATATGCCCAAGCACTTTCCTTTTTGTATATTTTAAACTAATTATTTGAACTTTTACATTTCTTTTTTTGCTCTTTTTTATGTGTTTTGATTACTTTGTTAAAAAAATGGAATAATTAATGTTCGTGTCGAAAAAGAAATATTGTAAATATAGAAAATCCGCAGATGTATAAGTCCGGATAAAAGAAAAACGGAGCAGCTCCGCAGGTTTGGAGCTACTCCGTAAAAATCCTTATGTGGTTAAAGCTTTTTTGCTGTTTCAAGTTCGCCTTCAAAACGCTTGCTTACCTTGTCGAAATCCTCGTTTCCCTCGCCGAAATAGTGCTTGACCATTGCCTTTGTATCTGACCCGAGCTTACTGAGATTTTCGTCGGCTGTCTTGCCTTTTCCGATTGCCTCAAGTTTGTTACCCGCTTCATACATTTTCTTTGCAGCATCTTTATTATTATCGTAAACACCGTTTTTGACTTTGTCATAATTATCGCTTATGGTGCTGACAAGGCCACGAATGTCGTCTTTTGACGCTGAATCAGGGTTTATGTCATTTTCAACCTTACCGAACTCGTCGGCCACGTCTGACCAAGCATAATTTATAGCGCCGCCGAAGCCTTTTACCGCATTGCCGGCTCCGTTTGCCGCGTCTTTTACCGCATTGCCGGCGCCTTCGGCAACATCTTTCGCCGCGTTACCCGCGCCGTTTGCTGCGTCCTGAACCGCATTCCCCGCTTCGTTTGCCGCATTGTTCGCATTGTTTGAACCACAGCCGGCAAGACACAGTATTAATGACGCCATAGTTATCCCAAGAACTATCTTTTTCACGTTAAATCACCTCATATTATTTTGATTATATTATGTTACGCCGCTATTATTTGTCAAAACAATATAAAATATGCAAAAAAATAAGGAATATAAAAAGCGTACCGTTACACCGATACGCTTTTTCGTTTTTGCTCTTTGCTGAATTTTAATAATCAGCCCGGAGGCCATTGAAGGTTCCTGCCTGCGAGCAGGTGAAAATGAAGGTGGCCGACAGTCTGACCGCCGTCTTTTCCACAGTTGTTTACTATCCTCCAGCCGTTTTCGGCAAAGCCTTTTTCCTTCGCAATTTTTGCCGCGGCGGAGAAAATGTGGCCCACTATCGCCGAATTCTCATCGGTGAGGTCATTCCCCGACGCAATATGGTCCTTCGGCACAATTATAATGTGAAACGGAGCCTGTGGGTCAATATCGTTAAAGGCATAGACGTTATCGTCCTCATACACCTTTGTCGATGGAATTTCACCGTTTATAATTTTACAAAAAAGACAATCACTCATATGCTCATCCCCTTTTATTTAATCATTTCTGATACAATTTCGTCTACCTTGGCGAGTGCATCGTCAATCTTCATAGTATCTGTTCCGCCGCCCTGAGCCATATCGGGCTTACCACCACCGCGACCGCCGCAGATTGATGTAACCTCTCTGATAATGTTTCCGCAATGCACTCCGTTCTTAACCGCCGATTTGGACGCCATTGCTATAAAGGTGATCTTTCCATTCTTGTTCGATGCAAGAACAACCACGCCGTCTGTCATCTGTGCTTTCGCGTTATCGGCAAGAGCTTTAAGCTCGTTTATACCCATTCCGTCAAGCTGAGCCGTCAAAACGTTGACCTTTCCCAAATGGCGAACCGAAGTCATCATATTCTTTGTGCGGAGGGCGGCGAGCCTGTCGCGGAACACAATCAGAGCCTTTTCGTGCTCTTTATTATCCGCCATAAGAGCCTCGGCCTTGCTGTCAATCTCATTCTCATCCTTTATCTTAAGAGCCGCCGCAGTTCTCTTAATAAGACTGTTCTTCTCGTCTATCAGGTTAAGAACGCCGAAGCCGGTCACGCCTTCGATTCGGCGGACACCTGCCGCAACACCCGTCTCGCTGACTATCTTGAAGAGTCCGAGTCTGCCGGTTGAGCTTGCGTGCGTTCCGCCGCAAAGTTCAAGGCTGAAATCGCCCATTTTTACTACACGAACCGTGTTTCCGTACTTCTCGCTGAACAAAGCTGTTGCACCCATTTTCTTAGCCTCATCAAGGCTCTTTTCGCTACAGATAACCTCGGCATCAGTCAAAATCATATCGTTTACACTCTTCTCTACCTCGGCTATCTCAGCATCTGTCATAGCCGCAAAGTGTGAGAAGTCAAATCTCATTCTGTTTTCATCAACATAAGAGCCTGCCTGAGCAATATGGTTACCCAGGGTCTTACGCAGAGCCGACTGAAGAAGATGTGCGGCGGAGTGGTTACGTCTAATTGCTTCACGGCGCTCGGCATCTATTTCACAGGTCACTTTATCGCCGACCTTTACGCTTCCGCTTTCAACCTTGCAAAAATGCAGGAACTTTCCGTTCCTTTTCTTTGTATCAAGAACTTTAACAACAGCGCTGTCGGTCTTTATAACACCCGTATCACCAACCTGGCCGCCGCTTTCAGCATAGAACGGAGTTCTGTCAAGAACCAAAACGGCTTCATCTCCCGAGGTAACGTTCTCCGCTCTCTCGCCGTCCTTACCTATTCCCAAAATCTCGGCTTCAAGCGTATTATGCTCGTATCCGTCAAACACGGTCGCCGCATCGATTGACGCAAAGATGTCTTCCTTCCACGCTTCGCCCTCCATATCTCCTCTTGCCGAACGTGCTCGTTCGCGCTGTTCGTCCATCAGTTTTGAAAAAGCATCCTCATCAACGGTAAAACCGCTCTCTGCAAGGATTTCCTTTGTTAAGTCAATCGGGAAGCCAAATGTGTCATAAAGCTTAAATGCACTCTCGCCCGAAAGTTCGGTCTTTCCGCTCTCTTTAAGCTCGTCAACAAAGTTGTTTAAAATGTCAATACCCTGGTCGATTGTCTCTCCGAAACGTTCTTCCTCGGTTTTGATAACCCTCTCGATATACTCAAAATTCTTTTCAAGCTCAGGGTAAGCAGTCTTTGATTCATCCGCCACAACCTTTGCCAGCTTATACAAAAATGCTTCTTTAAGACCGAGAAGCCTTCCGTGTCTTGCGGCACGTCTTAAAAGCCTTCTCAAGACATAGCCCCTGCCCTCGTTCGACGGCAGAATTCCGTCAGACACCATAAACACTGTGCTTCTGATATGGTCGGTAATAACACGAAGCGAAATATCTGTCTTTTTGTCAACGCCGTAGGTCTTTCCTACCATCTTCGCCGCACTGTCGAGTATACGGCGGATTGTATCAACCTCGAAAATTGAGGTCACGCCCTGCATAATGCAGGCAATACGTTCAAGACCCATACCGGTATCGATGTTCGGATGTTCAAGGCGGTTGTATACGCCGTTCTCATCCTTGTCGAACTGAGTGAATACAAGGTTCCAGAACTCGACATATCTGTCACAGTCACAGCCAACGGCACAATCCGGCTTGCCGCAGCCGTATTCCTCGCCCCTGTCATAATAAATCTCAGAGCAAGGGCCGCAAGGACCTGTTCCTATTTCCCAGAAATTATCCTCTTTTCCGAGAAAAACAATTCTGTCGGGCGAAACACCGACTTCCTCTGTCCATATTTTAACGGTTTCCTTGTCTTCTTCATAAACACTGACCCAGAGCCTGTCGGTCGGGATTTCAAGAACCTTTGTGATAAACTCCCATGCCCACGCTGTTGCCTCATGCTTGAAATAATCTCCGAACGAGAAGTTACCCAGCATTTCAAAAAACGTGCCGTGGCGCGAGGTAAGACCCACACACTCAATATCAGGGGTTCTGATACACTTCTGACAGGTAGTCACACGCTTCCGCGGCGGAACCTCCTTACCCAAAAAGTATGGTTTAAGCGGTGCCATACCCGCATTTATCAGCAAAAGACTTGCATCGCCCTGCGGCACAAGCGGAAACGACGGCAATCTCAGATGCCCCTTGCTTTCAAAGAACGAGAGATATTTCTCTCTGATTTCGTTAAGTCCTAACTTTTTCATATTAGTTTCATTGCCTTTCTACCTGCAAAAATCATTCCGTTCAGTGCCGCAGGCGAGCCTCTGAATTACACATATAAAATTATTATATCACATAACTCCGTTTTAGTCAAATACGGTTATGCGGATATTCCGTTATTTTTTTACTAATCCTGCCTCTGCTGCCGCTTCTGCGCTAACCGCATTCTTCTCTATTAATGAATCTATCATTAACATACCGTTTTTCATTTTTGTTTCAAGCGCCTTATATGAAGCATAAACCATTTTTTCTCTGTTGAAATCGGTACTTCCCAGAATATCTCTTGTTTCATCCTCTTTTAACATATTGATTTCTGCTGATAGCTTTTCAGCAGTTTCGGGTTCAGCATCACTATACCCAAGAGTCCTGAGCAGGAGTGTTAAATACTGCTCTCCGCTCATATTTTCATCAGGCGCATAACTGCCGTCCCCGATACCTTTTATAATATTGTTCCGATAGCAGTATGCTATATAATAAGCCGCCCAGTTATCGGCAGGAACGTCATTAAATATCTCTTCCTTTTTCTCATTCAGCACAGTATTCTCAAGACCCAGCAGTCTGACAATCATAGCCGCTCCCTCTGCTCTGGTAAACTGTTTGTCAAGCTCATATCCGTTCTCCGTTCCCTTAAAAAGACCTATGCTGTTAAGCTTGTCTGCATAGCTTCTGTTATCCGTCTCTTGCGTATCATATTTATTATCTTCTTCGGATTGCGGCAGCTTCTCATCTTCCTTCAGTGAATTATCTGTCTGTTTTTGCTCTTCATCACTGTTTACGGCTTGATTTTGATTATCGGATTTATCTTCGGCATTTTTATCATTTTCAGTGTTTTTGTCATTTTCAGCATTTTTATCGTTTTTATCGTTTTGATCGTTTTGATCTGGCAATACTTTGCCTTCTTCATTATCATAATTTATATTGTTTTTAACACTGAAAAGCCCACCATATAACAGATTTCCGGTCTGAGACTTTCCCTTCATATCTATAACCTCTGAGGCAGTCTTTCCTGTCGGCTTGTATGTGCTCTTAGCCGAAATCTTATCAGCCTTTCCCGCATCGGTCACATTAACGCTGATTTCAAAAATATAAGTTCTTTTCTCGTCCTCGCTGTTATACTCTCTGCCTGTCTTTTCGTTATCATATGCAATCACACATTTATTGTAATCAATGATAAACTTATTATTTTTCACCCCGTCAGCGATAAAGTATTTGTCAACGCCCAGAACGCCGGGGTCGGTATCACTTATATACGGAACAACTATACTTTTTCCGTTTTTCGTGTATTTGCAGATTCCCCAAAAAATATCCATTCCCTGTATCTTGCTTTGGGTATAATACAGCGGCTCTATATCGGAAACATTCACCTGATCCTTCAGAGGTTTTTCTCTCTCTGCCTTTGATTTCTCCTCTTTATTCTCAATAAGCATCTCTATCAGAGAAATTAATTTTTGGTGGACCTCCGGTGTTTTAAATTTAAACCATCCCTGACTGAATTTTATATTAGTAATATCGGCTGTTACTATTTTCCACACAAGAACATTTTCGTTATCAAAGCGAAAGCACCATTTCACATCATCGGTGTCACTGAATGAAAATACTCCTTCTTTAGGCCGCTTATCATCTGAAACCGGCTGAGTTTCTTCAGAGCTTTTATATTCAAGATTTGAATCGGAAAATATCTCCGCAAGACTTTTTAAATTATCCTCGCTCATAAAATCGGGATAGCTTATGTAGCTGTCATTTCCGTTATTCCTGTATGAAATTGACGCTCCTACTGACTTTGACACATTCGGAAAGACATTACCTATTTTTTTAAGCGGTTCACAATCTCTTACTGTGGCACTTGCCGGAATACATCCGAAAATAAAGCTTAAACATAAAATGCTTAAAAATAAATTTTTTATCAATCTCATCATTTTCATTCTCCATTCTTCGCTATTCTTTTGATAAAATATTTGCTGTAAATATCCTCTCAGAAATTTAATTGTTTTTACTCATTATCGGGGAGAATTCTTTCAATTATATCCTTATAAATATTCTCCGCCTCTTTTTTCAGAATCTTCGCCACACGCTCTGAATCCGAACGGCTTCCTATATGAACCTTAAGCTCAAGCATCGGCAGATTTGCGTCAAGCATGGTAAGAGCCGCCATATACTGATGCGGTGCGATAGGTATGACCTCGGTTGACACCGAGTTCGGGTTATACTGTTCTTCATACTTACGCTCAGAGATTTCGCTGTCAATCTTTTTTCTTATGCTCGGCGGAATTCTCTCAAAGAAAAAGGCGTTTGTTTCATCACCCTTTTCGCTGAGCTGAAAGGCTCTTTCGTTCCGATAAAACTTGCTGTCTACAAACCCGTCCTCTATCAGCTCGTTAAGCATAAGTGCAAGGTCAAAATAATTCATCACCTGCTTCTCCCAGGTGAGAATATCACAAAGCTCGGTCATACTTATCGGTTCAACATACTTCTTAAGCGTATATAAAATTGCAAACTTCATTTCGTCGTGTTCCAAAAACATAAAATCACCACTGGCCCTAATTCTTATACTCGTAATACGGTTTTTTGTGTTTGAAATATACGCCCACAAGTCCCGTTCCCGCGTGAGCGGTTATAACCGGCCCGATTTTGGCATAGGTTATCTTTTTCGGGCTAATCCGCTCTCTCACCATTTGTTCGACAATTTCAACCTTGTCGGGTGCATCGGAATCAAGTATCATAACCTCGTTCTCTGACGGATTATCCATCCTCTCTTCTATAAAGTCAACCAGCATCGATGTCGCTTTTTTAAGTCCCCGAACCTTTCTGAAGGCCTCAACAAGGCCGTCGTTTATCATCATAATCGGCTTTATGTCAAGAACCTTGCTTATTGCCATCGTTGTTGCCTTTATTCTTCCACCCTTTCTCAGATAGGTCAGGTCATCAACCAAAAAATATGCCGTGTCGCGGTCATAGATTTCGGTCACGGTATCTATGATTTCCTGCTTTGACTTGCCCTCTCTCGCCATTTTTGCGGCAAGAATCACGGCATAGCCGATAATCATTGTGAACTTTCCCGAGTCTATAACGGTTATGTCATAGCCTTCGTCCCTCAACTGGCGCGCGACCATATTTGAAGTATTGTTAAGTCCGCTTCCCTTAGCCGACATAGTAATATGAATAATCTCATCCCCGGGACCGATTTCGCGGTACACGTTTTCAACCTCGACCGGACTCATCTGACCGGTCGTCGGAATTTCTGTGCAGTGCTCGACTATCTCATAAAAATCCTCAGCCGACATATTAATGTCCGCAACAATCTGCTTTCCGTCAACATTTATCATAAACGGAATAATCTTTATATCAAACTCTTCAGCAATCTCCTTCGGAATATCCGCGGCTCTGTCAGTTACTATTCGTATCATGAAGCTCACCCTCTCTTTCTAAATTTTCAAAGCCTGTCTGTCTCAAAGCCTCGTATGCAATTATAGCAACGGAATTTGACAGATTCAGCGACCGTTTATTTTCTTTCATAGGAATTCTTATACAGCTGGGATAATTCTCGGCGAGGAGCGACTCGGGCAGGCCTTTTGTTTCCTTTCCGAAAACAAGGAACACCTCGCCGTCATCAAACTTCCCATAATCCACATCGCTGTATGTATTCTTCGCCTTTGTTGTGCAGTAAAAAAAGTGTCCGTCGGGATAGGCTGCCTTTACCTCGTCAAATGACCGGTATTCGTGAAGTTCAAGCTCATCCCAATAATCAAGACCCGCACGCCGAACCTGTTTCTCGCTTATATCAAACCCAAGCGGATGAACCAGATGAAGCGGCGCCCCGATAACCGAACAGGTTCTTGAAATGTTACCCGTGTTCGCAGGGATTTCGGGTTCTACCAATACTATATGTAATTTCAATTTTATATCCTCCGTCATTATGCCCAGAACTTCCGGTCAAGCGAACGATAGCGTATCGCCTCGGCTATATTCTCTTTGGCTATTTTCTCGTTTCCCGAAAGATCGGCAATTGTTCTCGCAACCTTTAAAATCCTGTTATGTGCTCTCGCACTCAGTCCGAGCATCTCAAACGCATTTTTGAGCAGCTCTGAGCTGCCCTCGTCAAGCACGCACACTTCATCAATCATAGCCGCCGTAAGACAGCTGTTTGAGTATATACCCGTTCCGGAATAGCGTTTGAGCTGAATCTCTCTCGCCTGGTCCACACGGCGTTTTATCTCGGATGACGGCTCTGCCGTACTCTTTCTTCCTAAGTCATCATAGTCAACCGCAGGGACCTCGATGTGCAGGTCGATTCTGTCAAGAAGCGGCCCGCTTATCTTTGAAAGATAGCTGCTTATCTTGCTCGCAGAGCAAGAGCAATCATGATTCTTATCCCCGTAATATCCGCACGGACAAGGATTCATCGAAGCGACAAGCATTATGTTGCACGGATACGAATATGTTCCGCCCGCGCGGGTGATTGTGACCGTTCCGTCCTCAAGCGGCTGACGCATTACCTCAAGCGCATCCTTTCGGAACTCGGGCAGCTCATCCAAAAACAGGATTCCGTGATGCGCAAGGCTTATTTCGCCCGGTTTGGGAATACCGCTTCCTCCGCCGGTAAGTCCGACCGCAGAAACCGTATGATGCGGACTTCTGAACGGACGGCTGACCACCATCGGCATATTTTTAGGAAGCCGCCCCGCGATACTATGTACCTTTGTGACCTCAAGCGCCTCATCAAACGTCATCGAGGGAAGTATCGAAGGGATTCTCTGCGCAAGCATCGTCTTTCCCGACCCGGGAGGGCCTATCATCAATATATTATGACCGCCTGCTGCGGCTATCTCCAAAGCACGTTTTGCACTTTTCTGACCCTTTACATCCGAAAAATCAGGAAGCTCATCCGTTGCCTGTTCAAAAAGCGCGCGGGCATTCACCTTAGTCGGGAGAATAGGTTCCTCACCCGTAAAGTGCCTTATCAGTGCAGATATACTCTCAACACCGAAAACGTCTATGCCCTCGACCACAGCGGCCTCTTTTGCGTTCCCGATGGGAACGAAAAGCTGTTTCGCTCCGTTCTGATACGCTGTGATGGCCATAGGAAGAGCGCCCTTTACTCCGCGAAGCGTTCCGTCAAGCGAAAGCTCGCCGAAAAAGCACATCTTATCCATATCATGAACAAAAACCTGTTCGCTTGAAGCGAGGATTCCGACCGCAATAGGCAGATCAAGACAGGTACCCTCCTTCTTCACATCAGCAGGGGCAAGGTTTATGAGTATTCTCTTTCCCGGAATCATCAGTCCGGAATTCTTCAGTGCCGAACGGATTCTCTCTTTCGATTCCCGAACCGCCGTATCGGGCATCCCTACAACATCCCATTGAGGAATACCGTTGCTTATATCGGTCTCAACCCCTATATAGTATCCGTCGATTCCCGACAGACCCACGCTGTTAATCTTGGTAATCATATTAAATTTATCACTCCCGCCTTAAACGCTTTATCCTGTTTGTATGCTCTCTTTCAGCGAAATATCCGTCTCGTATAATCGGCTCAAACAAGACGCCGTGGCGTATCGGCATCCGGGGATATTTCACCGTAAGTTCTATCGCCTTTGCCAAAAAGTCAACCGCAAGGTTCGCCGCATTCACCACACTGTAACCGCTGAGCCGGGCACCGGTGAACACACTTGTCAAAAGGTCGCCCGTTCCGTGAAACGGCCGAGACACATAGCCACAGTCAATCTTATAAAACTCATCACCGTCACAGACAGCCACACACATTGTATCGGGTGAGTCCATAACGCTTGTGATTAAGACCGACTTTTCCCCGAGATCCATAAGACTGTTCAAAATTTCAATAAGCTCCGGATCTGTCAGCGGCGACGTTGGGTACTCGCGTTCAAGCAGGAGGCAGGACTCGGTCAGGTTCGGCGTAATAGTGTCAGCTATCTCACACAATTCGCGCATTCCGCCGATCAGCTCGGTCATTCTGTCCGAATACACCGTCTTGACATCAAGGAGAGCATTATCACCGAGAACGGGGTCAACTATCGCCAATGCGCCAAGTTTTTTCTGATTAAGCATAAATCTTTTGGTTATCTCGATCTGTCTTGCAGAGCTCATATATCCGCTGTAGACCGCGTCAAATTCAAGGCCGATTTCTTCCCAATGCGCAATAATTTTTTCCATCTCATCAGTCAGGTCAAGCAGGGTATAGTCCTTAAACTCATATGTATGAGTTGACAAAACCGCGGTCGGAAGAGGACAGACCTCGATTCCCATAGCGGACATCGCGGGTATTGCCTCGGTCAGCGACACCCTTCCGAACCCGGACATATCCTGCACCACCGCCGCACGCGGAATAATCTTATCGTTTTCGTTTTTATTCTGTATCATATGTCAGCAACTCCAATTCATCGGTTGTCAGTTCTCTTATTTCGCCCTCACTTAAATTTCCGTCAAGTAAGAGCCTATTCATCGCGATACGTTTAAGGTATGTTACCTCTCGGCCGCGGTCTTTAAACATTCGCTTGATTTGATGAAACTTTCCTTCAAAAATCGTCACTTTTGCAAGGCTCTTGTCCTCCGACGCCGAGATTATTTCAAGTCTTGACGGCTTTGTAATAAAGTCGCCTAAATCCATTCCGGACTCAAACGCTCTAACGTCATCATCAGATAACTCACCGTCAACCTCTGCGAGATAGGCTTTCGGAATGTGCCTTGCGGGGCTGAGCAGGCGGTGAGCCAAGCCGCCGTCGTTTGTCAGAATACAAAGCCCGACCGTATCTATGTCAAGCCTTCCTATCGGGAAAACATCAAAATGCTTAAATTCGGGCGGAACAAAGTCGGTGACCACCGTTTTGTATCTGTCCTGCGTTGCCGAAAGGCAGTTTTCGGGCTTGTTCAGCATAAGATAAACATATTTTTTATAACCGATAGGCTCGCCGTTTAAATATACCTCTGACGATTTTTCATCTATCTTCGTGTCCGGAGAAACCTTATCAAGGCCGATTACGCGTACCGCACCGGACTTTATCAGCTTTTTAACTTCACTTCTCGTTCCCGCGCCACAGTCAGCAAGGAATTTATCAAGCCGCATAGGCACGCCTTCCTTCTATATTATTATCAGCGGCAGATTTCGGCCTCCGTCTGCCGTTTAAATACAATATATTAGTATTCTACCATAAACATTAAATAATTTCCATAGCAAAATGAAAATTTTTTTAAATATTTTAAGTGTTATTTGCAAAGTGTTTGTAATTTTTTGTAAATTCTATATTAAACGCGATAAATTACTTGACTTTTTCATACTTTAAGCGTATAATACAAAAATGAATTCAAAGATTGAAGAATTGGGGGGCGACGGAATTGCAGAAAAGCGGGCCTATAGCTCAAAATAAAAAGGCATATCACGATTACTTTGTCGATGATGAGTTAGAAGCAGGGATAGAGCTGGTTGGCACAGAGGTTAAATCCGTTCGTCTCGGCCGTGTCAACTTAAAGGACAGCTATATTTCCTGCAAGACAGGTGAAGCTATCCTGATAGGTATGCACATCAGTCCGTATGAGCAGGGAAGCATCTATAACCACGAACCCTTGCGGCCGCGGCGGCTTCTTCTTCATAAAAAAGAGATAAACAAGCTTATCGGGCTTACCTCACAGGAGGGGCTCACGCTTATTCCTTTAAAACTCTATTTTAAGGGTCAGTATGTCAAGCTTTCAATCGGAATTTGCAGAGGTAAAAAGAATTATGATAAGCGTGCCGCTCTTGCGGATCGCGACGCAAAGCGAAATATGGACAGAGCAATCAAAGAAAGATATAGATAATCTTATGATAAATTAAAGAAAGGAATGTATAAATATGATAAACAATGTGATAAATATTAATGTTGATTATACAGAAATGGGAGTAAAACCGTCACCGAGACAGACAACCCTTACCACATATATTTTGGATAAGGGAAACATTATGGACAGCGGCGGCATAAAGCGTCCGGCGGTTATAGTATGCCCGGGCGGCGGATATAGCTTTACATCACCGCGTGAGGCGGAGCCTATCGCACTTAAATACTGTGCGGCGGGATTTCATGCCTTTGTGCTTGACTATTCAATCGAACCGTCCTCGTGGCCTGCGGCAACCTGTGAGCTTTCAAAGGCGGTTTCGTATGTACGAAAAATCGCCGATGAAAATAATATAGACAGCAACAAAATTTTTGTTGCCGGTTTCTCTGCGGGCGGCCATCTTGTTGCAAGTCTCGGTGTACATTGGAATCACCCCGATGTTATTAAATATTCGGGCGTAGAAGACGGTTCAAACAGACCAAACGGCATTATCCTCGGTTATCCGGTTATAACAGGCGAGGAGGGAAGAACCCATCAGGGTACAATAGATAACTTTGTTGCAGGAAGAGAAAGCGTAAAGCCCCTTGCCTGGCTTGAAAATTATGTTACGGAAAAAACACCGCAGACTTTTATATGGCACACATTTACGGATAATTGCGTGCCGGTTATAAGTTCGCTTCGCTTCGCCAACGCTCTCGAAGCACATAATGTTAAGTTTGAGATGCATATTTATCCAAATGGCGGTCACGGACTTTCAACCGGCGATAATATCACCTGTGCACCGGGCACCGGTATGCCGTGCGTTACCAACTGGATTGATATGTCGGTTCGCTGGATTAACGAATTTGAGAACTAAAAAGTTTTTTGCGGAAGCAGCGATTTCCCGCTGTTTCCGCGGAATATAAAATATATGGGGATGTAAAGGCTTCGACGGGGTCGCGGAGACTCAGGGAGCGAGCCGCAGCGGGTACTGCGTTAAAAACCCAACTTTTTAAAATTAAACGCTAACAATAATTTAGCTTACGCTGCCTAATTAACGCAGCTGCCTTCCTGCGGTTACCGCGCCCGCAGAGCAAGGTATCATCCAAGCGGTGAACGTGAGCGGGGAAAGCTTTGACCCCGCCATGAACCTATGAAGCTACCGTCATCTCAGGCTTGCTTGTGAGCCTGAGATGTTCGGGAATATCAATCACAAGCTACGCTCGTAGCGCCCTGTGGGGACGCTTCTTCGGACAGGGGTTCAATTCCCCTCATCTCCACCAAAATCAAGAAAACCGCCTAAAATAGGCGGTTTTTTCACTCATTTTATCAAATATACTATAATCGGAATATTTCTTTTTCTACAGTTTTCAATCACATATTTTGTGCCGCGGGATTTCCCGTCCCAGAATGCAAGAATTATATCCGCGTATTCAATAATCTCAATATTTCTTCTAAGCGGCGCACCGCGTCCGTAAATTTTATACTTCGGCAAAAATTCCGTAAGCTTTATTTTATGCTCCCGGGCATATTCCCGCGCAAGTGTATCAACCCCTTTAGCACCGCCGGATACTATTTCGCTTGTTTCATCCGGAATATATCTTGATAAATCAATTCTATCTATTCCCCTTGAACCTATTATTGCTATTTTCATAAATCTACTCCTTGAATGTATTTTAGACATATTATGCGTTCATAATAGCATTATAACATAAAATAGCTATAAAATAAATACATAAAATATTTATTTTGGGGTGATTTTATGGCTATAAAAAGTTTATCAATAAGAATAGATAGCGATATGCTCAATAGATTGCATTACGTCGCTGACTATGAAGGCCGTTCTGCAAACAGTCAAATCCTTATTCTTATTCGAGATGCAATCGAAAAATTTGAGAATGACCACGGGAAAATTGAGCTTAACAAGCCGCAGTCATAAGATGATGATATGTTTTAATCGTTACTCTTAAAATCGGGCTGTTTTTAGACCTCATTTTTATGCGTCGTAAATGCGTCATTTTTACTTAATATTATACTGCAATGATAAAATTAAGTCAATACTTAGTCAGAGGTGAGTCATTATGAAAGACAATTTACCACGCTATACATTAAGAATATCTAAAATTTTGTTGGATAAACTTGCGTATATTGCAGAATATGAGGGTAGAACAAAAAATAAAGAAATTGAACAGTTAATAAAGCACAGGATTTCAGAGTTTGAACGTGACCACGGGAAAATTGAGCTTAATAAGCCGCAGACATAAGATGATATATTTTAATCGCAACTCTTAAAATCGTGCTGTTTTTAGGCCTCAGATGATACTATGGTGATAATTAAACAAATACTAGCCACGGCTGAGGTTATCGAATAAAAAGATGGGCTATAGCAAAAATCATTTTGCTATAGCCCATTATCTCATTTCGATTTTATGCTTATTTTCCGCTGTCACCGTAGTTTGAAAGAACTCGTGCTGATGGGTCGTTTACGTCACAGCCTTCCCATTCTTTATTGGGCATCCAGAAGTCAACAACCATCTCGCTCTGACCGGGATAATATTTCTCAAATATCTCGCGATAGAGAAGAGATTCCTTTGTAAACGGCTGAGCATGGGTATATTTCCTGCGCTTTTCTTCAAATTCTTCGTCGGTGTAAACACCCTCGGCATATTCTTTCAGATAATCTACCATTGAGTGTCCTACTGCGTCAGAGAAAGCCGCCTTCTCGCGGAAGAGTATATCGTGCGGAAGATAATCGCCTTCAAACGCCTTACGGAGTAGGTACTTGCCCTTTCCGTAGGTGTTCATCTTCATCTTGGGGTCAATCGCCATTACATACTTAACAAAATCCAAATCGCCGAACGGAACGCGTGCTTCAAGCGAGTTTACAGAGATACAGCGGTCGGCACGCAGAACGTCATACATATATAATTCGCGGAGACGTTTTTGAGCCTCCTTTTGGAATTCCTCAGCGCTCGGGGCAAAGTCGGTATATTTATATCCGAACAATTCGTCTGAAATCTCACCCGTCAAAAGAACCCGAATATCGGTATCCTCGTGGATTGCCTTGCAGACAAGGTACATTCCCATACTTGCACGGATTGTGGTTATGTCATATGTGCCGAGAAGGGCAATGACCGTCTCTAAATTTTTGAGAACGTCATCCTTTGAAATTATAACTTCGGTGTGGTCGCTTTTTATATAATCCGCAACCTCTTTAGCGTATTTTAAATCGATTGCATCCTCACTCATACCTATGGCAAACGTCTTTATCGGCTTATCTGAAAGCTTAGCGGCTATAGAACACACAAGTGAGGAGTCAAGGCCGCCGCTCAGCAGGAAGCCGACCTTTGCATCAGACACAAGACGTTTTTTAACACCGCTGACCAGCTTATCGTGGATATTCTTGCAAACCGCTTCGATGTCATCATGTAAATACTCGTCTACCTCTTCGATTCGGCAATAGCACACGAACTCGCCGTCTTTATAATAATGCCCGGGAGGAAACGGCATAATCTTATCACAAATACCGACCAGGTTTTTAGCTTCGCTTGCAAAAACGATAACATCCTTCTTATCATATCCATAGAAGAGCGGCCGAATACCAATCGGATCCCTTGCCGCAATATAGCTGTTTGTCCCCGCGTCATATATTATGCAGGCAAACTCAGCATCGAGCTTTTTAAACATATCTGTACCGTATTCCTTATAAAGCGGAAGGAGAATTTCACAGTCCGAATCGCTCTTGAAGGTATAACCCTTAGCCTCAAGCTCTTTTTTGAACTTGTCAAAGCCATAAATCTCGCCGTTACACACAACATAGCTTCCATCCATCGAAAATGGCTGCATACCCTCGTCGGTAAGACCCATAATTGCCAGTCGGTGAAAGCCGAGAAGACCGTTTCCGGTATCAACAATCCTGCTGTCGTCGGGACCTCTTGATATGGTACGGTCAAAACCTATTTTAAACTCTTTTATGGAGGCGCCGCCTCCGCAATAACCCATAATAGAACACATAATAATATCCTCCGAATAAATTAAATAAATTTTTCAGCATCCATATAGGGCAAGTGCTGTGCTTGCGGTGCCACCTATATTTACTTAATTTCCAAGCCTCTGACAAGGCTCTGCCGTCTTACGCGCGGCACATTACGTCGCACCTACTAAAACGCCCAAACGGTGTTCTGACAAAGCGAACGCTTTGCCGGAACACCTTATGGGTATTGTTTCGGATTGCAGCTCGAAAAGTGTTATTCATACGGGGCGTGCTGCGCGAATCTCACCGCCTCGCGCTCTCTGTATGCCGTTTCCCGTATTACTTGTCTTTTCTCAAACGCTTTTTATTCTGTGGTTTATTCTACGTCCTGAAGAGCGTCAAAACCTTCTTCACCTGTACGAACCTTAACTACGTTCTCTACATCATATACGAAAATCTTACCGTCGCCGATATGACCTGTGTAAAGAACCTTCTTAGCAGTCTCGATAACGCTTCTTACCGGAACCTTGCTTACAACGATGTCAACCTGAACCTTAGGAAGGAGGTTTGTCTCAACCGGAACACCTCTGTAATACTCAGGCTTACCCTTCTGGATACCACAGCCCATAACGTGAGATACTGTCATACCTGTAATACCAATCTGCATCATTGCATTCTTAAGTGATTCAAACTTCGCTTCCTTGCAGACTATTTCAACCTTAGTGAACTTGTCTGTGCCTTCTTTTGTTTCCACCGGCTTGGTTGCAACATTTTCAACCTTGACAGCCTTAGAAACAGGAACATCACCCATTGTCTCGCCGTAATAATCAGCCGCTGTCGTGTCAGGTTCCATTGCAAAGCCCGCATGTGCGGTAAGCAAGCCGTGTTCAGAAACGTCAAGACCTGTGATTTCGTCTTCAGCACTTGCACGTAAGCCGATAGTGTGCTTCAAAATCTGGAATACTATTGTAATAACTATGCCGACATAGAGGATTACCGAGCAAACACCGAGCAGCTGAACACCTAAGAACTTGAAGCCGCCGCCATAGAACAGCCCCTGCATAACAGGAAGAGTTCCGTCTGCTTCAGCTACACCGCCCGTTGAGAAGAAGCCGAGCAGGATGGTTCCAAGTGCACCGCATACGCCGTGAACAGAGATTGCACCAACCGGGTCATCGATTTTAGCAACTTTATCGAAGAACTCAACAGCCAAAACCATAACTATACCAAAGATAAGACCCATGATTGCCGCACCGACCGGACTGACCGTATCACAGCCTGCTGTGATACCTACAAGACCTGCAAGAGCAGCGTTATATGTCATCGAAACATCCGGCTTTCCGTAACGAACCCATGTGAAGATAAGTGTGGCTACACAAGCGCAGGCTGCTGCGAGGTTTGTGTTGAAGAATACAAGACCCGCACGTGTTACCTGTGAGTCAGAATCCATACCTACGGTAGATGCACCGTTGAAACCAAACCAGCAGAACCAAAGAATGAATACACCGAGAGCCGCCGCTGTCATATTGTGTCCGAGTATAGCTCTGGGTTTTCCGTCCTTTCCGTACTTTCCGATACGCGGGCCGAGGATTGCCGCACCTATGCAGGCACATACGCCGCCGACCATATGTACTGTTGTGGAACCTGCGAAGTCATGGAAACCTAATTCCGAAAGCCAGCCGCCGCCCCAAATCCAGTGACCCGATATTGGGTAGATGAGCAATGAAATTGCCGCTGAATAGATACAATATGCAGAAAACTTTGTACGCTCTGCCATTGAACCCGAAACGATTGTTGCGGATGTTGCACAGAACACCGTCTGGAATATTGCATATGCCCAAAGCGGAACACCATCCGGAAGGACTGAGCTATAGTCCTTCATAATCATCGGGTCAAACCATCCGAATAACGCCGTACCTGTTCCAAACATTACGCCGAAGCCAACCAACCAGAAGCACGGCGTACCTATACAGAAATCCATAAGGTTTTTCATTAAAATGTTACCTGTATTCTTTGCCCTTGTAAAGCCTGCTTCGCAAAGCGAGAAGCCTGCCTGCATAAAGAATACTAACGCTGCCCCCAACAGCACCCATATTGTGTTAACCGAACTGAATTCCATATTAATCCCTCCAATATTTTAATATTTAATAAAAATTTTAATCTTTTTACGGTTTAAACGAGTTTATGTATTTTACTTATCTGACGCCGAACAACAATTCACCGTAGGTCGGGAAAGGCCAATACTTCTCGGCCGTAAGAGTTTCGGCTTCATCAGCAACCGCTCTCAAAGCGCCCATCTTAGGCAGAATTTCGTCTCTGTCGGCATTAGCTATTTCTGTTACATCATCAACAGTCTTAAGCTTAACAAGTGCGTGTTCCAAATCCTCTGTTGCGGATGCAATGCTGTCGGTCAGGCAGGAGAGCTTCTTAATAAGCTCTTTTTCGTATTCACAGCTGAGGCCCTCAACAGCGGCGGTCTTAGCCGCAACGGATTTCGCGAGGTCAGCGGTATACTCTTCGACAGCCGGAAGAATTTCTTTCTTAGCCATATCAACCATTGTAAGACCTTCGATGTTGATAACCTTACTGTAGTTATCGAGCATTATCTCACAGCGCGCCTCGATTTCGGCTTTGGTGTAAATCTTGTGAGATGTAAGCATATCGACGTTCTTCTTATCAAGAAGCTTCGGCATACAATCCGGAGTTGTTCTCAAGTTCAAAAGGCCTCTCTTTTCGGTTGCTTCCTTAATCCACGCGTCATCATAACCGTTACCGTTGAAGATAATCTTCTTGTGATCCTTGATTGTGTTCTTAATCATATCATGAAGAGCCGTATCAAAGTCGTCTACGCCCTCGAGTCTGTCGGCATAAACCTTAAGGCTTTCAGCAACAGCCGAGTTTAACATAATGTTTGCGCAAGCGATGCTGTTTGAAGAACCGAGCATACGGAACTCAAACTTGTTACCCGTGAAAGCGAAAGGCGAAGTACGGTTACGGTCTGTGTTGTCCTTCTGGAACTTAGGAAGAACGTTTACTCCGAGCTTCATTTTTGCTTTTTCTGCTGCACTGTACGGCTTATCATTTTCGATTGCGTCTAAGATTTCTGTCAGTTCATCACCTAAGAAAATTGAGATAACAGCCGGCGGAGCTTCGTTTGCACCGAGTCTGTGGTCGTTGCCTGCTGTTGCAACGGAAAGTCTGAGTAAATCCTGATAATCGTCCACCGCTTTGATGACTGCACAGAGGAAGAGTAAAAACTGTGCGTTTTCATAAGGTGTTTCGCCCGGTGTCAGAAGATTTACTCCGGTGTCGGTTGAAATTGACCAGTTGTTGTGCTTACCGCTTCCGTTTACACCCGCGAAAGGCTTCTCGTGGAGCAGGCATACAAGGCCGTGTCTTGCGGCAACCTTCTGCATAATTTCCATTGTGAGCTGGTTGTGGTCTGTCGCAATATTGGTCGTGCTGTAAATAGGTGCAAGCTCATGCTGTGCCGGCGCAACCTCGTTGTGCTCTGTCTTTGCAAGAATTCCGAGTTTCCAAAGTTCCTCGTTTAAATCCTGCATATATTCTTCAACTCTGGGCTTGATTGTACCAAAGTAATGATCATCAAGTTCCTGACCTTTAGGAGGCATCGCACCGAAAAGGGTACGACCGGTATATATCAAATCTTTTCTCTGGTCAAAATACTTCTTGTCTACGAGGAAGTATTCCTGTTCGGGTCCTACAGAGGTTTTAACGCAATGAACATCTGTATTTCCGAAGAGTTTAAGAATTCTGAGAGCCTGTTTGTTGAGTGCTTCCATCGAACGGAGCAGAGGAGTCTTTTTATCAAGAGCCTCACCGCTGTATGAACAAAATGCTGTCGGAATACAAAGAGTCTTTCCCTTGATGAATGCATATGATGTCGGATCCCACGCCGTATAGCCTCTTGCTTCAAACGTTGCGCGGAGACCGCCCGACGGGAACGATGATGCATCCGGCTCGCCCTTAATCAGCTCCTTGCCTGAGAATTCCATCAATACACGTCCGTCCGGAGCCGGGTCAATGAAGCTGTCGTGTTTCTCTGCAGTCACGCCTGTCATCGGCTGGAACCAATGCGTATAATGTGTTGCGCCATGCTCAACCGCCCATTCTTTCATTGCGCTCGCAACCGCGTCCGCAACAGCGGGGTCAAGCTTCGCACCCTCGTCAATCGTCTTTTTAAGAGATGAGTAAACCTTTGCTGAAAGCTTTGCTTTCATTACTCTGTCATCAAATACTAAACTGCCGAAATAATCCGAAACTGTTTTCATAATAATTATCCTCCTTAGGTAAATTATTGATTTTATTATTAACGGTTCTATTCAATTTTGCTTTACATAAATGTAAAACAAAAAAGGCAAAGATGTCTAAAAGGGTAGTACCCTTCAAGACATCTTTGCCTTTACAACCGCTATTATACTACTTATTTTTTGTTTTGTCAACCCCTTTTTTAAAATTTTTTAGCTGAATTTTAATTTACTGATATTTCCCGACTGTTTTAGGTGAAATTCGGCTTTTATATTTGACTTTTTATCGAGTATATAATATAATTAAAAGAAAAGGATCTGATACAGTGAAAGAAAAAATATATACGATTCCGCTGACCGAAGCGTTTGAAAAGGATTGTGAATGTGCTTTCTGTGAAATTGAACGAAAGCTGGACAAAGAGATACTTGACTATGTTCTCGGCCCGTCTTATATGGAAGAGGACATAAGAGAAGAGACAAACAAACACGGCTTCTGTAAGTATCACTACGATAAGATGTTCCACGCTCAAAACCGTCTTGGCGTTGCGCTTATGGTCAGCACTCACCTAAAAAAGATTAAAAATGACATCGAATCGGTTCTCGCCGATGAACAAGCGGTCGGGAAACGAAAGCTTTTTCAAAAATCGGCGCAGACCTCGCCCATCGCCAAATACACCGAGGTTCTGTCAGAGGATTGTTATGCGTGCAGCCGTGCAAAAAAGCGTATGGACGGATACATTGACACCTTCTTTTATTTATGGAAACGAGAACCCGACTTCCGAAGCAAGGTCAAAGAGAGCAAGGGATTCTGTCTGAACCATTTTTCGCGTTTGATTTCAGAGGGTCGTGAGAAACTGAACGATTCTTCATTTAATGACCTTCTTAGCACGCTTATCCCCATTGAGCGCGAAAACCTCGCACGTATCTCCGATGAGCTTGACTGGTTTATACAAAAATTCGATTACAGATTTCAAAATGAACCGTGGAAGAATTCCAAGGATTCGCTTGAACGGGCAATACTTAAAATTTCATCGGCTTGGCTTGAGTAAAAATGACCCCTGTCTTATGCAAAAGTTTGCATAAAACAGGGGTCGAATATTATTCCCGGTTCTGGCGCTTGCCGCGGTTACGGTTTCGTGGCCTTCTGTTTCGGCGGTCACGCTTTTCATGGCGGCCGCTCTGATTTTTCTCGTTCGGTCCGTCCGAAATTTCCTGTCTGATGGGTTCCGTTTCGGCTTCTTCCGAAACAAAATCCGCTATCTGCTCATCGTCCTCCGGCTCGGCCGTCTTTGGCTTTGAATGAAGCGGTTTGAACTCACCAAGTTTATAGCTTCCGAAGCGGAAGCCGTCACCGTCTTCAAACTTAACCTTAATCTCGCCTTTTAATGTGGCGATGTCGGTAACCACGCCCCTTCCGTCAGGGGTGCTGACCACAGCGCCTTTATAAGGCAATTTTTTCAGCATATCATCATAGGCGTTTTGTTCGTATTGAAGGCAGCACATCAGCCTTCCGCAGACACCCGAAATTTTTGTCGGATTAAGCGACAGGCCTTGTTCCTTCGCCATCTTAATCGAAACAGGACGAAAATCGTCAAGGAAGGTGCTACAGCAAAGATTTCTGCCGCAGATTCCGTAGCTTCCGATTTGACGCGCCTCATCACGCACACCGATTTGACGAAGTTCTATTCGGGTATGGAATATGCTTGCGAGTGATTTAACAAGTTCGCGGAAGTCAACCCTTCCGTCCGCTGTGAAATAAAATAGAATTTTGCTTCTGTCAAACGTATATTCAACATCGACAAGCTTCATATCTATTTTGTGCTCACGGATTTTTTCGGCGGCAATTATATATGCGTCCTTTTCCTTTTCTTTGTTTTCATCAAGCTGTCTGAAGTCATCTTCCGTTGCCTTTCGGATAATCGGCTTGAGCGGGGCCACAATCTCGTCTTCACCGACCTCTTTATTTGCTATTACCACATGACCGAGTTCGATACCGCGTGCCGTCTCAACTAGAACCTTTGTTCCGACATCAAACTCTTCGCCGTTCGGGTCAAAGTAATATATCTTTCCTGCGCTGTTAAAGCGCACTCCTATAATTTCTACCATGGATTTCCTCCCAGTATTCCATTGCCATACAAGAGACGGCAACAGAGTAGTTTGCGTTTCTGCTTATCGCCAGCGAATATTTTGTTATAATATCACAGAATCTAAAACACGCTTCAGCAGTAACAAGCGAACATATTCGTTTAAGTTCTTCGGCCTTGTCGGCATTTGTTATGTCATAACCTCCACACAGCTTAAGATGCATAATATCCTCTGACCAGCTTATCATTATATCGATAACGGTCGAAATATCCGAATTGTTCTGTTTCAGGAACTTTATAAAGTCATAGAGCGGTCTCGCACCGCTTCCACAAATGTTGATTAAGTGACCAATCACTGCTTCGCGCAGGGCAATCGCGTCCTCATCCGCCGAAAAATTTATCGCTTTTCCTATGCTTCCGCCACTCATAGCGGAGATAACCTCAGCGTGGGCGGGGTCGGCAAGGCCCTTTTCTATAAGATAACCTTCAACCGTTTTACGCGGTAGAGGGTGAATTCTTATCATTGCCGCACGGGAGCGTATTGTCTGAAGAAGGGCGTTTGCGTTTGCCGCTATCAGTACTACCGTACAATATTCGGGCGGTTCTTCAAATATTTTCAGAAGGCTGTTTTGAGCCGGTTCCTGCATTGTGTCGGAATTCGGAATGATATAGACCTTCCTGTCCGAGTGGTAAGGCTTGATATAAATATCCGCCTTCATTGCACGAACGGTGTCAATCAAAACATTCTTCTGTTTCTTAGACGGGTCATAAAGCTCATTTGTTACAACAATTATGTCGGGATTATTTTCCGCGGAAAATCCGCCCGAAAGCTCCTCAGCGAAAGCCTTGGCGAGCGAAAGCCTTCCTATGCCCTCTGCGCCCTCGAATATATAGGCATGGCCTATATGTCCGCTTGAAATTATGCCGCGGAGCAGCTTCTTAACCCCTTCGTGACCCGTTATCTCACTCATTTTCATAATCAGAACTTTATACCTTTTCTTATATACTCAACAAGGTCGTCAATCTTGACTCTCTCCTGTTCCATTGTGTCGCGGTGACGGATTGTTACACTTCCGTCCTCCTCGGAATCAAAATCATATGTGATGCAGAACGGTGTTCCGATTTCATCCTGTCTGCGATAACGCTTACCTATGCTTCCTGCTTCGTCATATTCGCACATAAATTCTGAAGAAAGCATTGTATAAACCTCACGTGCCTTATCCGAAAGCTTCTTTGACAGAGGGAGGATTGCCGCTTTAATCGGCGCAAGAGCCGGATGGAGGTGCATAACCGTACGCACATCATTCTTTTCGGGGTCAACAACCTCTTCGTCATACGCTTCAACCAAAAAGGCGAGAGCAACACGATCGGCGCCGAGTGACGGCTCTATACAATACGGAATATACTTTTCGCCGGTTTCGGGGTCATTATATTCCATCTTCTCGCCGCTGAACTGACTGTGCTGTTTCAAGTCGAAATCGGTTCTGTCAGCTATTCCCCAAAGCTCGCCCCAGCCGAACGGGAACATAAATTCAATATCCGTTGTCGCGTTGCTGTAATGCGAAAGTTCCTCCTTCTCGTGGTCACGAAGCTTGATATTCTCCTCTGAAATTCCGAGAGAAAGGAGGAAATTCTTGCAATAGTCCTTCCAATAGCCAAACCATTCAAGGTCTGTTCCCGGCTTGCAGAAAAATTCAAGCTCCATCTGTTCAAACTCACGGGTTCTGAAGGTGAAGTTACCCGGTGTTATTTCATTTCTGAAAGATTTTCCCACCTGGCCGATTCCGAAAGGAATCTTCTTCCTTGAAGTACGCTGTACGCTCTTGAAGTTTACAAAGATACCCTGAGCGGTTTCGGGGCGGAGGTATATTTCGTTCTTACTGTCCTCTGTTACACCCTGGAAGGTCTTGAACATAAGATTAAACTTTCGGATGTCGGTGAAGTTGTGCTTTCCGCACTCAGGGCAGCAGATATTGTTATCCTCTATATACTTCATCATCTTTTCATCTGACCAGCCGTCAGCCGAAACGCCCGCCGCGTCTTCGATAAGCTTGTCCGCACGGAAACGCGCCTTACACTCCTTACAATCCATAAGAGGGTCTGAAAATCCGCCGACGTGACCCGACGCAACCCATGTTTTCGGGTTCATCAGAATCGCCGCGTCAAGGCCAACGTTATAGGGACTTTCCTGAATGAACTTCTTCCACCATGCGCGTTTAACGTTATTTTTAAATTCAACGCCCAACGGGCCGTAATCCCACGTATTCGCAAGGCCGCCGTATATTTCCGAGCCGGGGTATATAAAACCTCTGCCCTTACACAATGCCACTATTTTCTCCATTGTTTTTTCTGTATTTTGCATATTTATCAACCTTTCTCGAGCATATCAGCCGAATATTCTGTTAGCATATTTTCTATTATAATATATCCTTGATGTAAATTCAAGCATTATATTAAAATTTCACAGTTTAATTATTTATAAGCTGTGATATACGGTAGATGAACAGAGCAACCTCAACACGCGTTGCATAGCCCTTAGGCTTGATTGTTCCGTCTCCGTATCCGCCCATCAGCTTTTTATCGACACACGCCGCCATTGCTTCGCGGGCATAGAAATATATATCATCCGAATCGGTGAAGTTATTGAGCACCGCGGTATTCGGGATTGTTGTCAGAAGCTTTTCACGGGTCAGAACGCGGTACGCAAGCGTCGCCATATCCTCGCGGCGGATTGTTGCGTCGGGGTCAAAGCAGTTATCGCCAACTCCCGAGGCTATCCCCAGAGCCTTTGCCATTCCGATTTCGTTATAGTAATACTTTCCCGGGTAGACATCGTCAAAGTTATCGGTAAACGCCGCTGTCTTTCCCAGAACTCTCAGAAGCAGAACTGTGTTGTCTGCTCTGGTAATGAGCGAGTCGGGATCGAATTCGGTTTCGCTTCTGCCTTTGATGATTCCGCGTGAGGCGAGGTCGTTTACCGCGTCCATCGCCCACCAATAGTCATTCATATCCTTAAACTTATTAACATATTTATCTGCCGGTGTCAAAGAAGTATTATCGTTTGATGATAAGCTTCCGTCCTCCGTCGGGGCGGTGACGTTGTCACCGCTGTTATCGGAGGTCTGATTATTTGCACCTGCGCTGTCGCTGTTTGCACGAACAGCCCCCTGCGGAGCGTTTGCCGCTTCGCTGTTCATCTCTTGCATTAGGGCATATATCGAGTGATTCTTTAAAAATGTATTATAGGTAAAGCAACAATATCCGCCGATTTCGGGGTTATTCCTTCCATCGAGTATATGCGTGCGAAGCTCGTTTGTTCCGCTTTCGCCCGTCCATGCCGGGATTGAGCTTGACGTTGTTCGATATGCCGCCTCGCCTATATAAAGCTTAACGCCCGTGCCCCTTACCACGTCTGACCACCAGTTACAAAGTGTGGTATAATCGGCAATTTCATAGCCTATATTCCAATAAATCTGTGGCATTATATAGTCGACCCAGCCTTCCTTTACCCATTTACGCGAGTCGGCATATATCGCGGTGTATGAGCCGCCGCCGCGGGTATCGCTTCCTTCGGCCATATCGCTTTTGTTTGCCCAGATTCCTCTCGGACTTATTCCGAACTGAATTTCGGGCTTGATACTGTGGAGCTTTTCGTTCATTGTTTCAACAAGCCTATCAACATTGGCACGTCTCCAGTCGGCCTTGTTCGGATACTCATCCTTATGGAACGAATATGTGGTATCATCGTTGAAGTCGCTTGACGGATAGAAATAATCATCCATATGTATTCCGTCTACATCATAGTTTTCGGCAATCTCAGCCGCACCCCTCACTATGAGGTCAATCGAACCGCTGTCACCCGGATTATAGTACATCTTTCCGTCACTGTCGGTCATAACAAGGCCGGGATTTAAAACCGCCGGATTGCTCTTTGCGAGGTACTGATTATCGGCAGGGTTATTCGTTATTCTGTATGGATTAATCCATGCGTGAAGCTGCATTCCGCGGTTATGAGCCTCGGTCACCGCAAATTCAAGCGGGTCAAAATCGTCATCGGGGGCGAGACCCTGAGTTCCCGTGAGGTACTTTGACCACGGAAATATTGACGATTTATAAAATGCATCGCCGCAGGGTCTAACCTGAAAGAACACAGCATTAAAGCCCATATCCTTACAATTATCAAGTACCTGTGTGAGCTGGCTTTTTAACACGTTTGAGTCGGTGGTCTGAGTGCTCGGGTAGTCGATGTTTGCGACGGTCGAAACCCATATGCCGCGGAGCTCGGTATTATCGGCCGCTCTGACCTCTATCTCTGACGGTGCGTAAAACACCGCCGCCTCTATTGCCGCACAGAGAACGAGAATTAACATTCTCAGCGCAAAAGTTCTGTTTTTCTTCATAAAGTATAATCATTCCTTTCCCGGATTGTAAATAATAAGGACAATCCCCTTTGTACAGTTTATGAATTCATATTTTGTTTTAATACATCTGTCACAAAACATAGATATTTTAATTATAACACACTTTTACGAAAATTTCAAATTAAAAACCTGTTACATAAAATCATTTAATAAAATTCTGTAACTCGGCCCATTTTCGGCCATAAAAAATTAATTTTTCGTTGACATTCTATGACACTCCAATCCGAGGTATTATATTCGTGTACAGAGGAGGTGCACACAATCTTATAAGAACCTCGGTGCAAAATAAATTTGCTTTTTAAAAAGCGGAGAGGAGTTTTAAATGTTTAACTTTAACACAACCAAACGCCGCAGCGAAGCGGATATGCTTCCGACAGACGGCGAAATGTCAAACGGCGGTTTGAAAAATATGAATCAGGCCGCAAACGCTCAGGGAGGGCAGGAACCTTATTCAATGGCAGATCCCACAGGGGGGGCAAACGGTATTCCGAATGCCGATATCAACGCAAGAATCGAAGAGCTTAATGCACAGTGCCGTGAATTTATGCAGAAAAACCCGGATTTCGATATGAAAACGGAATTGCAGAATCCCAAGTTTGTCGAGTATGTATTCAAAAACGGAATATCGGTTGAAGATGCATACATTCTTGTTCACCTTGATGAGATTATCAAAAATGCCGTTTCAAGCTCGATGAACCGTGCGGCGGTTCGCAGGAACAGAATTTTTGAGAACGGAACGGGCAAGAACAGCCCTGCCGTTGTCAAGAAAAACCCCAAGGATATGTCGGACAAGGAAATCGATGCAATAATCGAAAGAGTCCGCAACGGTGAAAAAATCAGTTTTTAGCCTACCGGTGTTCTCAACCGGCTTATACGAATTAACAACTACTAATATAAAATAAGAAAGGATTTTTAATATGAGCATAGATTACAATACTCAGACCACAACAACAAACAACACAGGGAACAACTTAACACCCGAGATGAAAACCTATTATGACAGAGAGCTTATTCATTTTGCTTCACCGAAGCTGGTTCATGCTCAGTTCGGACAGAAAAAGCCTATCCCGGCGGGAAACGGAAAGTCTATCGAATTCAGAAAGTTCAGTCCGCTTGAAAAGGCGCTTGTTCCGCTCAGCGAGGGCGTAACACCGAAGGGAAACGCACTTAACGTGACAACCGTTGAATCCACGGTTGAACAGTACGGCGACTATATCACTCTTTCGGATATGCTGACCTTATCTTCAATCGATTCGGTTATATCCGAAACCCAGGCTGTTCTCGGCGATCAGGCAGGACGTACACTCGATACCGTTATCCGCGAGAAAATCAATGCGGGTACCAATGTTCAGTACGGTAACGGCAAGGCGGACAGAAATGTGCTTGTCGGAGGTCAGGCCAAGTATGAAGATAACGACTATCTTTCGGTTGCAGCAGTAAAAAGAGCCGTAGCAACACTCAAACGCAACAATGCAAGCCCATTCAAGGACGGCTGTTTCGTAGCAATCATTCATCCGGATGTTGCGAACGACCTTACCAACGACCCCGAATGGAAGGCAGTAAAGCAGAATGTTGACCCTGACGACTGGTACAAAGGAGCTATCGGTAAGATTCACGGCGTTGTATTCTTTGAATCCACCGAAGCAAAAATATTCCGTGCCAAGGATTTAAGAAACGCAGCTACTCTTGCCAAGGGCGATGCAAAATCACTCTCTATCGCCTCAGTCGGTACGGACGGCACTATTACTCTTAAAGAAGATCTTGAGGCGGCGGATGCAACAGCTCTTGTCGGCAGAAACATTCAGATTAAAGGCTTTGACTATTCAATCAAATCAGCAACAAAAGGTGCAGCCGGCTCGGCTAAGATAACCGTAAACGAGACCCTTGACAAGAGCATTGTTGCTGACGACATCATTTATCCTGCCGGCGCCGGCAAGGACGGCAGAGATATTTATTCGACTCTGTTTATCGGTCAGAACGCGTACGGTGTAACAAATATTACCGGCGGCGGCCTTGAGACTATTCTCAAGCAGAAGGGAAGCGCCGGCACAGGCGATCCGCTCGACCAGAGAAGCACTGTGGGTTGGAAGGCAACTCAGACCGCTGAGATTCTTTCGCCCGAATTTATGGTTCGTGTTGAGACAACCTGCAGCTATTAATTTATAGCTGTTAATCATATCAGACGGCGGATTCTCCGCCGTCTGAGACAAAACGAAACGAAAGGAGATTTTTATTATGACTAAAGCAACAGCAAAGCAAAATACCGCCGCTTTGGAAAAGTTTTATGAAGAACCGGTACCGGTTATGCTGATTAAGGACAACGCAAAGTATAAAGATGACGTTACCGTCACGGTAAACGGCATAAACTATCAGATACAGAGAGGAGTTCAGGTTTCGGTTCCGCGCAAGGTCGCACTTGTGCTTGAACGCAGCCATCTGCAGGAGCTCGATGCTCAGGCATATATGGACAGCCTGAAAGGATAATTATGGAGGTTATGAGGGCTATTGAAAGAGCCGATGCCCTCTGTCCGAATCATTATACCATTGAAGAAAAGCTTATGTGGTGCGATGAGGTTACGGCAGAGATTCGGCGAAGTGTTATCAAGGTGTACGATATGATTGAAACCGAAATTGATAATCACGGAGAGCTTATCTTACCTGATGATATTCCGTTTGAAAGAATCGAGATGGTTTATGTCGGAAATCAAAGAATGGACAAGCAGGATTTTCGCTCGTTTATTAACGGAATGGATAGCGGAGTTTCGTATTCTCAGCCTAAAAAACTTAAGGTAGTATATCTTAAAATGCCTGAAAAAATACGCTATCCCGACATTCGCGGTGAGTTCAACACGGGCGGTGACACAATCGAAATTGAGCTTGCGCCATTCCGCGAGGGAGATAAAATTGAAATTGCGGCGCTTGACGACCTCAAGGATGAACCCAATTGGGACGGTGCAGAATCTGCATATGTTACGGAGGTACAGCTTGATAAAATTATTTTGGATTCCGACGCGGCCTCGCCGCAGACCGCGGCGAAGCTTGCAATCCGCAGGGTAATTGACGATTTGACGGAAATCGATGAAGCACCCTATGACGGAATGTATATAGAATACATATTGGCAAAGATGGCACTGTATCAGCATGATTATGTGGGTTATAACGCTCATATGACACAGTATAACTGCCTTTTTGAAAATATGCGGCGAGAATACAAAACACGCAGTCCGCTGACGACACTGGCGTGCTTCAGGAACTTCAGTATTGTCTGACGGACAGCAGGGAGGGTTGAGAAATGATTTTACCTAAATTAGATGTAAAAGAGAACAACAGAGTTCAGATTAAGGTCTTTGGCGGGCTCGACAGACGTGATAAAATTTCTGATATGTCGCTCACGGATATGACAAATATGTCATCTTCCGCGATGCCGGCACTGACGCCCAGAGAGGGCAGACGCAAGATTGCGGATGTTCCGAACGCCTCTGAAATATGTGCACCGGAATACAGTGACGGCGACTTGAACTCGTTCACCGGCGTAATAGGCACAAAATTCTATTACAAGGGAACGCAAATTGGCGGAACTCTTTCCGCCTCAGAGAAATCTATTGCGGATTTCAACGGAAAAATCTGTATTTTCCCGGACAAGAAGTACTATGACTATATTCCGGATTCCAAAACGGGAAATGTGGCAACAGAACTGAAGTCAATGGAAAAATCGGCTAAATTTAACAATGCTGAATTTCACTCATCATACGATGAGGTCAGCGGAAGCTATTCCGCATATATCAGCGGTGCAGGAAGCTTTGACCTATCGTTTACACCCGGGGACAGCGTGGTTATCGAGGGGTGTACAACTGTGCACAACAACACAAAGCGTCTGCAAAGCAGAAAGGATACAGCGGCGGCGGATGACATTGTAAGTGCGGTCGTTGACAAGGTGGCAAGCAACAGACTTGACCTCCTGCTTTATAACAAAAACGGGGGAAAAGCGTTGTTTAAAGATACAACCGAGAACGGATATATTACTGTCAAGTCAGCGGTACCCGATATGAACCATATTTGTGTTCATAACAATCGTCTGTGGGGAACCGCTGTCTCAGGCGAATATATATACGCCTCAAAGCTCGGCGACTGTACAAACTTTAACTCCTTCCAGGGACTCAATGACGACAGCTGGTACAGCTATATAGCGACCGGCGGCGGATTTACGGGAATCTGCAGCTATCGCACCGCGGTAGTGGCGTTTAAACGCGGGTATATTCATCATATTTACGGCGATGCGCCGGTTAATTTCTCAATTCCCAAACAAACCTTCGGCGGGTGTATTGACGGCAAAAGCATTTGTGAAATAGGCGGGGTGTTGTATTATCTGGCACAGGATGGATTTCGCGCTTACAGCGGCGGCGAGCCGTATGATATTTCGCCGCAGCTCAAATTCAATTATTCCTCCTGCGCGGCGGGAACCGACGGAAAACATTATTATGCTGCCGCCAAACGCGATAACGGCACCTGCGATGTGCTGGTTTACACTCCCGAGTCTGATGTATGGGTGCGTGAAGACGATACACCGTTTTCGGGGTTCTGTACATTTAACGGAAGCGTGTATGGTATTGCTGACGGAAAGATGTGGAAGATGAACGGCGGGACAGAGCCCTTTGAGTGGTGCTTTGTATCAAAGAGGTTTACCTATGATTCGATTGATTATAAGGGCGTTTCATGCTTATGGATCAGGATGGATTTAAAGAGTGATGCGAAGATTGAGGTCTCGGTTTCGGCGGACGGCGGAGATTTTATTCCCTGCGGTTCCGTCCGCGGCGGCCGGGGATTCTCGGTCTATCGCATCCCCGTCAGATTCCGCAAGTGCGACAGCTTCCGCATAATGCTGTCAGGCTCGGGCGGCGCGGTTATACACGATATTGAAATCACAAGTCAAAACGGAGGGAGAATTTATGGATAACATTAAAAACAAAAAAGAAAAACAACAGAATTCCGTGCCCGACGGGCAGGTCGGAATAAGAACGACACTGAACAAGATGGGGTTCTCGGATGACAAAATAGGCTATAACGAAAAGACGGGAACGGTCACCCTTGACGGGAAAGATTTTATGAAGCCTTCTTATATGGACGAGGCGGCAGGCAGGTCATATGCACCGAAGTCCGAGATTCAGCGAAGCATGGTTGACTTCTATAAGAACTCATCTGACCCGGTTGTAAGGGTCAGCGATGCCTACGCCGCAAGGGCGGGTGATTTAGGCTTATCGGCGGATTCACTCAGCTATGGCAACGGAACCGTTATGATTGGCGGAGTTCCGCTTAACACTCTATATATAGATGATTATGGGAAGGCATGGGCACGGCAGAGCGATGTGGATAAACTGACATCGGGCCTTGCTGAGCGGACAGGCGTAAAATCGCCGAATTCGGTGCTGGAATTGTACAAAAATCGGTATATGTCGGATATATGGAATAAGCTTAATGATATTGCAAACCGAAAGGACTTTTCATACAATCCCGACGATGACCCCGTATATGCGGCGTATAAACAGAAGTATCTGACCGAGGGCGACCGGGCAAGCAAGAATGCTATGGCAAATTATTCGGCGCTTACCGGCGGTTATACCAATTCGGCTGCGGTCACCGCCGGAGCACAGGCAAATCAGTATTACGCCAAGAAGCTTTCGGATGTGATTCCGCAGCTTGCATCGGATGCTTATGACCGCTATAGTGACAAATATCAGACTGATTTAAACCTTGTTGCTCAGATGCTTGACGCTTATGACAGTGCGTATCAGAAGGCATCCGCAGCAAATAATCAGACAAGGAAGAATGTTAATGCATCGAGTTCATCGGTTGTTCAGCGCGATAAAGATGCGTTTGACAGGGAACAAACCGCAAACAAGTCTGATTGGGAAAATTTATTCAACAAGCAGAAGTATGACAGCGGACAGCGCGACAGCTTTTGGAATGAAATATTTAACACACAAAAGCGTTCCGAAAATAATCTTGAGAACAATGCTCGTGTTTTGAACAACGAACAGCAAAAGATTTATCTTGAATATTACAGAAGCCTTCTTGACGCAGAGCTTGAGGAAAGCCAGGCAAACGCCGTCAAGAACAGGTCAAATGCGGAAAAATCGATAGCCGAAGCGAGAGCAAGATACGGATACGGGTACTGAGTGTGGCAAAGCATAAAACGTCTTATTAAAAATCGAGGGTGAAAATCCTCGATTTTTTGTTTTCAAAACATCAATCACAAAATGTGCACAGAACATAAAACATCTGTTGTAAATCTATACAATAATCAAAAATTTGAATTATTTTTGGGTTGCATTTTTCGGCAGAATGTGCTATCATAAAATACTGTGTGAGAAAATTAATCCGGGCTGCTGCTGGGACACCTTTTGCGGCAGTGCGAATTTGAGGTGAATTATTAGATGTCAAAAATAAAAAAGCAGCATATGTCTGTCAACTGGCATGAAATTATCGTGTCGGACGATAGCATCCCCGCTGTTGAAGCAACCCTTAAAGAGAAGGCAACGCTTGTCGGAAGGCTTGGTATAATGATGCTTTCTGTCGGCACCGGAGCATGGCGCGTCAGGAATTCGATGAACAGCATAGCCAGAAGCCTTGGCCTTTCGTGTTCAGCGGACATTGGCTTGCTTTCCATCACTTGGACGTGCGTTGAAGGAGACGATACATATACTCAATCCTTTTCGCTTCCGACCTCTGGCGTCAATACGGATAAGTTAATGGAGCTTGAAATGTTTTTGAAAGATTTTTCGGAACTTGCCAATGTATATTCGGTTGATCATTTTCACAAAATTCTTGATCGGATACAGAGCAAGCCGGCAAACTACAACGCGATACAGCAGGGGCTTGCGGCCGCTATCGCGTGCGGAGCTTTTACCTTTCTTCTGGGCGGCGGAATTGTTGAAATGATTTGTGCGTTCTTCGGGGCGGGAGCCGGAAACTTTGTCAGAAATAAAATGATTGGCAGGAAGCTTTCACTGTTTGCCAATGTAGGCGTCAGCGTTGCTGTGGCGTGTATAGTATATGTTTTGGCAATCCTGTTGTCACAGACATTTTTAAATGTTTCCGAGGTTCATCAGGCCGGATATATTTGTGCAATGCTTTTTGTTATACCGGGATTCCCGCTGATTACCGGCGGAATAGATATGTCAAAGCTTGATATGCGCTCGGGCTTGGAGCGGACTATGTACGCTTTGTTGATTATTACCGTTGCAACCCTTACCGGTTGGGTCACCGCAATGATATTCAGATTTCAGCCTGCGGATTTTCAGGAACTTCGGATTGAAACGGGTATGATGATTATTCTGCGCATTATTGCAAGCTTTTTCGGAGTGTATAATTTCTCAATTATGTTTAACAGTCCGAGAAAGATGGCGCTTACCGCCGGCCTCATCGGAATGATTTCAAACACGCTCAGACTTGAGTTGGTTGATCTTCTGAATTTTCCGGTCGGAGTCGCGGCATTTGTCGGTGCATTCTGTGCAGGATGTATAGCATCTATCGTAAAAAAGAAAATCGGTTTTCCGAGAATTTCACTTACCGTACCATCAATCGTTATTATGGTTCCCGGCTTGTTTATGTACAGAGGTATCTATAATATAGGATTAAACGACATAGGCACAGGCTCACTTTGGCTGACCAAAGCAATTTTAATTGTCGTTGCTCTTCCTCTCGGATTGGTTGCGGCAAGGCTTTGTACAGACAAAAACTTCAGACACTGTACCTGATTTAATATAAAAGGTCACGCCTTTTTAAAAATGGCTGTTTTGCATTGAACCGTTCCTAATCGTTATATTTTTAGATTTAATGATTAGGGGCGGTTCATAATTTATCCCTCGTTTGTTGCCTGATTAATCTTATGTTCAAATTTTTAACTTTCATTTCATCCATAAATGCTGTTTTTCTGTCATTTTATCCAAAAAATGTGCTATTTTTTGTTGATGTTGTAATTTTACGGTATAAAAATCAAAATTTTTTTATTGACGTATTCTGTGTTTATGATATACTTAAATATATAAAAATATGTCCAAAATTAATTCCTAAAAAGAAAGGTTATGATAAAATGGCAGAACTGCGTTATAATCCTTTAACAAAGGATTGGGTAATGATAGCATCACACAGACAGAACAGACCTCAAATGCCTAAGGGCTGGTGTCCTTTCTGTCCCGGTTCGGGGAAGGTTCCCGATCACTTTGACGTATACGAATATGACAACGATTTTCCGGCTCTTTCACAGAATCCTCCGACACCCGACGATGTCGAGACCGAGCTTTATAAGACCCGTGAAGCATACGGAAAGTGCGAGGTTATACTCTATTCGCCGAATCATACAATTACTCTGCCCGAGCTTCCCGTTCCGCATATCCGCGAGCTGGTTGACCTCTGGACAGACCGTTTTAACGAGCTTTCAAAGGACGAGAAAATCAAGTATGTATTCATCTTTGAAAACCGCGGTGCGGCGGTCGGCGTAACTATGCCCCACCCCCACGGTCAGATTTACGGCTATAGCTATATTCCGAAAAAGCTTGAAGTTGAGCTTGAATCTTCTAAGGAATATTTCAGTGAGAAAGGAAACTGTCTCTTCTGTGACATAATAAAGAACGAGGTTGAGTTTAAAAAACGTGTAATCTTTGAAAACGAAGATTTTATCACCTTCCTTCCGTTCTTTACCGATTATCCCTATGGCGTGTATATCGGCGCAAAGTCACAAGTCCAAAACCTTTCGGAATTCAACGAAAGACAAAAGGATAATCTCGCTAAAATATTAAAGGAAACCGCGGGTATGCTTGACTGTCTGTTTGACTATACCTTCCCGTATATGATGTGCATGCACCAGGGTCCGGTCAACAGCGAGGATACAAGTGAGTTCTTCCACTTCCACATAGAGTTCTTCCCGCCGATGCGTGCGGCTGACAAGCAGAAGTTTAACGCATCGAGCGAAACAGGTGCATGGGCTGCCTGCAACCCGACCGCTCCGGAAGAAAAGGCCGAGGAACTTCGTGCGGCACACAAAAAATTTCTTGAAAAAATGGCACAGGAGGGCAAATAAATGATAAACGAACTCAAAAAACAATTTCTTGAAATATTCGGCGGTACCGATGACGGAATCCGCGTATTCGCTTCCCCCGGAAGAGTAAACCTTATCGGCGAACACACCGACTATAACGGCGGCTTTGTTTTCCCGGCGGCGCTTACTATGGCTACTACCATAATTGCCCGTCCGAGAGAGGACAACATTGTTCGTATGAAAGCTACCGACCTTGACGGAATCGTAGAGGGTGACCTCAACACTATCGATAAATACAAGGACTTAAGGTGGGGCAACTATCAGTTCGGAATCTTTGATGAGCTTCGCAAGGCAGGCTATAACATCTGTGGTGCGGATATGCTCTTCCACGATACCACTCCTCACGGCGGCGGTCTTTCTTCCTCTGCTGCTATCGAAGTTTCGGCGGCAATAGCAATGGCTTCACTCGGCGGAGCAAAAGATATTGACAATATCGAAATGGCTAAAATCAGTCAGCTTGCAGAGCACAATTACATCGGTGTAAACTGTGGAATTATGGATCAGTTTGCTTCGGCAATGGGTAAGAAGAATCACGTCATCTTCCTTAACTGTAAGACCCTTGACTATAAGCTTGTTCCCATTCAGTTAGACGGATATAAACTTGTGATTTCCAACACCAACAAAAAGCGTTCACTTGCTGACTCGAAGTATAACGAAAGACGCTCGGAATGCGAAAAAGGTCTTGAGCTCTTAAAGGCAGAGCTTCCCGATAAGACCTGTCTCGGCGACATCTCAGCCGAAGAATTTGATGGCGCAAAGCATCTTATCACAGACGAAGTTATCAGAAACAGAGTTATGCACGTCATCTCTGAGGATGACAGGGTTCTGCGTTCGGTTGATGTCCTTCAAAAGGGTGACCTTAAGGCATTCGGCGAGCTTATGACGGCATCTCACGAATCGCTTCGCGATTTGTATGAAGTTTCCTGCACAGAGCTTGACACATTGGTTGAAAGCGCACTGAAGCTTGACAGCGTACTCGGTTCAAGAATGACCGGCGCAGGTTTCGGTGGCTGTACCGTCAGCCTTGTAAAGGAAGACGGCGTTGACGAATTCATCGAAAAAGTCGGTAAGGAATACCTCGACAAAATCGGATATGCGGCTTCATTCTATATCACCGAAATCGGCGACGGCGGAAGAGAAATTAAATAACAGCGAAATATTAAAAGCCTCGGCTCAAATTAGCCGGGGCTTTTAATATTTTACTGCATTTTCCGTGTAATGACTCGGTGATGAAGCAGCATATTTTTTATACACCGTCGAGAAATATTTTGCATCATAGAACCCCACCATTTCAGAAACCTGTGCAACGCTGTAAAATCCACAGTTAATCAGCGACACTGCGCGTTGAACGCGAAGCCTGTTCAAATATCTCTTAGGCGAAATATCCGCCTCATTACGAAAAATTTTACGCAGGTATCCCTCCGAAACATTACATACCGCGGCAATTTCCTCGGTGGTAAGCTGTGGATTGGAGAAATTTTCGTTCATATATTCAACCGCTGTAAGAAATTTCCTCGAGTGTTTTTTTAATTCGTTTCTGCGTTCTTCACAGATATTCATAAAAATCATATTTACAATCGCCCCTGCTTCATACAAATATCCCGGAGCACGTTTCTGATACACGTCATGTATTTTTCGGAACAATTCAAAAAATCTCTCGCTGTCTTTCGGGGTATAAGCACAAATTTCCTTAGTGAAGTCGTTAAAGACCTCACAATGCACAGCTATAAGTTCTTCCTTTTTCGATATTCTGCTATATGATGAATTCGCGGGGAAAAACGTAATATCACCGGATTTAACCTTGATTGAACCGCCCTTGCTTACAATTTCGGTGTCAGAGTTAATTCTGTATGATAATGCGCAAAACGCACGGGGAAGGATATGAGACTTGGTTATTTCCTTCTCGGAAATATGAACTGAATTCAAAAACCTGAATGCAGCATTTTTATTATCAAAAATCATTAATATCACCCCTACACCCATTATACCAAAGTTGTTCCGTTTTTTCAACCTTTTGTTCTAAATTTTAGGTTGTGTTATTTACCCTCGGGTGATATAATTACCGCATAAAAATACATAATGTATTTATTTTCAGGAGGATTATCTATGAGTTATACTATGGAATGTCTAAAAAAGCTTGACTTAGACAAGCTTGGGCTGTCAGAGGTTGTTTCTCAAAACATCAAGCGCAACCGTATGAGCAGTGTTCAAATCAAAGTGACGGACAAGGACGGCAATCCCGTAAACGGTGCGGAAATTTCCGTCAACCAAACCGACAGCGAATTCAAATTCGGCTGTAACGCATTTATGGTCAATCAGTTTGACAACGAAGAGGATAACGACACCTACACCGAAAAATTCAAAAAGGTGTTCAACCAGGCGGTTGTTCCCTTCTATTGGAGGGATGACGAACCCGAAAGAGGTAAGTATCGTTTTGAAAAGGGAAGCGAGCCGATTTATCGCCGTCCGCCCGCAGATGAAGTTCTCGAATGGTGCGAAAAGCTCAACATTCAGCCGAAGGCTCATAATATGGTATGGCTGAACCCCGAAATCGGGCTTCCCGCATGGATGCCGAAGGATAAAACAAAGATACAGAAGCTCATCGATGACAGAATCCGCATGCTTGCGGAAAAATATGCGGATAAAATTCCCGTTTGGGATGTCTGCAACGAGGTTGCGGAAGCCGGCGTTTATGAGGATATGCCCGAGGACTATGAAGTAAAGGCTCATCAGCTCGCTGACAAGCTCTTCCCTGATTGCCATCTGATTTTCAATGACTACGCAGGCTTTAACTGGGGAAGCTATCGCAAGAAACGCTCGCTTACATATCAGCTTGCAAAAAAGATTATGTATGCAGGCGGCCGAATCGACGGTATAGGCATACAGAATCACCTTTTCATTAAGGAAGAGGCTATATGCAACGATGACAACGAAATGCTTCAGGCAGAGCATATTATGGATATGCTTGACACTTATTCCGGTCTTTGCGATTCTCTTCACATCTCCGAAATAACCGTTCCATCTTATGACAGCACACCCGAAAAGCTTGAGGTTCAGGCAAGGATAGTCGAGAACCTGTACCGCCTCTGGTTCAGCACCCGAAACGTAAAGTCAATCGTATGGTGGAATCTTGTTGACGGCTTCGCATTCGTAAACCCCAATTCAGACTGGAATGAGGATTATTACGGCGGCGGACTGTTAAACCATGATTTCAGTGAAAAACCCGCATACAAGGTTATTGACCGTCTTATAAATAAGGAATGGCATACAGAATTCGATGCTGTTTCAGATACTGTCGGTCAGGCCACAGCTGAAATGTTCCACGGGACCTATGACATCACCGTAAACGGTAAGAAATTTACCGAAAAAGTGGATAAGGACACTTCAATAATAAAGATTGTATTATAATAGTTAAAAGAGG
>ERZ780226.172-NODE-172-length-62819-cov-4.307963_pt1 | contig 62819 bp, 55 predicted proteins | sample MGYA00511165_ERZ780226 | MGnify/ENA primary metagenome ERZ780226 (study PRJEB29588, sample SAMEA2152373) | human gut metagenome | biome: human gut; feature: human-associated habitat; material: faeces | place: Denmark | collected 2008/2010 ...
GATTTTTCCTCGGGTCGCCGCTTCCCGTTACACGCATTGCCTGATATACATAAGAACGCCCTGAAAGCGGGTCGCGGATTGCACCGCCGAGACAGGTTGCCGCACCGCCGAAAGGTTCAATCTCGGTCGGGTGGTTATGCGTCTCATTTTTAAACATAACAAGCCAATCCTCTTTAGTTCCGTCCTCCATATCAAGCTTTACATTTATGCTGCAGGCGTTGATTTCCTCTGATTCATCAAGAGCGGTGAGCCGACCCTGTTTTTTGAGTTCCTTAACCGCGATTGTCGCAATATCCATAAGGCAGATATCTTTAGCCTTTCTTCCTTCATAGACATACCCGCGCGATTTTTTATAATCATCATAAGCGCCTTTTATTATCAAATCATCGATTTTAACATCATCAAGGATAGTAGAAAACGTGGTGTGACGGCAATGATCCGACCAGTATGTATCTATCATTCTTATCTCGGTAACGGTCGGGTTTCTCTTTTCTGTATTTTTAAAATATTCACGGCAGAATCTGATGTCGTCAAGGTCCATAGCAAGGCCCATATCGGCTATCATATTCTTTAAACCGTTTTCATCCGTATCAATAAAACCGTCTATAACTTTAACATCCTCAGGAACAGTACTCTTGTCATTCAGTGTCTCGGGCTTGTCCATCGATGCACGTCTTGATTCAACCGGATTGATACAGTATTCAGCCGCCGCCTCAACATCCTCATCCGAAACATCACCGAGCAGAACTATAACCTTTGCGGTACGAACCGTCGGCTTCTCTCCGCCCGTCATAATCTGAACACATTGAGCCGCACTGTCGGCTCTCTGATCAAACTGACCGGGAAGGTATTCCATTGCGAAGAACCTTCCCTCTGTTATCTCTATATTTTCAAAAGCTATGTTGTCGACCTGTGGTTCAGCAAATACAGTGTCGCGGGTCAGCTCGATTTCTGCGTCAGTCATTCCTTCTATATCATATCTGTTAATAACACGAACCGATTTAAGTCCGCCAAGTCCGAGATTCTCTTTGAGGTCACGGCAAAGCGCTCCCGCCTCGATGTCAAACCCTTTCTTTTTTTCAACATAAAGTCTTTTTATCGCCATTTCTCACGTTTCCTTTCAAATTAATTAAAACAGGAGTTGGTCTAAACCAACTCCTTAAAAATGCTTACACTACTGCTATAACTTCAACCTCTGCAAGCGCGCCCTTCGGAAGTTCGCGTACTGCAACACACGAGCGTGAAGGCTTGCCCGTGAAATACTTTCCGTATATTTCGTTAAACACCGCAAAGTCCGCAATATCCGCAAGGAAGCAAGTCGTCTTAACCGCCTTTTCAAAGCTGCTTCCAGCTTCCTTTAAGACAGCACCGAGATTTTTCATAATCTGCTCAGTCTGCTCAGCTATACCGCCGTCTGTTATATTTCCGGTTTCGGGGTTAATAGCAATCTGCCCCGATGTATAAACCATTCCGCCTACAACGGTCGCCTGTGAATACGGGCCTATGGCCTCAGGCGCGTTTGATGTGTGAACTTTTAAAATTTCTGCCATTTTTTATTTCCACCTTTCAAAAAATTGTCAGCCTACTATTTTATATCCGTTTTCGGAAAGCTTCTTAATAATTTCATCAAGATGCTCTTGATTTCTGGTTTCAATCGAAATACGAAGCACACATGAGTTAATATCAAGGTCAACATCGGTTCTTGTATGATTAACCGAGATAACGTTTCCGCCCGTCTGAGAGATAATCTCAGAAACGCCGAGAAGCTGTCCGGGCTTGTCAACAAGCTCAATAACAAGTTCAGCAAGTCTGCCCGCCTTCTGGAGGCCTCTTTCTATAACCCTTGACAGAATAGTAACATCGATATTACCGCCTGAAACAACGCATACCACTTTCTTTCCCTTAACCGGAACCTTATTGAAGATAGCCGCCGCAACCGAAACAGCGCCCGCGCCTTCGGCAATCATCTTCTGCTTTTCAATAAGCTCAAGGATCGCGGTCGCAACCTCATCATCGGTCACAGTAACAATCTCATCAACGTACTTGCTGCAATAATCATATGTATGCTCGCCCGGAGTCTTGACCGCGATACCGTCGGCAATAGTTTTAACCGTGTCAAGCGTTTCAATTTTCTTATCGTGAAGTGCATTGAGCATAGACGGTGCACCAGCCGCCTGAACGCCATAGACCTTAACCTCGGGGCGAAGAGATTTAATAGCAAATGCAACACCGCTTATAAGTCCGCCGCCGCCGACCGGAACCAAAACCGCATCAACGTCTGAAAGCTGGTCAAGAATTTCAAGACCGATTGTTCCCTGACCCGCGATAACCATTTCGTCATCAAACGGATGGATGAATGTCATGTCTCTTTCTTCAACCAGGGAAACAGCCTTCTCATACGCATCGTCATAGGTGCCCTTTACAAGGCAAACCTCAGCGCCATAACTCTTTGTCGCCTCAATCTTGGAAATAGGCGCATTATCGGGAATACAAATAAGGGATTTAATACCGTTCTTAGCCGCCGCAAGGGCAACACCCTGTGCATGGTTGCCCGCAGAACAGGCGATAACACCCTTTGCCTTTTCTTCATCGGTCAGCTGAGATATTTTGTAATATGCCCCTCTTACTTTAAACGAGCCTGTAACCTGTAAATTTTCGGTTTTAAGATACAAATCTGCATCAGGGCAGAGTGTGTTCGAATGAATCAAGTCAGTTCGGCGTGCCACCTCTTTGAGAACAAACCCTGCATGATAAACCTTATCGAGTGTGAGCATATCTAAAACAACACCTTTCAAAATATTAATACTTACAGTATATCACATAAATCAAATTAAGCCAATCGTCAGAGCGCAGATAAAACGACAATTTTGTGAACAAACTTTGTATATTTTTTCAAATAATTTGCCATAATTCGTCTTTTAAACAGCTTTACCGCTGCCAAATGACAGCGGTAAAGCAAGCATAATAAATCTTAATTTGATTATTTCTGAGGACCTGCTGAAACCAAAGCTTTTCCGTGTTCATTTCCTTCGTATTTAGCGAAGTTCTTAATGAATCTGTCAGCCAAATCCTTAGCCTTTGTCTCCCACTCAGATGCGTCAGCATATGTGTCGCGGGGATCAAGGATACCCGAATCAACACCCGGAAGTTCAGTCGGAACTTCAAAGTCGAAGTACGGAATCTTCTTGGTAGGAGCGTCATTGATAGCGCCGCTCAGGATTGCATCGATGATACCGCGGGTATCACGGATCGAAATACGCTTACCTGTACCGTTCCAGCCGGTGTTAACCAGGTATGCTTTTGCGCCGCTCTTCTGCATCTTCTTAACAAGCTCTTCTGCATACTTTGTCGGATGAAGCTCTAAGAAAGCCTGTCCGAAGCAAGCCGAGAAGGTAGGTGTCGGCTCTGTAATGCCGCGCTCTGTACCTGCGAGCTTTGCGGTAAAGCCCGAAAGGAAGTAATACTGTGTCTGTTCCGGTGTGAGAATCGAAACAGGGGGAAGTACGCCGAAAGCGTCAGCCGACAGGAAGATTACATTCTTAGCAGCCGGAGCAGCAGAAATCGGGCGAACAATATTCTTAATATGGTCGATAGGATAAGATACACGAGTGTTTTCTGTAACACTCTTATCATTAAAGTCAATCTTGCCGTCCTTATCAAGTGTAACGTTCTCTAAAAGGGCATTACGCTTGATTGCGTTATAGATGTCAGGCTCTGATTCTTTGTCAAGGTTGATAACCTTTGCATAGCAGCCGCCCTCAAAGTTGAATACGCCGTTGTCATCCCAGCCGTGCTCATCATCACCAATGAGGAGACGCTTCGGGTCTGTTGACAGAGTTGTCTTACCTGTACCCGAAAGGCCGAAGAATATAGCTGTATTCTCACCGTTTAAATCGGTGTTAGCCGAGCAGTGCATTGAAGCAATGCCCTTAAGCGGCAGATAGTAGTTCATCATTGAGAACATACCCTTCTTCATCTCACCGCCGTACCAGGTGTTAACTATAACCTGCTCACGGCTGGTGATGTTGAACATAACAGCTGTTTCTGAATTAAGACCGAGTTCCTTATAATTCTCAACCTTAGCCTTTGAAGCGTTGTATACAACGAAATCAGGCTCAAAGTTTTCGAGCTCTTCAGCGGTCGGCTTAATAAACATATTTGTAACAAAGTGAGCCTGCCAAGCAACCTCAACGATGAAACGGATAGCCATACGGGTATCCTTGTTAGCGCCGCAGAATGCGTCAACAACAAACAGTCTCTTGTTAGAGAGCTCTTTTATAGCTAAATCCTTAACAGCGTTCCACGCCTCCTGGCTTGCAGGGTGGTTATCATTCTTATATTCGTCTGAAGTCCACCAAACGGTGCCTTTTGAATTCTCGTCCTCTACGATGAACTTATCTTTAGGAGAACGACCTGTATATACGCCAGTCATAACGTTGACTGCGCCAAGCTCGCTTTCATGACCCTTTTCATAGCCTGTAAGCTCGGGCTTAGTCTCCTCCTCGAACAACATCTCATAAGAAGGATTATACACAATCTCGGTAGTTCCGGTAATCCCATACTTACTTAAATTGATTTCTGCCATCTTATCCTTACCTCTTTCTTTTTAATTCTATGCCGATGTAAAAATCAGCCTTAATGTCCGAAAAATACCTTCTTCAAACATTATTACAGATATTATACATTACTTTTTTTAAAAAAGCAATATACAAATCAAAAATTTTTTCTCAAAAACCGCTTTTCGGTCAAAATTTGTGCATTTTTTCACAAACTTTTATCAAACCTCAATCATAGTCCACCACATTTATCCACGAATTGAGTAATTCTCTCTCGTTTTTGTTGCCCTTTATCGTCTGCGAGGCGGCAACAACAGGCATCCACTCTTGAACGTATTGAATCGCCGTATCGCTTTTTTCACAAAACATTCTCAAATAATTTTTGGCGCCGCTGTCGTTCCCCGAAAGTCTGAACAATAGATACGTTCTCGCCGCATCTGCCGAGGCGTTGCCCTGAGTCGCGTGTGACCAGTCGATAATATACGGCGTTCCGTCACCGGTCATTATTATATTTGAGGGATTATAGTCACCGTGGCAGAGTTTTTTATGATTCGGCATAGCTTCAAGCCGTGTGTGAAGGTCATAACGAATCGTCGCATTAAAATCCGTCATATTGATCTTTGCGTGCATTTTATCCTTTAGCTTACTTAGCATAGGGCATTTTTTGGAGTGCATTTCAAGCTGAATATCAACAAACATTTCAAGATATTTGTCAAACCCGGCCGCATCCTCCCGCATCAGTTCTTCAAGCGTCTTTCCCTCCACAAATTCGGTTACTATTGCCCACTTCCCGTCTATCATTGTAACCTCTTTTATTTCAGGAATATTAAGTCCTGTTTCTTCAACCCTCGCGTGGTTTAACGCCTCATTTAAAATATCACCTTTTGAAAAGTCACTGCCGAATACTTTAAGGCAGAGGTTTCCGTCGCGGTACACCGTCTTGTTCTTTCTCACAGCAATTATTTTATCCGGATTCATAATCGGTTTCTCCCCTCCTATACGTTTTTGTGTTCGCCGCTATAGGCGTTTAAATACATCTGCTTAATCTCGCTCATAAGCGGATAGCGCGGATTTGCGCCTGTGCACTGATCGTCAAACGCCTGTTCGGTCATCTCGTCGAGCTTTTCCGAAAATTCCTTTTCGTCAATGCCATACTCTTTTATGGTTTTCTTTATTCCAACTTTCTCTTTAAGGTCATTTATAGCCTTGATAAGACCCTCTAACTTCTCTGACTCGTCCTTTCCCGGAATTCCGAGAGCGTCTGCCACCTCTGCATATCTTTCAAGCGTATGCGGATGGTCGTATTGTGAAAAGCTTCCCATCTTTGTCGGTGCGGATGCGGAGTTGAATCGGATAACCTCTTCTATCATCAAGGCATTAGCCACACCGTGCGGAAGGTGATAAAACGCACCCAGCTTATGAGCCATCGAATGGCACACGCCGAGAAAGGCGTTTGCAAAAGCCATACCCGCCATGGTTGCGGCGTTCGCCATCTTCTCTCTTGCCTCTATATCCGTCTGACCGTTTTCATACGCTCTCGGCAGATACTTAAATATAGTCGAAAGAGCCTTAATCGCAAGTCCGTCGGTATAATCGGTTGCCATAACCGATGCATACGCCTCAAGCGCGTGGGTCACCGCATCTATTCCCGATGCCGCGGTCAGACCTTTCGGAGCGGACATATGAAGGTCGGTGTCGACTATCGCCATATTCGGCATAAGCTCATAGTCGGCAAGGGGATATTTAACCCCCGTCTCATCATCCGTGATAACAGCAAACGGCGTTACCTCCGAGCCCGTTCCGGCAGAGGTCGGAACGGCAATAAAATACGCCTTTTCGCCCATCTTCGGGAAGGTATACACACGCTTTCGTATATCCATAAACCGCATAGCCATATCCATAAAGTCAGCCTCGGGATGCTCATACAAAACCCACATAATCTTTGCCGCATCCATAGCCGAGCCGCCGCCGAGTGCGATTATGCAATCAGGTTTAAACGCCGTCATTTGTGCCGCTCCTTCTCTTGCGCAGCTCAGTGTCGGGTCGGGTGCGACATCAAAGAATGTCATATACTCTATTCCCATTTCGTCAAGCTTATCACAGATAGGCTTTGTATAACCGTTATTGTACAAAAAGCTGTCTGTAACAATAAAGGCACGCTTCTTTTCCATAACGTTTTTCAGCTCATCAAGGGCAACCGGCAGGCACCCTCTCTTGATATACACCTTTTCGGGCGCTCTGAACCACAACATATTTTCCCTTCTTTCCGCAACGGTTTTTATATTCAAAAGATGCTTTACACCGACATTTTCCGAAACCGAATTTCCGCCCCAAGAGCCACAGCCGAGTGTCAGCGACGGAGAAAGCTTAAAGTTATACAAATCACCGATTCCGCCTTGTGACGATGGCGTGTTGACAAGTATACGACAGGTTTTCATCCTGCTCTCAAATTCAGAAAGCTTTTCCTTTTCGGTCATCTCATTTATATATATAGATGAAGTATGTCCGTACCCGCCGTCGGCAATAAGCCTCTCGGCTTTAGAAAACGCGTCGGATATATCCTTAGCCTTATACATCGCAAGCACGGGCGAAAGCTTTTCGTGCGCAAACTCCTCCGACAGGTCGGTGCTTTCGACCTCGCCTATTAATATTTTTGTGCTTTCCGGAACGCTCACCCCCGAAAGCCCGGCTATCGTATGCGCGCTCTGGCCGACTATCTTTGCGTTAAGTGCGCCGTTTATGATAATAGTCTTTCGCACCTTATCAAGCTCATCGGGGTTTAAGAAGTAACACCCGCGTTCAGCGAATTCCCGTCTCACCTTTCCGTATACTTCCTTGTGAACAATAACCGATTGCTCGGAAGCACAAATCATTCCGTTATCAAACGTCTTTGAATGAATAATCGAGTTCACGGCAAGAACAATATTTGCGCTCTCGTCAATTATAGCCGGGGTATTTCCCGCGCCGACTCCTATCGCCGGCTTTCCGCTGGAATACGCCGCCTTGACCATTCCCGGGCCGCCCGTTGCCAAAATGATGTCTGCTTCACTCATAACAAGACTTGTGAGTTCAAGACTCGGAGTGTCAATCCAGTCTATGATTCCCTCGGGTGCTCCCGCTTTGACCGCCGCCTCAAGCACAACTCTTGCCGCCGCAATAGTGCTCTTCTTCGCCCTTGGGTGCGGCGAAATGATTATTGCATTTCTCGTTTTAAGTGCAAGAAGCGTCTTAAAAATTGCGGTTGATGTCGGGTTTGTGGTCGGTATGACCGCCGCTATGACTCCGATAGGTTCGGCTATCTTTCTGATTCCGTACTCATTATCTTCTTCTATGACGCCACAGGTCTTTGTTCGTCTGTAGGCGTTATATATATACTCTGACGCATAGTTGTTTTTGATTACCTTATCCTCAACAACTCCCATTCCCGTTTCTTCAACTGCCATTTTAGCAAGCGGAATTCTCTGCTTATTCGCGGCACTCGCCGCAGCAAGAAAAATCTTATCTACCTGCTCTTGTGTATAGCGGGCAAATCTGCTCTGTGCCTCTCTTATCCGCACAAGCGCATTATTAAGCGCCTCTGCACTCTCTATGATATTGCGTTTTGTCTCAGTCATCGTATTCCTCCTTACGCATATTTTTGATATTAATATATCGGCTGTACAAAACGTTTGGTTTTATACACCCTTTATTATTCCACCGCTATCATTCTATCATTCTTATATGCGTTTGGGAATTGCTTATTTTTTAATCAGTATTATACATATCGATAATACGTGTAACGATTTGAGCTATTTTAATTCCATAAAATAGCCTAAACTGTGAAACACAATGTATAAATTATAGAATTTCTGTTTGATTTTTAGTGAATATTTCGGAATATTTTTTTCTTTGACTTATATAGTTCACTTATAAACAGGTTATCAAGCTCTGTCAGCTTGTAATCCTTTTTTCTGATAAGAACATCTCTGTATACGCGCTTATTCTCTCCGCAAGGCCGCTGAACCAACCCATAACGTTTAAGCAGACTCTCCGAAGCCGGAGCCATCCACATAAAAGTTTTAGGATTCTCAGAGAGAAGCTCAAGCTGACTCGCGCGTTCATAGACAAATATACGAAAGCTTGTGTTATCGGGGAGTTCTTCCTTTTTCACCTCGGCAAACGGAAGTGAAGGAACAAACGGGTCGGCATGAGCCACCTCTATATATCCCTCTAAATCGTTATATGAAATTTTCTTTTTTACTGCGAGCGGACTATCCGACCTCGCCACAAGCATATAATTAAATTCGGCAACAATCTCATACGCTATTCCCTTTTCATCAAGCATAGATGTATAATATTTATCATAATTCTCGGCATATCTGATTATTCCGAGCTTATAATCGTCAGATATAACATTTTTTATCGTGCGCATTGAGTTTGTCTCTTTATAATATAGCTCTATCCGAGAATCACTGTCCAGCTTTTCCGAAAAGTTTGTAAAAGCATCGGCTATGTAGCTCGTCCGCGTAACGGAGACAGAAAACCGTTTCTTTCCGACAGGGCCCTTGCTGAAAAGCTCCTCTACCGCGTCAATCTGTTGCATGATATTTTTTGCATAGCGAATAAACACCTCTCCGTCAGAGGTCAAAACCATTCCCCTCGCCGACCTCTCGAAAAGTGTCACTCCGAGCGATGTTTCAAGGCCTTTTATCGCACGGCTCAGATTCGGCGGTTCAACATAGAGTTTCTCCGCCGCCTTGTTTATTGAGCCGCATCTCGCCACCTCAACGGCATATTTTAAATGTAGTATGTTCATAGTATTTTCACCTCAACGCAAAATTCAATCCCGAATCATCGAAACAGTTCAAGCACATCGCCGCTCCTGCAGAATATCTTGGTTCTGCATATATCCGCATCATCGGCACACATATCCTCATTACCCTCGCATATCTGTGCGGCAACAATCTCTGGTTTTAGGTTTCTCTCTCCGCCCGCATCCAATACGAGTCTGAGTGTCAGCGTCCGTTCTGTCTCATCGACAATTTCCCATGCCCTTATATATTCCATTATATTTATCGGCTTTTCAACCTTCTTTTTGTTGCGCTTCATAACGATTACTTCGTCTTTGGCGAAAAATTCTTTAATCTTTTCCTTATCGATTTTTTTATCGGAATACAGCTTCATCGTATACTCTGCACACACAATGTCCGCCGCCTTAAAAATCAGGTCGCCCACGCTTAAAACCTGTATATCCGGCGGGAGATTTTTGTTAAGTCTCTCTTTTATTTCCTCATCGGTCACCTTTCCGTCCTCGAATGATATATCCGCGAACTCCCCCTCGCCGGTCACCCCGACGGGAAGCGGAAGTGCAAACGTCATTCTTTGATGCGGGTTAAACCCCTGAGAATATTCAACCGGAAGTCCGCTTCGCATTATTGCACGCTGAAAGCACCTCATAAGGTCAAGGTGCGAGATGAACTTTGCCATATTCAGCTTTGAAAATTTAAGCCGTCTCTTACTCAAAGCAAACACCCCCTCCGAACTGTGCCGCTCCGCAGCCCGCACATTTCTCACGGCAGGACGGAGTTGTTCTTTCCTCGTATGCACGCTTGTGTTCCGCTATGAAAAAGCTCTTGTTTACACCAATATCGGCATAATCCCACGGCAGTATTTCATCATAGCCTATTCTTCTGTATGCGTAAAATTCGGGGTCGATTCCGTTAATTTCAAACGCTTTCATCCACTTTTCATAGTCAAAGAAGTCCGTCCAGCCGTCGAACTTACAGCCAAGCTCGACCGCCGATATAAGAACCTCGCCGAGACGTCTGTCGCCTTTCGCAAAGACCGCCTCTAAAAAGCTGACCTGACTCGAATGCCAGTTATAAATTATCTTTCGGTTTGTTATGCTCTTACTCAGCATCGACGCCTTCCGCTCAAGCTCGGAAATTCTGTTCTGCGGCTCCCATTGAAACGGCGTAAAAGGCTTCGGCACAAATAGCGACGTACTAACCGTCACGGTTACCGACCTTCCCTTTCTCTTTTCGGGCGGAACCTGATAAAAAGCGTCTATTACCTTGTCAGCAAGGTCACCGATTCCCAGCACATCATCATCAGTCTCGGTGGGAAGTCCCATCATAAAATAAAGCTTAACCCTGTTGTATCCGCCCTCGAATGCGATGCTTGTGGTTCTGATAAGCTCCTCCTCACGGACGTTTTTGTTTATGACATCACGAAGCCTTTGCGTCCCCGCCTCGGGGGCAAAGGTAAGGCCGCTCTTTTTAACCTTTTGAACCTTCTCCATAAGCTCCATAGAGAAGTTGTCAACTCTAAGCGACGGGAGCGACAGATTTATTCGCTTATCGACAGTTATCTTTAAAAGCTCGTCTATTAATTCAAACAGACAGGTATAGTCGCTCGTGCTGAGCGAGGACAGCGTCATCTCCTCGTATCCCGTTGCGTCAATCGCGTTTCTTGCTGCACCGACAAGGCGCTTAACCGAACGCTCTCTGACCGGCCGATAAATATACCCGGCCTGACAGAAACGGCAACCTCTTATACAACCGCGGAAGAGTTCAAGCATTATCCTGTCATGAACCACCTCCATAAACGGAACTATCAGCTTTTCCGGGATATATGTGTCATCAAAATTGAGTATAATTCTCTTTTTCACCTTCTTTGGGGCACAGTCTCGGTTCGGTTCAAACGACTTTATTGTATTATCGTCATTATATTCGACATCATAAAATGACGGAACGTAAATTCCCTCTATTTTCGCTATTGTTTCAAGGTATTCTTCACGTGTTCGGCCGCTTCCGCGCCACTCTTTGTATGCCTGCATTATCTCACGCATAATATCCTCGCCCTCACCGAGAATAAAAAAGTCAACCAAGTCGGAAAGAGGTTCGGCATGATAGGCACAAGGCCCTCCGCAGCACACAAACGGGTCACCGATTTTCCGCTCACGCGTCCTCAGCGGGATTCCGGCCAGTTTCAGCATATTCACAATGTTAGAATAGCTCATCTCATACTGAAGCGTAAAGCCGACCATATCAAATTCTCTCACCGGCATATAGCTTTCAAGCGACAGGAGGGGAATCCCCTCCTTCTTCATTTCCTGTTCCATATCATCCCACGGGGCAAAAACACGCTCACAGACAGTATCCTCCCACTCGTTCATCATATGATACAATATCTTTATGCCGAGATGTGACATTCCCACCTCATAAACATCGGGGAAGCAAAACGCGAATGACATCATATCCGGTGTCATTTCCTTATGAACACTGTTAAACTCGTTGCCTATATACCGCGCCGGCTTCTGAACGCGTTTAAGACAAGCTTCAAATTTCTTCTTGTACATACATTTCTCCTATTTTTATATTCTGCCGCATCTGCGGCAGGTTTCATATTCCTTTTTATATTCTGCCGCGGGTACGGCAAGATAAATTTGCAGGCATTTCGCCGTAAAGCGTTTTCTATATATAATATAATACACCACATTGCCAAAACTTTCAAGCATAAAAGCGGACAAAGTTTAATAAAATTTATTAACAATACAAATGGGGTGATAAAATGTCTGCTCGCCAACACAAAAACAATCATCTGCCCTCCGAAGAAGGCGGCGGTATATTCTCGGCCGTTATGCGTCAGGTTCTTGCGGTCATAATCTGCGCCGCTGTAATCTTAGGTATGCGGGGCAGTCAAAGCCTAAGGCTTCGCGGCTATGCCGAGGCATTGGGCCGTGCGCTTCGCTATGATTCACGCTGGCAGGAATCCGCCCGGGAGGCAATGGGTTTTATTAAAAATATTCTCCCGTCAGACAGCCAATCCGAATCCCCGCGGGACGACGTCAATTCATCCGGCGTTCCGCCGCTGCCCGATGCTTCCGAAAACGGCGGTGTAAGCTTTCAATGAAAAATTTTCATCTTAAACTAACTAAACATTTATATATCAATATATTATTTTTCCCGCTTCTCGCCGCAAGTATACTCGGTCGGTATGCGATTCCTTTCGGGCTTTCGTATCTGTGCGCGATTCTTCACGAATTCGCACACGTTTTGACGGCACGCAAGTTGAATGTCGGGATTGCTTATATTGAAATCCAGCCCTTCGGCGTATGCTGTCGTCTGAAGTCCGAGGTAATACAAAACCCGGTCGCGGAAATAGCCATTGCGCTTGCCGGGCCGATTTCAAACTTAGCCGCGGCGGCAATCGCTCACTATCTTCCGACTTCAAACGAATACACGGCGTACTTTATAAACTGTAATATTGCCATGGCGATAATCAATCTCGTCCCCGCCCTTCCTCTCGACGGCGGAAGAGTTTTCCGCGCCGCTCTGACCCTTGCCGTCGGCTCGCTTCGCGCATATAATATAACCATTCGGTTCAGCCGCCTTCCCGTTGCGCTGATTCTCGCCGCGGCAATATACGGCCTTCTTACTTCACAATTTAATTTTTCGCTCATCCTGATTGGTGCGTTCCTTCTCGGAAGCCTGTGCCAGGAACAAAAAAATATCTCACACAGAACCCTGCATGAGATACTTGATTATAAAACAAAGCTAAAGCCGGACCGTATGTGCCGCTCGGTTGTGCTTACCGCCAACCGCTCGACACCGGCAAGGCAGATTCTGCGCCGGCTTTCATATGACAATTATCACATAATTCACGTGACCGATGATGATATGCACATAGTCAGTACTCTCACAGAAGGTCAGCTGTTAAACGCACTCACCGACCGCGGTGTTCGGGTCACTCTCGGCGACATCAACTGACACCCGCTCCTGTTTGTTCACATCAACATATCCGAGTGTTGTGATTTTAAGCAACGGAATTACCGCAAGGCTCACAAAAGCCATTGTCATAAGCGGAGCGGAATTCTCGGGTATACCCAGTTCTTTCATTGCCGCTCTCAGTGCTTCGTCAAGCCTTGCCGCCTCCTCGGCGGAATTATCGGACATAAGCCCCGCAATGGGCAGCGGAACATCCGCAAGAGGCCTTCCGTCCGCAACCGCGGTACAGCCGCCCTCCATATCTATTATGCGGTTTGCCGCATACGCCATATCGGCTTCGTTTGTTCCTATAACTATAATGTTATGCGAATCGTGCGAAACCGATGAGGCAATAGCGCCTCTTTTCAATCCAATGCCCGAGATATATCCCACGCCGATATGTCCTGTTCCTTTATGCCTTTCTATCACCGCAATTTTAAGTATATCTCTGTCCACGCTTATTCCATGGATTTCGGTTATCTCTTCTTCGGTCAGAAGCTCACCCTTAATCGTCTTTATAACGCGGCATTTTCCGCACGGAGCATTAAAATCCCCGGATGATAACTTTTTTACATTAAAAGTGTTTCTGACTTCGGCATCAAGTCTTGAATCGATTTTTATACTCGGTTCAACCAAAAGCTTTCCGTTCCCGGCGGTTTTTATTCCGCCGCAATATACCGCATCAACCTTCACATCGTCAAGACTGTTCAAAACGGCTAAATCCGCCTTATACCCCGGTGCAACCGCCCCGATATTTTTAAGGCCGAAACATTCCGCCGCCTGAATGGTCGCCATTCGTATTCCGACAATCGGAGACTTTCCGAGTCTGACCGCACGGCGTATGATTGCGTCTATATGACCGTCATTAATCAAATCAGCAGGGTGCTTGTCATCGGTGACCAAAAGACAGCGGCGATTATACGGCTCATCGAACAGGTCAATCAATCCCTCGAGGTTTCTCGCCGCCGTTCCGCGGCGAATCATCAGCCATTGCCCGCGGCGGATTCGCTCCGCCGCCTCATTAAATTCAGAACACTCATGGTCGGTCTTGATTCCAGCGGATATGTATGTGTTTAAATCTCTCCCCGTGAGCATAGGGGCGTGACCGTCAATATTCTTGTTAAGTAAGACCGCGTCCCGAAGCTTTTTATGAACGGCTTTATCTCCGCCGATTACCCCCGGATAGTTCATTACTTCAGCAAGCCCGAGCACCCTCGGATTTGAATAATACGGATATAAATCCTCGGCCGAGAGTATGGCTCCCGACTCATCAAAATTCGTTGCCGGAACACAGGAGGGAAGCATAATATAAACGCTCAGCGGAAGTCCCTCACTCGCCGAGAGCATATAGTCGATTCCGTCCGTTCCGCAGACGTTCGCGATTTCATGAGGGTCGGCAACAACAGCCGTTGTTCCGTGAGGGAGGCAGACACGCGCGAATTCAGCGGGGGTAAGCATTGTGCTTTCGATGTGAATATGACCGTCGATAAAGCCGGGGCATATGTACATTCCCGACACATCATCAACACGGTCAGCGTCAGAGTCAGTGTAAAAATCTCCTACACCGATAATACGATTGTCCTCTATCAGCACATTTGCTTCCTCAATTTCGTCCGTGAACACATTTATAACCATTCCGTTTTTAATTAATGTTCGCATATTCCGCACCTCCCGACACTTGTTATTGTAATGAATTTTATCACAAAACAACTGTCAAGTCAAGCTATACGGATATGTTTTCAGCTATTTATTTCTTCCGGACTTTTTAACTTTATCCCACTGCTTCATCCGGATCATCATATGCGGTTCTGCCCGGAATAACCCAAATCATCTGAGTTTTTTCGTCCCATTCAACGCGGCAATCCAGTGCGTCTGTTATATCGCGAAGCTTAAAATAATTGTTTCCTTCAATATTATAGCAGGTCGCCTTAATCGGCACGCCGTCAAGCGTTAAAAATGCCGACGATGAAAGAGCTGTTCTTGTCACTCCGTCGCCCGGTGTTAATTCGCCGCCGACAGAGGTATAATCGTAGAAACTTAACATATCAATGGAATTTGTTGCCTCATCATATGTAATGTCAAAGGTTTTAATGGTTCCGTCAAGGATTTTTGCAATGTCTCTCAACTTAAAGTAGTTGTTGTCATCAATGTTATATGCAACGGTGTTATATTGCCGGCTGTCAAGGCAAACCGCCTGTGTTTTTGCAACAGAGCTTTTGCTGAAGCCGTTTCCTGGATAATAGGTAAATGTGTCATGCTCATCATCCTCGTGAACCAGATAGCGAATCTCTCCGTTATAGAAGATAGTATAGATTTTTCCTGTTATAATCCAAGGTTCTATATCGGAAGGATTTATTCCCGGAATATTCCTCATATCCTCATCGCGGTCAAACGAAAATTCTTCAATGCCATATACATTTACCCATTCTTTGTCTTGTATTTTGTTGATTTCACCGTTGTTTGAAAGAACCCACTCACTATACTCTGACATCTTATCCGCATCAACGTTAATATATCCGAAACGGTACTTTTTCAGCTTTGCAATTCCTTCGGCTGAATAGGTCAGCGCACCCCATTCGCCCCAGGGTGTATCTACAGACAGAACGCCGATAGGTTTACCGAGTTTTGCCGTGTCCGCTGCGGACAGGGTTTTGGTGAATTCATCGAGATTGCTTGTCGGAATGTAACATTCCTTTGAGTTAAACCAGATTTTTGAATTTGCTCCGTCATAGTCTTTCTCAATAACATCGATTGCCGCACCTTTTTTAACCGAACCGACAACCGAAGAACCATCGGAAATACCACAGTCAGCGGTCGCTATCGCTTTATACTTAGTTGTCGGTTTTTTGGTATTTGCGCGCTGCATATTCACATACTTTGCGTCAACATAATAAAGACCTTTCTTGTAATAAATCTTATAATGACCGTTCTGCGGAGTGGCATCTACAATCTGAACTGACTGGTTGATTTTATAAACGCCTGATTTTACATAATCTTTATCATCGGGAGTGGTCTTAACCAACAAACGACCTGTCGCCTTGCCTACCGCCTCGATTTTAGGAGGTGTTGATACCTGATTGTTAATATCTAAAATATAACAGTTTTGTCTTGGCAGGAAGTATACGCCCGGCTTCCAGCTTGTGAAAGCAGTACCGTCTTTCTCGCCGCACTGTCTGATTGTACCGCGGGATTCATCAACACCGCCCTCGCTCCATACGGCAACCCACTTCTCATTATAGGCAACAACTTCAAATTCACTCGATGCTGCGACATAAAACGCTGTGTTCGCGAACGCATCTGTTCTGGTCCATTCGGCAAACGGAGGATCATACCCTATTTCTTTGAGTTCATCAAGTCTTCTGATATGATAGTTAATCGGCGGATTTCCGGGGTAGAAGGAGGCTTTTACCGAGCCAAATTTTCCCTCATCGCCTATATGTACAATAGCCATTCCCACAAGCGGCAACGAAGCGGGACGGTCGTGTCTTACCCATTCCTTCGGTACCTTAGCATAAAAATTTCTTTCTTTACCCTCGGTCGTTTTACTTCCGCCGTAGATATAATCGGAAAGGACTGTCATCTTTATTGCGTGCTGATACTTATCAGTATCCGAAGACTCCCATTGTTCGTCTAACTTTTTTTCGGCAGTCTCGGCGGCTTCAAGTATTGGTGTTGTTTCCCGAGCTGTTGTATAAGCCAGGATATATCCAATTGAGCCGTCAGAAAGCTGGATTTTATGAAATTTTCTGTTATCCTCTCCGACTACATAAGGCTCCAAAACAGTCACTCGTGCTCCTTTGCTGACCTCACTTATACTCCCTGAATAAGTGGGGTTTTTTGTAACATTTACAGTGCCGCCATATACAATATACGCGGTATCACCCGCCTTTAGTTCAGCTGCGAACGCAACAGTACAAAGCAGCATAAATGCGCAAAACATGGCTGTTAAAATTTTCTTCAACATAATAATTCCCCCTTGCATTTTTAAATAATTTATGTTATTATACATTATATACCGTACACCGATGTACGATGCAAGGGGTTTGGAGCAAAAAAATGAAAAACGAAAAAAATTTATTTACAATCGGTGAAGTTGCGAAAGCAGTAAAGGTAACACGGCGGATTATTCTCAATTATGAGGACAAAGGCCTTATAATTTATGATGTGAAAAACGGAGAAAACGGAAATCGTTATTACTCGATGGACACGCTGGCAAAAGTTTATACCATCAGAAACCTACAGAAGCTCGGACTGTCGCTGGACGAAATACGCGGATACCTTGACGGTGATATTGATTTAATGCCACTTATACGGCGGCTTGAGGACCTTCGCGACACAATTAATATGAATATAGAAAAGCTCTATGAACGTGTAAACGATTATAACAATAACATAAAGATAATTGACGTTGAAGAACAAACGGTTTATCGCCGAATGTATGTTGCAAATGACGTTGCTTCAAGAACTGATTTATTACGCAAAACAGCCCTTGAATCAGTACAGAAATACGGGTCATACTCTAATAGGCGTATGTATTTTATCGAGCATCCCATATCATCGCCCGAAGAGACCGTATGCTGTGCTATTGTTCCGCCCGAGAGCCGTGGAACAAATGTAGTGACACTTCCGAAAAGTTCCGCTATATGCACTTATCACCACGGCCCATATGAACAGATTTCGTCTGCTCTTAAAAAATTAATAGCGTATGCAGACAAAAACAAGATTGAGTTATCGGGAGCTTGCCGATACGTTTTCCTTGAAGGACCGCCCCATCATAAAGACAAAAAACTGTTTATCACACAGGTTCTTGTCTTTATGAAATAATCGGTTTCTTAATATTACAGAAACGTGGATTCGGTCATATTCTCCGACACCGAAATATTTGAAAGTATATCTTTATAGTCATATAATCACCCGTTTTGAATTTTGTGTACAGATGAGTCTAATATGTAATTTTATTTTCTACTCATATTTCAGATTTTCAACAACCGAATAAAAGTCTTCTCGGGTTGCGCTCTCATCATCGCATACTGAGAAAAACTCATCTTCGTCAAATCCGAGATAATTTCCAAACCGATTCTCTATAAATTCAGCATAACTATCTAAATCAAAGAAAATATCAACCCCTATATTCGGCTCATTCTCACCGGCTATTGCCGAACTGTACATTCTGACTATATTTCCCATTCTGATTTCACCACCCGTTATTCTCTCTCCTCTTTTCACCAGCGGCTTAATATTATCCCAAAAATCTATGTATCTTTTGTTTTTAATGTATACAATAGGATGCTGTTTTTTCAATTCTTTAAAAAATATTTCTGTTTCATAATCCGAATGACAGTCTGTAAGAAATTTTTCTGTCTTCTCGCTTGAGTCATCCATATTTTTTACATTTATGCCGCCCATTTTATCGCTAACCGACCTTCGGTATATTGTTCTTAATTTATTCAGCATGGCATCATATGAACTCGAAATATAAAAAATACTTTCGGCTCTTTCGTTTTTTTTGATTGACGCAATTAAAAAATACAATTCATCGCATAACTTAGTTTTGCTCTGATTCCTATACTTACACGTTTCTTTTAATTTTAGTTTAATCATTAAAAAATTCCTCCTATTCGTTTATGATTGACATTATTAGATTATTCTCATCGCCTCTTTGCATTTTCTGATTTCAGAGTTCTTAATTTCCTATATTTTAACATTTTAGCTCAATCTTGTCAATACCAAAAGTGTCAAATTTTAGGTTTACATTTAATAAAAATACTACAATTTTTACATTAAATGCAATTTTTTGCTATTTTATTAATAAATTCCGGCTTTTTGCCTGTTTTCAAAAAGGTTTACATAAATATTATCATCTCTATAATCACCGCAAAATTAATGGAGTTTGTGACTGCCAACTTACTTATGACAACATTCAATCCGCTCCATGCCTTTATTATTACTCTAATGTTTAACCGATGTGTTATTCTTTATTTTAAACAATATCATAAGAAGTATAAATACGCAGAACACATTTATACTTACATATAATGTCAATGACAAAGTCACGGCAAGCTCACCCTTTTTCATATCGGTGAACGGAAAAAGGCCTCACAAATTATCGCCGAGTTAAACGAAATCGGCGGAAGAAACGGAATCGGCATTTATGATGTGGTTGAAAACCGGCTTGTCGGAATGAAATCAAGGGGCGTCTACGAAACTCCCGGCGGAACAATTCTCTATCGCGCTCACGAAATCCTTGAAACATTGACGCTGGACAAGGAAACCGCTCATAAAAAGAAGGAACTTGCTATAACATTCGGTGAGCTTGTATATGACGGAAAGTGGTTCACTCCTCTTCGTCATGCGCTGTCTGCCTTTGTCACCGATACTCAGGAAAACGTAACCGGAAAAGTCAGACTTCGCCTATACAAAGGAAACATAATAAATGCCGGAGTTTGGTCCCCTTACTCACTTTACCGCGAGGACATTGCCACATTTGATGCAGGCGGCGAATATTGCCAGTCCGACGCAACAGGATTCATAAGCATCTATGGTCTTCCTACAAGGGTTCAGTCAAAGGTAAATGCTGAGTCAAAAAAGACACAGATTTAATGACTTTTCCGTCATTGGACAGGTATACAAGAGAGCATAGATACTTAACTATACTAAATACAGGTGCGTAGAAAATGCCCATAGGACTTTTAGTTATATTATCGGCAATATATTGTCAAATTGCTTTGGCTTTTGGATGTATTTCGGATTTCATAAGATATTAGGTAAGTTTTTATGTTTTCTTGTTGTAATAAATTACTAAAAATAATTGATTTGGATAAAATCTTTATATAAATTTTAAAGTCCGCCTTGCTTGACAAATAACCGTCTCAGGTGTATAATATGTCAAAAAGAAGCAAAGGCGCTTAATATGATGATTTTATCCGAATCCTCATATTAAGTGCTTTTTCATTTATCTATACTTATTGAAAGCTATTGAAAGGAGGGGTTTAAATGGATGGCTTGTCTGAAAAACTTATGGAAGAGCTAAACAGTGCGACAGCGTTTACCATTCCTATAGGAAACGGAATTCCGATTTCGATGTCGCTTGCGGTAAGCTGGGGTATAATGCTTCTTTTGGTTGTTGCTTCGATTTGGTTTACACATAATATGAAGCTTGTTCCGGGCAGGAAACAGGCGGCTGTTGAAATGGCTGTCGAATGGATATACAAGTTCTTCACCGACTTGCTCGGCGAAGAGGGAAAGAGGTATATTCCGTATCTCGGAACGGTTCTGCTTTATATTGGACTATCCAACTTATGCGGACTGGTCGGAATCACCCCACCCACAAAGGAGCTTAACATTACCGCGGGGCTCGCCATAATGAGCATTGTGCTCATAGAAGCCGCGGGAATCCGCGCCAAGGGAGCAAAAGGTTGGCTTAAAAGCTTCGCCGAGCCTGTTGCGTTTGTTGCTCCTATAAACGTACTTGAAATTTTCATCAGACCGCTGTCGCTGTGTATGCGGCTGTTCGGCAACATCCTCGGCGGATTCGTAGTTATGGAGCTGATTAAGCTTGTTGCACCGGTTCTGGTGCCTATTCCGTTCAGCTTTTACTTTGACATCTTTGACGGATGTATTCAGGCTTATGTTTTTGTATTCCTGACCTCGCTGTTCATTAAAGAAGCAATCGAGTAAAGTCACTGTCGGATACATAAACCGTTAATTAAACTTTGAAAAGAATTATAAAATCAGATATTAAAATTGGAGGAATGAATTATGGGAACATTAATAGCAATCGGTGCAGGAATCGCAGTTTTAACAGGCGTAGGCGCAGGTATCGGTATAGGTATAGCAACGGGTAAGGCTTCAGAGGCTATCGCAAGACAGCCGGAGGCAAAGGGCGATATAAACAAGGCTCTGCTTTTGGGCTGTGCCCTGGCAGAGGCAACCGCAATCTACGGCTTTGTAATCGCCGTGCTGGTAATTCTGTTCTTAAAATAAACCGGGAGGCGAAAAAGTATGTTGACGCTGAATTGGGAAATCATCTGGACTTTTGTAAACATTCTGGTCTTGTTTTTTCTGCTTAAGTTCCTATTATTTAAGCCGGTCACAAATATGCTTGATAAACGGAAGAAGCTTATAGAAGAACAGCTTGCGGCGGCAGCAAAAAGCAAGAAAGAGGCCGCCGAAGAGAAACAGTCATACGCCGGAATGATTAAATCGGCAAACGCCGAGGCGGACAAGATTTTAAAGGACGCCAAGGAAAGAGCCGATCAGGCATACCAATACACTATGAAACAGGCCGAAGAGGACGCAAAAGCACGTATCAAACAAGCTGAAAAGCAGATAGAAAGAGAACACGAGCAGATGCTTCAAAACGCAAAGGACGAGGTTGCCGCTCTCGCATCGCTTGCCGCCGGCAAGCTGGTTGAAAAGCGTATAGACAGTCAGACCGAGCAGAACCTCTTAGATGAATTTATCGCAGAGGCAGGTGCTCTTCAATGACAGTTTTTGCCGACACCTGTGCGAAGGCTCTGCTTGACTTGAACATAAGCAAGGAAGAAATACAAAGCTGCAAGGCCCTATTCTCAGACATGGCTCTGTCAAATGCCCTCAATAATCCAACGGTTGAACTAAACGAAAAGGAAGCTGTCATAGACAAGCTCTTTCCCAAGGCAACACAAAGTTTTTGGAAGCTTTTATGCTCCGATGGCTGGATTAATGAAGCGGAAAACATTTTTGAGGCATACGATGCCGCGATTCTCAAAAAGGAAAACTGTGTTTCCGCCGAGCTGACTTATGTAACCGAGCCGAGTGATGAGCAAAAGGAAAAAATAAAAGAAATGATTTGCAGAATAAAAAAGGCTGACAGTGTCAGACTCAGCTGCCGTGCCGATAAGGCCTTAATCGGCGGCTATTGTCTGCAAATAGGTGACACTAAATATGATAAAAGCATCCGAAGCGGACTTGAAAGCCTGCAGAGGGCGCTTAGACGGAGGTGAGTGGTTTGAGTACCATCAAACAAGATGAAATACTCTCTGTTTTAAAAAATGAAATTGAGAATTTTGAATCAAAAACACAGATAAGCGAAACCGGACAGGTAATTCAGATTCATGACGGTATCGCCAATGTCTATGGAATAAACCACGCTATGTACGGTGAACTTGTGGAATTTGAAACCGGTATATACGGAATAGTTCAAAATATTGAATACAAGTCGGTCGGCGTGGTACTTCTCGGAAGTGATGAGGGGCTTCGCGAAGGTTCCTCGGTTAAACGAACGGGAAGGAAGGCCGGTGTTCCGGTCGGGTACGGAATGATAGGAAGGGTTGTAAACGCTCTCGGCGAGCCGATTGACGCGCTCGGTTCTATCAAGTCTGACGACTTCTTTCCTATCGAAAACGATGCCCCCGGCGTAACCGAAAGAAAATCAGTAACCGTTCCGCTTCAGACGGGAATCTTATCCATCGATTCTATGTTTCCTATCGGCCGCGGTCAGCGGGAATTGATTATAGGCGACCGTCAAACGGGTAAGACCTCAATCGCGATAGATACAATACTTAATCAAAAGGGTCAGGATATGATTTGTATTTATGTTGCGATAGGTCAAAAGGCATCAACCATTGCAAAGCTGGTTGAAACCCTGAAAAAGCACGGCGCTATGGAATATACGATTGTTATGTCGGCGTTTGCGAGTGACCTCGCTTCTCTTCAATACATAGCCCCGTATGCAGGCACCGCTATGGCGGAATACTTTATGAAGCAGGGCAAGGATGTACTTATAGTATACGATGATTTATCAAAACACGCGGCCGCATACCGTGAAATGTCGCTTCTGCTTCAGCGTCCGCCCGGCCGTGAAGCATATCCCGGTGATGTATTCTATCTTCATTCACGTCTCTTAGAGCGTTCAAGCAGGCTCGATGATGCCCACGGCGGCGGTTCGATAACTGCCCTTCCTATTATCGAAACTCTGGCGGGTGACGTATCGGCATACATCCCGACAAACGTAATATCTATAACAGACGGTCAGATTTTCTTAGAGAGTGAGTTGTTTTTCGCAGGTGTCCGTCCGGCAGTAAACGTAGGCCTATCGGTATCACGTGTCGGCGGTGCCGCTCAGACAAAGGCAATGAAAAAGGCCTCGGGCGGTCTGAGACTTGACCTTGCTCAGTTCCGTGAGATGGAGGTATTCACTCAGTTCAGTTCGGATCTTGACAGTGCGACAAAGGAGCTTTTAGCACACGGAAACAGGCTTATGGAACTTCTCAAACAGCCGCTTTCGCATCCGCTTAAGCTCCATGAAGAAGTCATCCTCCTCTGTGCCGCCAAGAACAGAATGTTTTTGGACGTTCCGGTTAAAGAGATGAAGAATTTCAGACAAGAGCTTCTTTCATACTTTGAAAGCACCGAGCCCGATTTGATTCGTGAAATTGAGGAAAAATGCGAGCTTACCGAAGAAGTCGAAAATAAAATCAAGGATACCGTTGTTAAATTTAAAAGCAGGTGATAAGCTATGGCAAATATGCGCGAAATCAGGACGCGAATGAACAGCGTAAACGAGATTATGAAGATTACGAATGCTATGTATCTGATTTCTTCTTCCAAATTAAAAAAAGCGAGAAAACAGCTTGAAGCAACAGAACCCTACTTTTTGGGGCTTCAAAGCACGATGCGCGACATCTTAGAGCACACACCCGAGTTTGAGCATATCTACTTTGATAAACGCCCCGAAATTCCCGAAGAGGAACGAAAAATCAGCTACATAGTATTTACCTCTGACAAAGGGCTTGCCGGCTCGTTTAACCATACTATGGTTAAAATGGCCGAGGAGGAAATGTCAAAGCACAAAAACACCTCGCTTTTTGTTGTCGGCCAGTACGGAAGAGCCTATTTCGCAAACAGAAAGGTTATGGTAGACGGTGAGTTTTTATACACGGCTCAGGATCCGAACTTCTACCGCGCACGCTCAATGGCTGAGAGTATGATTGAGCTTTTTAAGCATGGCTATACCGATGAGGTTCGTGTAATATACACCGGTATGGTAAGCCCTATTAAATCAGAGCCTCAGATGCTTAAGCTTCTTCCGCTTGAACGCGAAACGTTTAAACACGCGCCGAATGAATATAAATACGGCGAAGCAGACTTCACCCCTTCGCCTGAGCGGGTTATGGACTATCTTGTGCCGAGTTACCTCCGCGGCCTGCTCTATGGCGTAATGGTAGAGTCCTTTTCAAGCGAGCACAACGCGCGTATGGCGGCAATGGATGCCGCGACAACCAGCGCAAAGGATATGATTCGCGATTTATCGCTGCTTTATAACCGTGCACGTCAGGACGCCATTACTCAGGAGATAACCGAGGTAGTAAGCGGCGCAAACGGACTAAAAAAATAGAGAAAGGAGCTTTATAAATGCAAAAAGAAATGCAAAAGGGGAAAATTGTTCAGGTATTCGGCCCTGTAGTGGATGTCACCTTTGATGACGGATACCTTCCTATGATAAAAGACGCTCTTATAATTGACAATCACGGCCGCCGGGCGGTTATGGAGGTTGCTCAGCATATGGGCAACAACACAGTGCGCGCCGTTATGCTTACCTCAAGCGAAGGCCTTCAAAAGGATATGGAGGTTACCGCAACAGGCTCTTGTATAAAGGTTCCTGTCGGTGAGCAGACTCTCGGAAGAATGTTCAACGTCCTCGGTGAGACAATCGACGGCAGAGAACAAATCGACGGTTCTGAAAAATGGGAAATTCACCGCGATCCGCCGAGCTTTGAACAGCAAAGTCCGGTGGTAGAAATTCTGGAAACGGGAATCAAGGTTATCGACCTTCTTGCCCCATACGCAAAGGGTGGCAAAATCGGCCTTTTCGGCGGCGCCGGTGTCGGCAAGACCGTACTCATTCAAGAGCTTATACATAATATAGCAACCGAACACGGCGGATATTCAATCTTTACCGGTGTCGGCGAGCGTTCAAGAGAGGGTAACGACCTTTGGATGGAAATGAAGGAATCAGGCGTTCTCAGCAAGACAGCGCTTGTTTTCGGTCAGATGAACGAGCCTCCCGGCTCAAGAATGAGGGTTGCTCAAACCGGTCTTACTATGGCGGAATACTTCCGTGACAAGGAAAAACAGAATGTGCTTCTGTTTATAGATAACATTTTCAGATATGTTCAGGCAGGTTCTGAGGTATCGGCTCTTCTCGGAAGAATGCCTTCGGCTGTCGGTTATCAGCCGACCCTTGCCACCGAGATGGGTGAACTTCAAGAGAGAATCACATCGACAAAAGACGGTTCGGTCACCTCTGTTCAAGCGGTCTATGTACCTGCCGATGATTTGACCGACCCTGCACCGGCAATAACGTTTGCTCACCTCGATGCGACAACCGTTCTTTCACGAAAGATTGTGGAACAGGGTATATATCCTGCGGTTGACCCGCTTGAATCATCATCGCGTATTCTCGAACCCGACGTTGTGGGCGAACGGCATTATGAAATAGCCAGAAAGACCCAGGAACTTTTACAGAAATACAAGGAATTACAGGACATCATAGCCATCCTCGGTATGGATGAGCTGGACGAAGCGGATAAACTCTCGGTTTATCGTGCAAGAAAAATTCAAAAATTCCTGTCACAGCCTTTTCATGTTGCTGAAACATTTACCGGAATCCCGGGCAGATATGTTCCTCTGTCGGAAACACTCGATGGCTTTGAGGCAATCATTTCAGGCGAGATGGATGACTGTCCCGAATCCGCATTCCTTATGGCGGGAAATATCGATGAGGTTCGTGAGAAGGCAAAGCAAATGCCGGCGGATTAACTTGAAATATTCAATTATTTCAAATTACTTCTTCATCAGAAGGGAGCGAATATAAAATGGCAAAGACCTTTCAGCTTCAAATCATCTCCTGCGACAGACAGTTCTATGACGGCCCTTGTGAAGCGCTCGTATTTGACGGTCTGGACGGCGAATACGGTGTCCTTCCGGGTCATGAGCCTATGGTCACCTGTCTGACAGCGGGGGAGCTTCGCTATAAAGTTGACGGCGAGTGGCACTATGCGGCAATAAGCAACGGTTTTATAGCCGTTAATCCTATTAAAACCACCATTATGGCAGACACAGCCGAATCCCCAGAAGAAATCGATGTTCGGCGTGCAAACGAGGCGAGACTCCGCGCCGAAGAGCTTCTTCGCCAAAAACAGAGCATACAGGAATATTATCATGTTCAGGCGGCACTCAACCGAGCTATGAACCGACTCAGGGTTACAAAACGGCATATGCACTAATATCCTTGTTAATTATCGATAGAACAGCAATACTTAACCGAAAATATTATTGCAAGACTACAAAATTCCGCCGATATGTTGACATCTTGCGGTTTAGGTCTTATAATAGATATGATGTGCCTTGACAGGATCACGGCACAATAACATAAAATAAAGGATCGGAAACGTATGAAAAACAAACATCTATCATTTTTTGCTGACGGAATTATGTCAGGCGTGCTTCTTTGTATCGGCTGTGCGGTTAGCCTGTCTGTTGATTCAAAAATTGTCGGAGCATTTCTGTTCAGCCTTGGACTTTTAGCAATAATCACATTTAAGTTTGGTTTGTATACCGGAAAGGCGGGCTATATGGCTATGCGTCCGCCGTCATATATTATAGAGGTTATTTTAACTATTTTAGGGAACATCGCCGGCTCGGCACTGGGCGGCGGACTCTTGAACCTCACCAAGCTCGGCGGAAAGATTTATGAACACTCGGCTGAACTCATCGGCACGAAGACGGCTGACTCGATGCTCAGTGCTTTTATTCTCGCTGTATTCTGCGGAATACTTATGTTCACAGCCGTTGAAGGCAACAAGCAGGCCACAGAAAGGGGCAACTTCACAGGCGGATTATTTATCGTGGTTCTTCCGGTTATGGTGTTTATCCTGTGCGGATTCAATCACAGCATTGCGGATTTATCTTACTTTTTCATAAGCCGCTATGCTTATGCGGCTGAATTTGTTCCGTATATCTTAATCGTTATTTTAGGAAACGCAGTCGGATGTATGGCGATTCCGCTTATTAAAAAGCTTTCAACAAATAAATTATAACCTAAAAAGACGCGGGGCTAATTCCCCGCGTCTTTTACTCTGTCTCTGATGCAGTATCTTCAGGGATATAATCATGCGGATTTACCGTTTTTTCGTTTAGGCTGACCTCAAAATGAAGATGCGGCTTTTCGGCCGATTCCGCCGCTGCGGTTGCTCCCACTCTTCCGATTTTTGCTCCGGTTTTGACTTCATCACCGACTGCGACCTCATCGGTCTCAGCAAGATTTGAATAAATCGTCCTAAGTCCGCCGTTGTGCAGCACAATCACCGTCCTGCCTAACATTCCGTTATCGCTCACCGCCTCAACAATGCCGTCCGCGGCGGCAAGAACCTCCGTTCCCTCCTCGGCGTATATGTCGATGCCGTCATGTGTACGCCAATCCTGCATAGTTTCGGAATATACCAGCTCGTCACCCGAATAATCTTTGGTAACAGCACCCCTCACAGGCAATGTAATTGAGGGCTTTCCCCCGTCCTGTTTTTGTGAATTATTCTTGTCATCACTCTTGTCGGTCTGAGCTGGTTCCGATGTCTGTTCGGATTTTTCGTCCGTCCTTTCTTCCTGCTTCGGAACAGCCTGTGCAGCGGTCGCTGCGGCCTTTTGATTATAATCATTCTCGGCCTTTTCCTCGTTCCTGTTCGTCTCGGTTTGTGCTTCTTCCACTGCGTTTTTCCATGCCGAACTGTCAAAATTCTTCTTGTCGGCTGAGCTTCTCGAAACAGCGGCATTCATAACCACTCCAAAAGCAATAACTACCGCCGCAACCACTCCGATAACCGCAAGACTTTTTGTATTCAGCACACTGTTCTTCTGCTGTTTTTGCTTGTTTTTGTCATTCACATAAATCACCTCATCGATATTATAAACCAAATCGGTAAATTTATACATTCTATTCAATATTAAAAGTCTGACACCTGCATTATTAAAAACCTATTTCACGTGCAAGGCTTTTAAGCGTCTCCGCACTTGACCTGAGGCCATGGATTTCTTCATCCGAAAAATCAATCTGAAGTATTCTCTCCGCCCCTCCGGCACCGACAATAGTCGGAACGGACAGACAAATATCCGAGATTCCGTACTCACCCTCCATAAGGCTCGATACGGTCAGAATTGAATTTTCGTCGCCGACTATACACTCCACTATGCGTTTGACCGCAAGCGCAATCGCATAGTATGTTGAACCCTTCTTGTCGATAATCTCATACGCCGCGTTCTTGGTTTTTGTAAAGTATTCCTCCTTACAGATATTGCTTGATATACAAGCGCCGCCGTTTTTACAGTAATCCTCAACATTCATACCGGCGATGCTCGTTACCGACCACGCCGCAACCTCAGAATCACCATGCTCACCAATGATATACGTGTGAACATTTCTCGTATCGATATTTGCATTCTCGCCGATTAAATATTTAAGTCTTGACGTATCAAGAACCGTTCCCGACCCGATGACACGATTCTTAGGAAGCCCCGAAATCTTATGTGTGATATAGGTCAGTATGTCCACCGGATTGGTAACAACCATAAGAAGCGTTTCGTCTGTGCAATACTTCATTACTCTTCCGATTATGCTCTTAAAAATATCAGCATTTCTGCGCAGAAGGTCTGTGCGTTTCTCGCCCTCTCTCTGGCTTGCTCCGGCAGTGATAATAACCATATCACTGTCCTTTATCTCGCTGTAATCCCCGGCTATAACCCGAACCGGCGTAACAAAGCTAACGCCGTGACTCATATCCATTGCGTCACCCTCGGCCTTATCCTTATTCACATCAATAAGCACGATTTCAGACACAAGTCCGCTCATCATCAAGGTATAAGCAATGGTCGAGCCTACATTTCCCGCGCCGATAACAGTAATCTTACCCTTAAACATTAAATCACCTCATTATATTAATATTAATTTCAGATATTTTATTATTTGCGTAAATTTAACTGTTTATGCTCTATTTTTCAACTATAATTTCATTTGTGTCTCCATAAGACATCTTGACAAACACCGTATCCCCCTGAGAAATATCCGCTGTGCTTCCGATTCTCAGTCTCTTTCGGTTTTTATCATAAACATACACCGCGGCTCCGCTGAGCGAAACCGTTCTGAGAACATCTCCGGCGTCATATGCCGAGACCATCAGCTTGTTTTCAAAACGCTCTTTCACAACAGCATGAGCGGTATACAGCTCGCTGAAATAATTTTCGGAATTCAGCGGCGAATAATCGCCTGTATTTTTCTCATAAAGCCGCCCGCTATCTATCATATCCGATGTCAGCATCATTCTGAAACTCCTGCAATGGCTCTTGCTGTCCGAGTAATACTGAATCACCTCTCCCGCCTTAAACGGATTGTTTCCGTTCTCGGTAATTATTTTTGTATAATCGGGAAGCCAGCCGTCGGTTTTGTCATCGCCGCCGTCATTGTCAAAATAGATATATCCTTCCTCGCCCTTGGTATAGACCGAAAGCTTAAGACACGCCTCGCCGTCGGCATTGTTGATAACCTCGCTGTCTCTGATAACAGCCACCGGGTCATAAGCCTCAACCCCTCTTTCCCGGCTTCCGTCCGAATAAACCACCGCCGCACCCGCGACATAGCTATCCGATACATCATAAAGCTCAACCTTATAGTCAAAATCGGTTATAAGGCTTCCGCGGTTGCCTGTCTCATACTTATTCATATCACTCATATCCTTAGGAACAATAAACACAGGTGTCCTTGCATCAAGCTGGTACTTTGATGCAAAGACGCATAACGAGCCGCCGTAATATTTGGATGAATCCGACTTAAAAGCAAGATTAAACGTATCTGTTCCGACCGCACCTTTAATATTTTCCGCCGTTTCAATCGCCGAAATTGTTTTGTCCGCCCTTCTGTGAATTCTTAAAAGCTGCGGCGCAAGCGCAGAAATTTCAGCGGTTTTGTTTGCCGCTCCGTTAAGCCGCGTACTGCCCGATGTACTGCACACAGCTACCTCTCCGTCGGCAGTGATTATTCTAAGCATAGGCGAATCGCCGAACACTCCGCCGCCGTCGGCGGCCTGAAGATAGACATACTCCTCCGCTCCGCCTCGCTCTATGGCAAAAATACGCTTATTCATATCAAAAAATGCCGTGATCTCTGCCCCGGGCGAAGGCTCTCCGCCGATTTTTGCATAACCGTCTGTTGTTTTATATTCCGTCCCGTCAATCGTGAGCGCATCCTCTCTCATAGACGATACCTTTCCCGAAACGCTGTCATTTCTGACGGAAACGCGCATAACCCTGCCGTCCTCGCTTATTGCATAGGAAATTATATCATTTTTGCATATCTCAACATCATTAAACTCGGTTTCCTCGCCGTATGCGTATACATGACAGGATTCTGACCTGTTAGCATCAAGTTCAAAGCTTCCGCCGAGGCGATCGGTTATCTTATCCGAAAGCCGCGCGCTGTTTGCGGCAATTCTGTCGGTGTAATTCCAGACAAGAATCACATCGGTGCTTCCGCCGTTTCTGATTAAATCCATATATCCCGAACTCAAATTTATCTCATCAGACACCCCAACTCGGCTTTTGTATCTTCCGTTATAGACTATCCGCGTATTGGCGTTTACTGAAATGTTCTTCTCTTTTTCACCCGAATCCTCATATACGATTTTGTTTCCGTCAAGTTTTATAAACTTATCGGCGGTTATTCGTGTGAGCTCACCGCCGCGCGGCTCTGCATACAAAATTACATCATCCTTGACATAGCATTTTGCATTTCTGCCGAGAAGCTCCTCCGCATTAAAGCCGGCCGATTTGTACGTTCTGTCGCCCACGGTTATTATATTCCGTCCGCTTTGAATATCACTTATGACCGACATACCGCCGGCACTGTTAATTATCCCCTCGACAATATCCGTTCCGAGGTATTTGTGAAGAACCGTCTCGCCGTTTTTTATATACTCCGCGCCTTCGCCGAAGCTGCTTTGATAAATAAGCTCAGCTTCAAGAACGTTTGAAATCATCTGTGCACACTCGCCGCGGCTTATGCCCGAATTTTCATCGGTTATATTCAACCCGTCATAAATACCGAGTCTTTTTGCATACATTCGATAACCGTCAGGGTATCCTCCGCTATCCGCTGCCGCCGCGGAATATCCAAGCGAACACACAAGCATCTTTGCCGCCTGAATGTATGTAACCTTGGCATTAGGCTCAAAGTTTCCGTTTCCGTCACCGTTAATTACTCCGTGACGATACAGAGCCGCAACATAAGCCGCCGCCCAATTATCCGCCGAAACATCATTAAATACCCTCTCACCGTTTCCCCCCGATGAAAGAGCCAGTATTTCAGCGTTAAGCTTTGAAAATTCTGCTCTTGACACCTTCTCATACGGCTTAAATTCATACTTATTATACCCACTGACCAGGCCTAAACCTTTAAGCTTAGCAACGGCCGATTCAAAGGGCGTTCCCACACAGTCGGAAAAACCCGCACCGCCGTCAGCCTTGTACCTTGCGCAAACGCTTGAAAGCATAGGTGACCATTCTACCTCACTCTTATCACTGAATATTATTTTTACAAATTTCTGATTACTATTAAGGTTTCTCAATGAGTAGGTAACAGGAATCCACTTCCAGTCCTCTCTTTTTGTCACCTTTATATCGGGTTTGACCCCCTGCCAGTTCTCACCGTCCTCCGATGCCTCAAAAGAAAAATGCGGAATGTCATTCGTATACTTAAAATAGGTATAAAATATGGGATACATTCCCTCTTTAACCTCATACTCAAGCCACTCCGCCGTATTTGTGCTCCTTCTGAACATACTGTAGTCGGTGTCATAGGCATAATAATCCTCTTCGGGCACAGTATATGCAAATAAATTTTCACTGTGTTTATACGCCGAATTAAAATCCGTACACTCGTCAATCAAAATCGCGTCAGCCGATTCGATTTTCTCTTCTTTATTTATTGAATTTTCAGCCGCCGAAGAATCGACCTCGGCCGCATATATGTGCGACAGGCACGAAAGCATAACCGCCGATGTCAGCACCGCCGCACATAATCGCCTAAAGCGCATAGCTCTCTCTCCTATTTTTCATTTTCATATGCTATATATCTCGCCGCATAGGCCAGGTCTATTATGTCTATTTCTCCGTTTTTGTCAACGTCACAGAGTCTGTTTTCTTCCGTAACATCACAGGCGAAATTTTTAACGATAAAATCTATATCGTCCTTGGTTATCTTATTGTCTCCGTCAATGTCGCCGGGAAGCGGAGCGCACAGAACAAACTCGGCATCGCGCGAAAGCTCGCCCGATGATGCCCTGACCTTAAACTTTGTGTCCGCCTTCATATCCGCGGAAAGCGTTATAATTCCGTCCTCCGAAAGGCTAAATTTTTCGGAGTTTTCACCTATAACCTCCCACTTAATTTCCCCGCTGCATTTCTCGCCTATCTGGTCGAGAATTTCCGCTTCAAGGGTAATCTGTTTCGTGTCATACATCGGAAGGGTGAGCTCCTCCGCCGTAACAATCTTGATTTCGGTCGGTTCGGATTCACCTACGTTTGCCCAAATTCCCGCGAAGTATGGATTCCACCAATTTTCAAGGTTTTCTTCCTCTCCCCATACGGCTTTGAGGCATCTCACTCCGCTCAGCTTTTCGGCGGTATACACAGCCTTTGTCCACCTGTTATCCGCCGGTATAATTGTCTCGGTCTTAACCTCCGCCTTTGTCCACGTCTTTCCGTCCTTTGAGATTTCAAAGCTCATCGGCGCAACATCTTCGGGAAGGTGATAGCTCTCGGCCTTAAACTCAGTCAGATATGGTATTTCATAGACAACCCACGCTTCACCCTTTTTTTCATTACGTCTCAGAATTTTGTCGGCGTCATACATATCGTGTTTTTCATCGGCCAAAACCGTATAGTCCTGAACATTAAAACTCTCTTTGGCATTTTCAAGAGTATTAAACTTTAGCTTATACTCTGTGTCATTTTCTGCATATGTCGTAAGCGACAATATGAGCATTCCTATCAGCATTAGTGAAACAATTCTCTTTAACCTCATTTTAAATCACCCCCGTCCGAATTTATAAAACGGTAAATCATTGCCGCCGCTTCGGCTCTTGTTATCTCCGACCGCGGATTAAAATGTCCGTCAGAGCTTCCGTTGATAACCCCTGCCGAATACAGAACGTCAACCGCGTGTTTAGCAAAGTCCGAAATCCCGCTTTCGTCCTCAAACTCACAATTTTCTCTTATCGCTTTCAGCGGCTTTCCCCATATTAATTTTCCGCGTTCTATTACAACGGAGGCTTCTTCCCTTGTTATATTGCTTTCCGGTCTGAACCCACCGTCGGCGTCGCCGCCCATTATTCCGAGCTGTGCCGCTTTCTGAACCGCTTCTGTATACCATTCTCCGCCTGAAACGTCAGAAAATTCAGCAGAGAGATTCGGGTTATATTTCACATTCGGAAGCAGGCTCATAATCTTGGCGAACTCCGCCCTTGTTATCGGCGCTTCGGGTTTAAAGCTGTTGTCCTCATAGCCGTTAATGATTCCGCCTTCAGCAAGTTTTGAAATCGCCTCGTATGCCCAAAAGCTTTTATCCACATCACTGTAAAGGCTTTTATCTTCAGCGGGTTCTTCGTTAATTTTCGGTTCGTTGGGTTTTTCGACCCCCGTTGTGGTGGTAGGCCTTCCGCTGAACGAACCTCCTCCCGCTCCGCCGCGGCCGCCTCCTCCTCCACCGCTTGAAGGTCTGTCCTCTTTAACCGGCTCATCACTTTTGACTGATATGTTCACATATTTTTCGAGATCGTTTAAGGTGCAATATGTCATATCCGAAAAGACCTCCTTAAACGCTTTTAGTGTCACATTTGAATCCCCGCTTGTCTTTGCCGAAAATTCAAGCGTAACAACCGTTTCGGTATCCTCTGATTTTTTGTCACCCATCTGTGTAAAAGCAACCAAAAGCTCGCCGTTTAAATCCTTCTCTATCCTGATTGAATCGTCATCGGCATACTTCACATCAGATTTTTTGTGTTCAAGCTTGTCTGAATCAAATTTAAGCTCAGCTTCAAACGCATATATTCCGTTTCGGGGTGCAAGCGAAATATTAACATACACCGTATCACCCGCCTTAAAATCGTTGACGGGCAATGCCATATCCGCCGAAAATTCCGTTTCGGATTTCACCGGCAAAGGCGGAATTTTTGTCGGCTCGGTCGGCTCGGTCGGCTCGGTCGGCTCGGCCGGTTCGGTCGGTTCGGTCGGTTCGGTCGGTTCGGTCGGCTCGGTCGGCCTGGTTAAGTCTGACGATATTCCGGTCGGCTTGTTATTTTCTGTAGCTTTTCCGCCACCGACCTCATTTTGCGCAAATGCGGCTCCGCTCTGTGTGAGCATTGCCGCAATTAAAACAGTACATAAAAGCTTTTTCATAGCCTAAGTCCTCATTTATCAGTTGTTTTTATAGAATTCTCTATAGCCTTTATAAGCCATAAACACGTCCAGCTTGTTTGAAAGCTCAAACGGCGAGTGCATCGAAAGAAGCGGAACGCCCGCGTCGATTACATCAATATCAAGGTTCGCCACGAACTGTGCTATAGTTCCGCCGCCGCCGCAGTCAACCTTTCCGAGTTCGCCCATCTGCCACTTTACATCATTATCGTTAAATATTCTGCGGATTTTAGCGACCAGCTCTGCGCAGGCATCGCTCGCGCCGCCCTTTCCTCTTGAACCCGTGTACTTTGTCAGTACAAGTCCGCCGCCGAATATTGCACAATTCTTCTTTTCGCTTACCTCCGGATAGTTCGGGTCAAACGCCGTTCCCACATCCGCCGAAAGGCAAGTCGAATTACTCAGCGTCTCGCGCAGGGTTATATCATTGTAATCACTCTTGCACATCGAACAAATCTTTGCCATAACATTTTCAAAATATCTTGACTGCATACCTGTTGCGCCCATAGAGCCAACCTCCTCTTTGTCGACAAGCAGGCAAACCGAAGTATGTTCCGGCTCCTTCATTTCCATAACCGCACGCAGGGCAGTATATGCACACACTCTGTCGTCCTGGCCATAGCCGCCTATCACGCTTCGGTCAAAGCCAATATCACGCGCCCCAAATGCCGGAACGACTTCAATCTCACTGCTGAGTAAGTCCTCTTCTACTATATCATACTTTTCATTTAAAAGCTTTAAAACCGCGAACTTAACGCCCTCCTTTATATCGGGGTCGTCACAGCCGATGTTTCCGACAAGGACATTAAGGTTCTCGCCCGAAATTGCCTCGCTGAGCTTCTTTGACATCTGAGCGACCGCAAGATGCGGAAGAAGGTCCGAAACACAGAATACAGGGTCTTTTTCATCCTCGCCGACAACTATTTTTATCTGAGTTCCGTCCGCCAAAGCGGCAACGCCGTGAATCGCAAGAGGCATAGCCGTCCACTGATATTTTTTGATTCCGCCGTAGTAGTGGGTTTTAAACAGCGCCATTCCGCCGTCCTCATAGAGCGGATTCGGCTTTAAGTCAAGTCTCGGCGAATCGATATGCGCGCCGACGATGTTTACGCCGTCTGTAATATCCTCCCGGCCGATAACAACCGCCATTACTCCTTTTCCGCGGTTCACTGTATACACCTTATCTCCCGCCTTAAGCAATTTCTTGCTTTCAAGAGATACAAAGCCCGCCTTTTCAAGCTCTCTGACTGCGCTTTCACAAAACTCACGCTCGGTCTTTGCGGCGGTTATAAACTTCCGATAATCCTCACAAAACTCAAATATTTCAGCCTTTTGTTTGTCTGTCTGCTTTGAAAAGGCATTCTCATTCTTATAACACAGTTTCTCCTGTAAATCATTTTTCTTTGACATAGAAATCTCCTCCTATTACTATTCTTTTTGTTCGTATATTTTTTTATACATATCACGCGCTTCAATCACGCGTTCAACGTAATTTCTCGTCTCTGTAAACGGAATATTTATCAGCTTTCCGCTGCTGTCGGTATGCTCGCCGTCGGCGAGCCACGAGTCCACATTACCCGGTCCGCCGTTATATGCCGCAATGGCGTTTTCGAGGTAATCATATTTTTTTATCAGCTTGCTTAAATAATAACAGCCGAACTGTATATTTGTTTCGGGGTCAAACAGCTTATCCGAGGTATACCCCGAAACCCCGAGCTTTTTAGCACACTCAAACCCTGTTTCATCGGTCAGCTGCATAAGTCCCTTGGCATTCGCCGATGAGACAGCGTATACGTCAAAGCGGCTCTCGGTACGAATCAATCCGTACACAAGCCATTTATCAAGTCCGTATTTCTTTGAATACGTCTCTACGAAATGTTCATACTTTATCGGATATTGATTCTTTCTAATCTTATCCGAAAGATTAATGTTTTTATAATGTCTTACACCAACATATGCAAGGCTTATTAAAATCACCAGGAAAACCGTAAACACAAAACAGCCCGGCGTACAACCGTTCCGTCTTTTTTTACGTCCCGGCCTGCTGCGGTTATAGTTAACCTCCCTCATACCAATCTCCGTTCCGCGCCCGACTCGGTCAGACTTTTATAAATTTCATAAACCCTTCTCTCAAGCGCTTTTATATCTCCGTCATTTTCGATTACACAATCAGCAAGCCGCCGCATCTCATCATCGCTGAGCTGTCTGTTCATTCTCGCCTCGGCTTGCTCTCTCGTTGCCCCGTCACGGCTGATAACCCGCGAAATTCTGGTCTCGCGATCGGCAACAACAGCAATCTTCATATCTAAATCAAGCAGATTTCCACCGGTGAAAAGCAGCGGAATCTCTATACAAACAACATCGGCATTCGATTCGGAAATTTTCCGCTTAATCTCTTTATAAATCAGCGTGTGTGTAATTTCGTTCAATCTTTTCAGCTTTTTTTCGTCCGAAAATACAATTCCGGCCAGCTTTTTTCGGTCAATCTCACCGTTTTCGCTGAGAATTTCTCTGCCGAACTCGGCCACTACTTCATTATATGCGGCTTTTCCGCGCATCATAAGCATATGCGAAATTTTATCTGAATCGATGATCTCTGCCCCGAGTTTTTGGAATTCACGTAAGGCACTGCTTTTCCCCGAACCGATTCCGCCGGTCAACGCAATAATCTTCATTTTTACACCCGCTCTGCGAATTATTTGCTCATTTCCTCCGCCTTGTCAACACAGGCGCGAACCGCGCTCTGTACAACGGCACGGAAGCCGTTTTCCTCTAAATCACAAACAGCGGCTATGGTTGTTCCTCCCGGCGAGCAAACGTTATCCTTTAACTGTTCGGGATGAACTCCGCTCTCTAAGACCATCTTTGCGCTTCCCTCAACCGCCTGAGCGGCAAGCTTCAGCGCCTGTGCCTTTGTAAGTCCATAGCTTACCCCGGCATCGGCCATCGCATCAATAAACATATACACATATGCCGGGCTGCTTCCGTGAAGTGCGGTCGCCACACTCATAAACTTCTCGGGCATAACCTCTGTTGCACCGACCCCCGAGAGTATCTTCTCTACTTCGGCTGTCTCTTCGTCCGTAAGATTCTTGTTCGGTGTGATAACTGTCATTCCACAGCCAACCTGAGCCGGCGTATTCGGCATCGCGCGGACTATCTTTTTGTCCGCCCCGAGCATTTCTTCAAGATGCGCCACGGTAACCCCTGCCGCAATCGACAAATAAATCTTATCATTAAAGCCTTTCATCTCTGAAAGGACGCTGTCTATTACATTCGGCTTGACCGAAAATACGATAATCTCGCTTGCGGCCTCAACCTCCGCCGCAGACAATACTGTGTTTACCCCTTTTTCTTTAAACTCGTCCGCACGAGCTGTGTTTTTTTCAAAAAGCGTAATATCCTCAGGTGCACAACAGCTTGACATCAAGCCGCCGATCAGTGCGCCGCCCATATTTCCGCCGCCGATAAATCCTATCTTCATATTTGATTCTCCTATCCTGAATTAAACTGTAAGTTCAACCTCGTCAGCCGCATCATTCTCTTTTAAAAGCGGGTCAACATAGTCGCGCACAAGCTCCTCAACCTGGTTTGCCGCCCTTCCGGTAAAGTTTTCGGGCTTCAAAATCTTTTGAACATCCTCCTGTGACAGACCGAATGACGGATCGGCCACAATTCTTTCGATAAGGTCGTTCTTTCCGCCCTCTTCCTTTACCACACGCGCCGCGGCCATCGAATGAACACGGATTTTCTCGTGAAGCTCCTGTCTGTCGCCGCCCGCCTTTACTGCGTCCATAAGGATATTCTCGGTCGCCATAAACGGAAGCTCAGACATAACCCTGCTGTGAATAACCTTTGGATAGACAACAAGGCCGTTTGCAACGTTCATATAAATATTCAAAATCGCATCAACCGTGAGGAAGGCCTCAGCAACGCTGATACGTTTGTTCGCCGAGTCGTCAAGAGTTCTTTCAAACCACTGAGTCGACGAGGTTATCGCCGGGTTCAGCGCGTCAACTATCACATATCTCGCAAGCGAACAGATACGCTCCGAACGCATCGGATTTCTCTTGTATGCCATCGCCGATGACCCAATCTGAGACTTCTCAAACGGCTCTTCAATCTCCTTTAAGTGCTGAAGAAGTCTGATGTCATTGGCAAATTTATACGCGCTCTGTGCAATTCCGCTCAGAACGGACAGCATCTGATAGTCAAGCTTTCTTGAATATGTCTGCCCCGATACGGGATAGACCTTATCATAACCCATCTTTTCAGAAATCTTTCTGTCAAGTGCCTTAACCTTCTCGGTATCACCGTCAAACAGCTCCATAAAACTTGCCTGTGTACCGGTTGTTCCCTTTGAACCGAGAAGAGCCGCACGCGAAAGCTGAAAGTTCACGTTTTCCAAGTCCATTATAAGCTCCCAGAGCCAAAGAGACGCACGCTTGCCGACCGTGGTCAGCTGTGCCGGCTGAAAGTGTGTAAAGCCAAGTGTCGGCATATCCTTATATTCCATTGCGAAATCGCGCAGGAGCGAAATAACCTTTACAAGCTTTGACTTGATAAGTTCAAGCCCCTCATACATAATGATAATGTCGGTGTTGTCGCCGACGTAGCACGATGTGGCGCCGAGGTGGATTATTCCCTTAGCCTTAGGGCACTGTACACCGTAAGCATAAACGTGTGACATTACATCGTGACGAACCTCTTTTTCTCTCGCCTCAGCAACGTCATAGTTTATATCATCCATATGTTCTTTAAGTTCTTCAACCTGTTCGGGCGTGACCGACAGGCCGAGTTCCATCTCGGCCTCAGCAAGCGCAACCCAAAGTCTTCGCCATGTTTTAAACTTTTTATCCGGAGAAAATATGTATTTCATTTCCTTACTCGCATAGCGCGAATTTAACGGGCTTTCGTAACTGTTTTTTTTCATTTGGCAATCATCCTTATCTGTATTTTCTGAATATTCTGAATTTTCGCGGATTGCTTCCGCATTTAAACGCAAAGAGCTATCCCGCATAAATCACCTGTGTTCTTTATCGGGATAACTCCGGAAATTATCTTAATTTTTGTCACCTGACGCTTTTTCGCTAAAGCCGCCCTTTAAATATTTTTCAATTCTGTCAAGGCCGGTCTTTATAACGTCCATCGAGGTAGCATATGAAAGTCTGACATAACCCTCTATGCCAAAGCCCTCACTCGGCACAAGTGCAACCAACGCACGGTCGAGTATGTCCTCACACAGCTCATTGGCGGTATTTATAACCTTTCCGTAATGCTCCTTACCGAGTACATCCTTAACATTCATAAAGATATAGAATGCACCGTTCGGCTTTTTACAGCTGAGGCCCTCTATTCCATTAATGCGGTCTACCATATAGTCTCTTCTCGCTATATATGTAGCCTTCATATCATCAATAAAGCTCTGGTCGCCGTTTAAGGCTTCGACCGCAGCCGCCTGAGCGATGGAATTCGGGTTTGATGTCGCATGGCTTTGGATATTCCCCATAGCCTTCGCAAGCTTTTCGTTTGCCGCCGCAAATCCGATTCTCCAGCCTGTCATAGCATACGTCTTTGCCATTCCGTTCAGGATAATAGTAAGATCTTTTATATCATCGCCGAGGGTCGCTATATTCACGTGCTCACCCTCATACACAAGCTTTTCATAAATTTCGTCAAACACCACATAGATGTGATTCTCAACCGCGATTTTTGCAACCTCAGAGAGCTCCTCCCTTGTGTAAACCATACCGGTCGGATTACTCGGCGTGTTCAAAACCAGCGCCTTTGTCTTTGGCGTAATCGCCGCACGAAGCTGATCGGTCGTGAACTTAAAGTTGTTTTCCTCGGTTGTGTTTATAATAACCGGAGTCGCACCGGCCATCTTAATCATCTCGGGGTAGCTGACCCAATACGGTGCCGGAAGTATAACCTCGTCACCCGGGTCACAAATACAGTTGAATGTATTTGTAAGAGCGTGCTTTCCGCCGTTGCTGATTACTATATTTGCCGTGGTGTATTCAAGGCCGGTATCTCTCTTGAGCTTGTCGCATACTGCCTGCTTGAGTTCTAAAGTACCCGAAGCCGGAGTGTACTTGGTAATATTATTTTTAATAGCTTCGATTCCCGCCGCTTTTATATTATCGGGAGTGTTAAAGTCAGGCTCGCCTGCCCCGAATCCGACAACCGGAATCCCCTGCTTCTTCATCTGCTTAAACTTTGAGTCAATCGCCAGTGTAGGTGACGGACTGATGGCGCTTGCCATCTTTGAAATTTTCAAATCCATTGATTAAACCTCCAAAAACCTAATAAATTACCAAATGCGAACACGCACAAGGCTTGTACAAAACAATCGCACATTCCTATTTTAATATAAAATAGGAAAAAATGCAATATAATCAAATAAATTTTTAAAAAAACTTCACTTTTGCAATAAAAGCAAAGGTTTTTTTCAATTATTCTTGTATATTAACAAGAAATTATTACTGATTCTCAGCTCCGCGCGAAAGAGTTTCATAAAACACGCGGTAGAAGTTACCGAAGGCAATCTTATCGATAATTCTTTGTGAAATTCCGTCATCGGACAGCGCCGATATTATATCCTTCATATTTTCCGCCCCGTTAATTCCGTGCGGCAGGCACTCAACACCGTCAAAATCGGAACCGAGACCGATTGAATCCTCTGCCCCCAGCTCAAGCATATACTTGATATGGCGGACAATATCGCTTATGTCACACTTTCCGCTGTCGGAAAGAAATTCCGGATAAAAGTTTACGCCTATACACCCGTTTCGGCCGGCTATCGCGCAAATCTGTTCATCGGTCAGATTTCGTATATTTTCACAGAGCGACTTGGCACAGGAATGTGATGCAACAAACGGATAAGCAGTACATTCAGCCACATCCCAAAATCCGCGCTCTGACAGGTGTGACACGTCAATCAATATGCCCATACTTTCCATCATAGAAACAGCTTCGCGGCCAAAGCCGGTAAGCCCCCCGCCGCGGCTCTCAGGTATTCCGTCAGCAAGCTCATTCGCATAGTTCCACGTGAGTGTTATCAGCCGAACTCCCATTTTATAGTACATTCTGAGCGCCGACAGGTTTCCCTCAAGGGCCTCGGCTCCCTCTATCGAAAGTATCGAATATGCACCGCCGCTTTCCGCCGCCCGTTTAAGATCGGCCGCCGTTTCTATTGCCTTCAGCATTCCGCCGCTTTTTTCAAGCTCGCTATGGTATTTATCCATCAGCTTTAAACAATGGTTCATCGGCGAAACCGAAATTTCTTCCTTATCAACAAATGCGGCAAACACCTGGATATAGGTGTCATACTCACGCATACGCTCAACATCAAGATGAATCGAATTCTTGTCAAGACTCATATTTCTGTTATTTAATTCATAAATAGTGTCACAATGCGCGTCAAAAATCTTGTTCATAATCTTCCCCCTAATTCAAAATGTCTTTAATATGATTTATTTTAAACAGCCGAGGAATCCCGTCCGCCATTGCGGCTTCGACCTCGACCACATCAAACCTGATTTCGCCGTCTGTCGGATGCTGTCTGAAATACTGCTCAGCCGCCGCCTTCATATGCTCTATCTTATTAAAGCCGACCGCTTCTGACGGATACCCGAACTTTTCGGAGCTTCTCGTTTTAACCTCAACAAACACAAGCGTTCCGTTGTCCTCTGCCACAATATCTATCTCGCCGCTCCGCGTGCGGAAGTTTCGCTCAGCTATCATCATTCCGTGTTCTTCAAGATACCTTGCCGCCGCCGTCTCACCGAAATCACCCAAGTCTTTATTATACCTGCTCATTTATGCTCCCTTCCGAGAACCTTGTCTGTGATAAAGGTCTTTCGGTGAATGGGACACAGGCCAACCTCACGGATTGCCTCCATATGTGCCTTTGTTCCATAGCCTTTATGCTTCGCAAAGCCGTAATCGGGGTATTCTTTGTCAATCTCTCTCATATACCTGTCTCGTGTGACCTTTGCGATAATCGAAGCCGCCGCAATACATTCAAGCTTTGAATCGCCTTTTATAATATAATCAGACTCAAAGCCATCGAACGGAAGTCCGTCGTTTCCGTCAACGAGCAAGAGTTCGGGCTTAACTTTAAGTCCGTCCGCCGCCTTCTGCATAGCCTTATGCGTCGCCCGGCGGATATTAATCTCATCGATTACATCGGGCCAAACAAAAGCAACGCTGTATGCTATTGCCGCTTCGACTATCCTGTCATAAATCAGCTCCCGCTTCTTCTCGCTTAACTTTTTGGAATCGTCAACGCCCTCTATTATCATTCCTTCGGGGAGAATAACCGCCGCCGCACAAACGGGTCCCGCAAGGGGGCCTCTTCCCGCCTCATCTATTCCGGCAATCACTCTGTAGCCCTTATCATAATATATTTTTTCCAATTCAGGCATATTTTAGTCTCCTTTATCTCAATTAATTGTAAATTAAAACGGGGCCGCACGGAGTGCGATTTTACGCACTCCGCAACGCCCCAGCATAGCTACTCGTTTGTATTTTCGGGTAATTCAAGCGAAATCCTGCCGAGCTTGGCAGCGCGAAAATCATCCAGTATGAGATTTGATGCCCGAAAGGTATCAATCTCCCCTCCGGATATAATACACCCGCGTTTCTTTCCGATTATCTGAACCAAATCCCAGTCATCGGCTGTTAAATCCTTATCCGCCAGCTTATATTGCTGTGCAAGATTCTGAGGATAGTTCTGTTTCAGAAATCCGATTAAATAAAACGCAAGCTCTTCAATATCCATAATCTCGTCCTTGATTCCGCCGGTAAAGGCAATCCGCCGCGCAACCTCAGGACTTTCAAATTTAGGCCACAGAATACCCGGTGTGTCAAGAATCTCGTACTTTCCGGAAATCCTTATCCACTGCTTTGCGGTGGTAACACCGGGACGGTTTCCCGTCCTCGCCGCACTTCTCGACGAAAGGCGGTTAATAAATGATGACTTTCCCACATTAGGAATCCCCACAATCATCATTCTGACACTATGACGCTGGATTCCGCGGCTTTTATCGCGTTCAAACTTTTCTTTTAAAACGTCATCTATGGCCGGCGCAAGCGCCGAAAACCCATAGCCCGAACGGCAATCCGCCTGGAACGCCGCTATGCCTTTATTCTTAAAATATTCAAGCCACAGCCGATTTGCTTCGGGGTCAGCCATATCGCATTTATTCAAAACAACAATTCTCGGTTTTGAGCCGACAATCGCATCAATTTCAGGGTTGCGCGATGAAAGCGGAAGCCTTGCGTCAAGCAGCTCGATAACAACATCGACAAGCTTTAAGTTCTCAGATATAAGCCGCCTTGTCTTTGCCATATGTCCGGGAAACCATTGAAGTTCCATATTAGCACGCACCCTTTCTGAATTATTTAAGCGATCTGTCTCCGTCGCCGTCAATCATAAAAGTAAGTTCCTTTGCATCCTGGTGGATTTTGCCCGCGTCTGAAATCGGCCAGAAACGGAATACCGCGCCGCCCATAATCTCATCTGTCGGGATAGGCCCGAGTTCTCGGCTGTCCTTACTGTTATTTCTGTTATCACCCATTGCAAAGACATATCCCGGCTGAATAACAATCGGCGAATTCTTGCTGTATTCACCCTTTGATATAAGTGACTTTATATATGAACCCATAAGCTGAGTCTTTTCTTTTATATAATCCTCTTCAAGAAGCTCATTGTTTACATAAACGTCACCGTTATTAAAATCAATATACACCGTATCACCCTCTGTCGCGATAACACGCTTTACATAAGGACGGTGAGGGTCTGTCGCAGGTCTGAAAATAATGATGTCGCCTTTTTCGGGTTTATAAAACATCCTGTTTACATAAAGTCTGTCATTATTGTGAAGGCTCGGTTCCATCGACTGACCCTGAACCTTTACAAGAGTGAATACATAATTTCTGACAACAAGTGCGATAACAACCGCCACAACAATCGCAATCACCCAATCACGCAGCTCCTTCGCCCAATTTGTTCCTGCGGCCGCGGCATCTCCGCCGCCGACCTCCGCATTCTTTATCTCAACATCATCTTTATCGTTACTTTCATTAATATTCTCATTGTTTTTCAAGTTTTCTTTATTTTTATCGGAATCTTCAAAAGCCATCTATCATCGAACCTTTCTTTATTTAGTTTGAGTAACGCTGAAATATGTACCTTAGAAAAAAGTGATGATTATAATTAATATAACCATCACCGTAATCCTGCTTATTAAAGCTTTTCTTTAACTTTAGCTGCCTTACCGACTCTATCACGGAGATAGTAGAGCTTAGCGCGGCGAACGCGGCCGTGTCTGACAATCTCAATGCGGTCAATTTTCGGAGAGTTAACCGGGAAGGTTCTCTCAACTCCAACGCCGTAGGATACACGTCTAACCGTAAATGTCTCCTGAATACCGCCGTGGTTCTTCTTGATGATTGTACCTTCAAACATCTGAACTCTTTCTCTGTTACCCTCTTTTACCTTAACGTAAACACGAACTGTGTCACCGATTTTAAGGTCAGGCAGGTCTGTTCTGATCTGTTCCTGTGTGATTTGCTGTAAAATATCCATTTTTACAATTCCTTTCTTTCTCAGATATTCTTGCTCAATAAAAAGCAGAGGACTATCCATATTCAACTTGTATATTTTAGCATAGTTTCTTTCATAATGCAAGTGTTTTTTCAAAATTTATCAAAAATTTATTATTCATTTGATTATTTTCTTCTATATTTTAATTATTTTCTTCTATATCTATTATACCGCTTACGAATTCATGCGGGTCAAACGGCTCAATGTCATCTATTCCCTCACCCACTCCGACAAGCTTAACGGGAATATCATACTCGTTCTTAATCGCAAAGGTTATGCCGCCCTTTGCCGTTCCGTCAAGCTTAGTCAAAATTATTCCGGTAATATCCGCCGCCTCTTTAAACTCCTTTGCCTGCTGAACGGCGTTCTGACCCGTTGTTGCATCAAGAACCAAAAGGATTTCCTTTCCGCTGTCCGGAAGCTCACGGTCTAAAATCTTGTAAATCTTTTTAAGCTCCTCCATCAGATTCTTCTTATTATGAAGTCTGCCCGCCGTATCACAGAGCAGGACATCCACATACTTACCCTTGCAGGCGTTTACCGCGTCATACACAACCGCTGCCGGGTCTGAACCCTCCTGCTGTTTTATGAGCCTTACATCCGCACGCTCTGCCCATACCTCAAGCTGTTCAATCGCCGCGGCACGGAAGGTATCCGCCGCCGCAATCATAACGGTCTTTCCCTGTTTTTTATACATATTTGCAAGTTTCCCTATTGATGTGGTTTTTCCCACACCGTTTACGCCTATTACCATAATTACCGCCGGAAGTCCGTAGACGTTCATCTTGCTGTCGGCTCCGTCGGTTAAAATTCCTTCAAGAATATCAGCAAGCTCACTTTTCAGCTTCTCGCTGTCTGTTATATGTTTAGCCGACGCCGCCTCGCGCAGACGCTCTATTATTTCCATAGAAGTATTTACTCCGAGGTCGGCGGTGATGAGCGCTTCCTCAAGCTCATCAAACAATTCGTCATCGACCTTTCGGAATGTCTTCATCACGTTTTCGATTTTTTCATTAATAGAAGTTTTTGTCTTGCTCAGGCTCTCTTTGAGCTTGCTGAAAAATGCCATAATAATCTCCTTATCAGCCGCCCCGCTCCGGCACAAATATTAATGAAGCTTCTCTTATCCGCAGGGTAAGGAATGATAAGAGCTTCCCACACAACATATTATGCCATAGTTTGGGGATTTCGTCAAGTATTAATATTTTTAACCTTATGGATGATAATTTTTTACACATTTTGAATAATAAATTTAATTTATTAAATGGAGTCAATGAAATATAATAAAGAAAAACGACGAACGAAGTCGTAAATTCAAGGAGGATAACAAAATGAAAATCAAGAAAATCTTAACGGCTGTTTTAGCTATCACATTGGCAGTAGGTCTCACCGCTTGCGGAAGCAAATCCGGCTCAAGCTCAAACGGCGGGAATTCGGAAAACGCAAAGAAAGGCGAAGTATCCGTATTCTATTACACCTACAGTGACACCTACATTTCAAGCGTTCGTTCGGCAATGGACAAGCTTTTAACCGATGGCGGTTATAAGTTCCAAAACTATGATGCAAACGGAAACCAGACAACTCAGACCGAGCAGGTAACAACCGCTCTTGCCAAAGGCTCTAAGCTTCTTGTGGTAAACGTAGTTGACACCGGTTCAAACGATGCGGCACAGAACATCATCAACCTTGCTAAGGAACAGGACGTTCCGGTAATCTTCTTCAACCGTTCGGTTGATGAGTCGGTAGTAAGCAGCTATGAAAAATGTGTTTTCGTAGGAACCGACTATGAAATGGCAGGGCATATGCAGGGCGAAATGATAGGAAAGTATCTGACAGAAAACTTTGACAAGGTTGACTTAAACGGCGACGGAAAAATCAGCTATGTTGTTTTCAAGGGTCAGGAAGGTAATATGGAAGCAATAGCCCGCACCAAGTTTGGTGTTGAGGATGCAAACACCGTTCTTAAAAATGCCGGCAAGTCGGAGCTTGTATTCTATGATCCGTCAAACAGCAACAAATACCTGGTTGACCAGAACGGTCAGTGGTCATCAGCCGCTGCAACAGACTATATGAGCACGATTCTTGCTCAGTACAGCGAAGCAAACAAAAATATGGTTGAGCTTGTAATAGCAAACAATGACGAAATGGCTCTCGGCGCAATCTCAGGCCTTCAGGCGGCAGGCTATAACAACGGAAACGGAAAGAGCATCCCCGTATTCGGAATCGATGCAACCGACGCAGCAAAGGAAGCAATCTCAAAGGGCAATATGGTAGGTACCATCAAGCAGGACGCAGACGGAATGGCTTCGGCAATCACCACAATCGGCGCAAACTTCTTTGACAACAAGACTCCTCTCGACGGAATCAACAGTGATGAAATCGTAGGAAACTGGAGAGTAAACATTCCGTACTCAACTTATACGGGTAAATAAAATATTCTTATACGAAACGGGGTACAGGCTATGAATACCAATACAAAAAACAACAACGAAGTCAGCAAGACTTCAAAAAAGCCGGTTCTCCTCAAAATGGAGAATATAGAAAAATCCTTCCCCGGCGTAAAGGCGCTTGACAAGGTAAACCTCACCGTTAAGGCGGGAACGGTTCACGCGCTGATGGGCGAAAACGGTGCCGGAAAATCGACCTTGATGAAATGCCTCTTCGGCGTATATAACAAGGATTCGGGAAGCATTTTCTTAGACGGCAAAGAGGTAAACTTTAAAAACTCAAAGGACGCGCTTGAAAACGGCGTTGCGATGGTTCACCAGGAACTCAACCAGGCTCTCAAGCGCAATGTAATGGATAATATGTGGCTCGGCCGCTTTCCGACCGTGGCACCCGGGATTCCCATTACAAGTGAAAAGAAAATGTACAAGGCGACAAAAGAAATTTTTGATAAGCTTGACCTTAACGTAAACCCCAAAACGATTATGAGTACTATGCCGGTATCTCAACGTCAGATGGTTGAAATTGCCAAAGCCGTGTCATACAACGCAAAGGTAATCGTATTTGACGAGCCGACCTCCTCTCTTACCGAGGAGGAGGTCGAGCACCTCTTTAAGATAATCAATATGCTTCGCGATCAGGGCTGTGCCATTATATATATCTCTCACAAAATGGCTGAAATCCTGCGTATATCCGATGAGGTTACAATTATGCGTGACGGTAAATGGATAGCAACTAAGGAAGCAAAGGACTTGACGACAGATGAGATTATCAAGCTGATGGTCGGAAGAGAGCTTACTAACATCTATCCGCCAAAGGTAAACAAAATCGGTGGCGTTCTTCTCAAGGTAGATAATCTGACGGCTGAGTATTCAAAGCTTCGCGACGTATCGTTTGTTGCCCGCCGGGGCGAGATAATCGGCGTTGCCGGTCTTGACGGCTCGGGCCGAACAGAGCTCCTCGAAAACCTATTCGGTATCGCCACAAAAAAGAGCGGCACAATAACGCTTAACGGAAAGCGTATCAAAAATTCAAGCGCTGTCGAATCGATTAAGAACGGATTTGCGCTTCTGACCGAGGAAAGACGAACAACGGGTATTTTCGGAATCCTCAACATACGCGACAACACGACGATTTCAAGTCTTGACACCTGCAAGACCGGCCCGTTTTTAAGCAAAAAGAAGCTCATTAAAAATACGGACTGGTGCATAAAAGCGATGAGGGTCAAGACCCCCACACAAGAGACGAAGATACGAACTCTGTCAGGCGGTAACCAACAGAAGGTCATATTGGGACGCTGGCTTCTGACCGACCCGACCGTTCTTCTTCTCGATGAGCCTACAAGAGGTATCGATGTCGGTGCAAAGTACGAAATTTATCAGCTTATTATCGACCTTGCCGAAAAGGGCAAAACGGTAATAATGGTATCATCTGAAATGCCCGAACTTCTCGGCGTGTGCGACCGCATACTTGTTATGTCAGGCGGGCGTCTTGCCGGCGAGGTAGACGCGGCAAAGACAACCCAGGAAGAAATAATGGCACTCGCCGCGAAATTTGCATAATCCAAACAAATGAACAAGAATGAACAAGGAGGAAAATAAAAATGTCTGCTGCAACGCAAAATAGCAAAAACCGCTTGTCGGCAAGCATCGAGGCTTTTAAGGCAAAGTCCGGCGCTGACAAGCGCAGAGCAATCGCAGATATGCTCTTTAACAATGCAATGTATATAATCATATTAATCGCTGTAATTTATATCGCAATACGGGTTCCGGAATTTATTTCCACCTCTTCTATAGTGAATATCGTATCGCTGACCGCGGCTAAGCTTCCGATCGCACTCGGTATAGCAGGCGCAATCGTTTTAACCGGTACCGATATTTCAGCCGGCCGATGTGTAGGTCTTACCGCGTGTATTGCCGCGTCTCTTCTTCAGATGAGCGGCTATGCGAACAAGATCTTCCCGAATATCGGCGTAACTCCGCTCTGGATGGTACTTCTGGCAGTCATAGCAGTCGGTGCGGCGATAGGCTTTGTAAACGGCTTCTTTGTAGCTAAATTCAAGCTTCATCCGTTTATCGTTACTCTCTCCACACAGCTTATCGTCTTTGGCCTTGTACTTATGTACCTTATGATTGGCGGAAACAACGGTCAGACTCTCTCGGGTCTTGACTCCTCCTACACCGATTTGGTCAGAGGAACGCTGTTTAAGGTCGGCGGAGTATCGGTTCCGAAGTATGTTCTGTACTCCATTATCCTAACGGGAATAATGTGGGTTATCTGGAACAAAACCAAGTTCGGCAAGAATATGTTTGCCGTTGGTTCAAACGAAGAGGCTGCCAATGTATCGGGTGTAAACGTATTCTGGACAATCGTTATGGTGTTTGTCTTAGCCGGTGCAATGTACGGTATTACAGGATTTATTGAAGGAGCCCGTATTGCTTCTTGTTCAGCCAACACCGGTCTTAACTATGAATCAGACGCAATAGCGGCGTGCGTTATCGGCGGCGTTTCGTTTGTCGGCGGTACCGGTAAGATAAGCGGCATAGTAATCGGCGTATTCCTTTTACAGATTATCTTTGTCGGCCTTAACTTCCTCTCTGTTGACGCGAATATGCTGTATGTAATCAAGGGTCTTATCATCCTTGTTGCCTGCGCAATAGATATGCGCAAGTATCTGGCAAGAAAATAAATTTTAACGGAGTGTGAAATACTATGGATAATAATGCTGTTACACCCCGCCGAAGCGGCGGACTGTACGCAAGGGTTAATATGTCGGTTAAATCAGCTAATATTATGGTCATATCTCTTCTTGCTCTTCTTATTATCGCTTCGGTTTTTATCGTTAAACACAGCGGTTTTACGATAAAATTCGACACGGACGGCGGTTCGCATATTGAATCGGTAAGGGCGATGTACTCTGATACGCTCAGTCCCGAAACCCCGGTAAAGGAAGGCTTCAGCTTCACCGGTTGGTATACCGACCGCGACTGTACCCAAAGTTGGGAGCCTGAGACGGAGCCGATAACCGGAAGTATGACACTTTATGCCGGTTGGGAAAAATCCGAGTAAACAAAAAGAACCGAAATTCACAGTATTCTCTCTTTAAAATAAAGTTGTTGATTTTCTCGGCATTTAATGATATACTAACTATAAAAATTAGATTCTATCTCCAAATGTCGGGAGGATTAACGATGAATTATACCGTTCTTGTCGTGGAAGACGAATATGAACAGCGCCGTGCGCTTATCGAAATGGTCGATTGGGCGGCCGCGGGTTTTGAGGTCATAGGTGAGGCCGAAAACGGCGTTGAAGCTCTCGATATTATCGAGGGCTTAGAGCCTGACCTCATTCTTACCGATATAAAAATGCCGATGATTTCGGGTTTAGAGCTTGCCGCACGTGTACGCGAGCTTCGTCCTGCCACTCAGATTGTTATTTTAAGCGGCTATGACAGCTTTGAATATGCACGCACAGCCATAAATTATAATATAATAAGCTATCTGTTAAAGCCGATTTCTTCTTCTGAAATGTCAGAGAAGCTTTTCGAAATACACGAGAGAATGGACGAAAAATTGGGAAGCGTTATTGCCGTGCCGGATGCCGACACACAAAAACAGCTTCATAAGCTCTCAATTGAAAGATTTTTGCTTCCGCTTATGCTCGGAAGCAACGAAGAACAACCTGATGATGAAGAGCTTGCACGCTGTGCGGAGGAACTCGGCATAATCAAGAAGGGCGCGCCCGAAGACGGAGCGACGCCCCGTTTTTGCGTTCTTATATCTAAGTTCAAGCAAATCGGCGGTTCCTCCTGCACCGGCAGGGAACATACCGACTTTATTGATACAGTCTTGTCTCACTATATCTATTCATTCAGCTTTATCGTCTACGGAAGGGTCGTCAGTCTTATAGTAACAAATGAGAAGGGCAAGCTTTCAAACATACTTGAGCTTCCTCTGCGCGAAACCGTTCAAACGGCAAAACGAATGCTTAATCAGAGTTGTACAATCGGTGTGAGCCGTGAATTCACATCTCTTTCGGGCTGTGCAAGCGCATATTTTCAGGCGGTTACCGCACGCCGCTATACAAGCGACGGTGCGGGCGAGGTAAGATTTATTAACGACCAGGAGCGAAACCGCGAATTTGAAATCGACAGCCTTGAAAAATCGGTGTTAAAGCTTGAACAGCTTTTAAAGGTCGGTACGAATGACTCGCTTGAGGCGTTCGTAAACAGCTTTTTCGAGGGCAGCACCCCCGAAAACGCAAACCTTCTTGTTGTCCAGATAATCGCCACCGTATACAGCGTTGTCAGCAATGTCGCCGATGATAAATCAGACATTTTAAAACAGCTGTCCACAAGTGCGATTTTTGCGCGTGTCACATCATACAACAGCGAAAGCGGTATGAAAAATGAGCTTATCTCATTCTGCAAAAACGCCAAGGAAATTATAAATAACTCACAAAAACGCGAAAGCGAAATTCTTTGTGACAAGGTTATAGAAATAATTAATGACAGATACTCGGATGAACAGCTTTCTCTCGTCGGCATCAGCAACGAACTTGCGGTCAGCCCGAATTATCTCAGTGCGCTTATTAAAAAGACAAAAAAGAAAAACTATATCACGCTTCTTACCGAGCGCCGAATGAAGGCTGCATATGATATGCTTGTCTGCTCAGATATGAAGGTGCTTGAGATAGCTCAGAAATGCGGCTATAGCGACCAACACTATTTCAGCTATAGCTTCAAAAAATTTTACGGTGACTCTCCGAATAAGGTAAGAACAACAAACAGAAAGGATTTGTTATAGATGAAAGCACACCGCCGCTTTTCTTTAAGTCTATCGACGATAACCGTACTCTCGGTAACCGCCGCAGTAATAGCAGCGGTCTCTGTCTGTATTCTCATCTTCGGTTCAATCTATGGAAGAACCTTAAACCTCGACACCCGTGTGAGCTCAAAACAGGCGGTAGACCAGGCTGAGCTCGCCGTCAGCAACTATTTTGATTCCATAGAAGATAAGCTTTCTCTGATAAGCGGCGTTGTTCAAAAAACACAAACCCCCGCCGAGTTAGAGGACAAAATCTCGGTCTTTACCTTTGTTCAAAACGACATATACGCCGTAACGGTTTATTCCGCTGACGGCGAAATAATAAGCTGTACCGGAAGCGGCGCAAAGCGAAAGGGTAACGGCTATAAGGACCTGTCCTTTGATAAGGAGCTGTTTGACAGCTCCGGCGATTTCGGCGGCTTTGCCGTATCGGCGCCGCACGTTCAGACCCTCTTTGAGGGCGAGTTCCCCTGGGTTGTTACTATTTCGACCAAGCTTAATGCCCCTGTTTTCGGGAACGGCGAATATATTGCTATAGACTTTATGTTCTCAGAAATAGCAAAGTACATCGACAATGTCGGCGTAGGAAGGCACGGCTATTGCTTTGTAACCGACAAAAACGGTGACATAGTATATCATCCTCAGCAACAGCTGTTATTCTCCGGGCTTAAAACCGAGAACACCGATTTAATCTCATCGCTTCCAGACGGAACACACACCGAAAAAGGCGTGATTTATACTGCCAAATCCACAAAAGACAATTTGTGGAGGATTGTCGGTATAAGCTTCACGAACGAGCTTGCTGCAAAGCTGAGACAGCAGATTTTTATGAGCATAATCATTTCATTCCTCTGCTGTGCATTGATTGCGCTGATTCTTCTGATTATTTACTCGCGCATAGTAACCGCCCCGGTTAAGTCAATGATACAGGCTATGAAACGATTTGAAGTCGATGCCGAGAACTTCAAATTCTCGGGCGGAACCGAATCCGTTACCGAGTTCAATGTTCTCTCGCGGTCGTTTGAACATATGTCACACAGAATCGTTCAGCTTATGGAGCGTGTTCGTTTAGAAGAAACCGAGCTGAGAAAGGCCGAGCTTAAAGCCCTTCAGGCTCAGATAAATCCACACTTTCTCTATAATACGCTTGATTCGATACAGTGGATGTGCGAACGCGGGAACACCGAATCCGCCTCTAAAATGGTTGGCGCTCTGGCACGGCTTTTCAGAATAAGCATAAGCCGCGGTCATGAGCTGATAACTATAAAAGACGAAATGCGCCATGCCGAAAATTATCTTATAATCCAAAGCTATCGTTATCGGAATCAATTCACCTATACCTTTGACGTTGACCCCGATATTAAGCATTATCTCTGTAACAAGATAACAGTTCAGCCGCTTATCGAAAACGCAATCTATCACGGAATCGACCGTCTTATCGATGAAGGCGAAATTAAAATTTCCGCTAAGACGGCAGAGGACAATGATAACGATATAGTCATCACGGTCGAGGATAACGGCGTTGGGATGACCGATGAGCAATGTAGAAAAATCCTGCAGAAGGAACGAAGCGATTCAAGCGGAATCGGCGTAAAGAACGTAAACGACCGCTTGAAAATCTACTTCGGTGCGGACTATGGCATAACGATAAAAAGCGAACTTGATGTCGGAACAAAGGTAATCGTGAGGATTCCCAAACTAACCGAGGAGGCAGGAAAAAATGAAACACAAACAACTCCAAAAAATAATTAAGCCTATCGTCGGTTTGCTATGTCTGACCATTATCCTTTCGCTCTGCTCCTGCGCGAATTCGGATGCTGAAAAGAAGCATATAGCGGTAATAACCAAGGCGACAGACTCGGATTTTTGGCAGAATGTCAAACGCGGAGTCGATTCCGCCGCAACAGAATACAATGTTTCCGTTACGTTTGACGGGCCGTCAAGCGAGGATGATTACGCCGCCCAAAACGAGATTATTAAAAGCGCCGTTGCCGGCGGCGCAGATGCAATCGTTCTTTCAGCGATAGATTATGAAAATTCAGTCGCTGAGGTTGACGAAGCGGCAAGGGCGGGGATTCCGACCATCATCATTGACAGCAATGTAGATTCGAGCCGAATAAAAATGTTTATCGGCACGGATAATGTCGAAGCAGGCCGCACAGCCGGCAAGGCGGCAACCGACGGCTGCCCCGACGGAGGGCAAATCAACATAGGCCTTATAAATTATTACAAAAGCACCGATAACGGTCGCTTGCGCGAGGAGGGCTTTCGCGAATACATCGACGAAATAGAAAATGCTAAGATAATTTCTTCCGTTAATGTGGCAAGCAACGCCGAAAGCGCCACCGCGGCGGCAATATCCTTGCTGAACGAAAATCCACAGATTAACGTTTTGGTTGGATTCAACGAGTGGATGACGCTTGGCATAGGCGAAGCCATTAAACAGCTTAATGCAAGCGAACGGGTCCGCGGAATCGGCTTTGACACAAACATCAAGTCGATTGAAAAGCTTGAAACCGGCGAAATTGATACCCTGATTGTTCAAAACCCGTTCGCTATCGGATATCTCGGCATAAAATATGCCGCCGAGCTTATCTCCGGCGGAAATATAAAGGAAAATATAATATATACCGATGCGACAGCTGTGACAAAGGATAACCTTTTTGATAAGGATATTCAAAAGCTGATGTTTCGGTTTAATCAAGATTAAAGGAGAAGATAAAAATGTATGTTTTTAATGAAAAACGATATGAAAAAATGGCCTATAATCGCTGTGGAAACAGCGGACTTCTGCTTCCCGCGGTATCACTCGGGTTATGGCATAACTTCGGCGAAACCTCGCCGTATTCCAACATGAAGGAACTTTGCTTCACCGCGTTTGACAACGGAATCACCCACTTTGACGTTGCCAATAACTACGGCCCTGCGCCGGGCGAGGCTGAAGTGAACCTCGGTCGGATTCTCCGTGAGGAATTCTCGGGGCATCGTGATGAGCTTATCATAAGCACAAAGGCGGGGTATGAAATGTGGGACGGCCCCTACGGGAACTGGGGAAGCCGAAAATCCCTTCTTTCAAGCCTTGACCAAAGCCTCAGCCGAATGAAGCTTGACTATGTTGACATATTTTATCATCACCGTCCCGACCCCGAAACTCCTCTTGAAGAAACTATGGGGGCGCTTTCTCAGGCGGTCACAAGCGGAAAGGCTCTCTATGTCGGGCTTTCAAACTATGACGGAGAACGGTTAAAAGCTGCGTGCAGGATTCTTAACGAGCTTAAATGCCCGTTTATTATCAATCAGAACCGCTATTCGATATTTGACCGAACAATCGAAGAGAATGGACTTAAACAAACGTCACAGGAACTCCGCCGCGGTATCATCGCGTTCAGTCCTCTCGCACAGGGAATGTTGACCGACCGCTATTTAAACGGCGTTCCCTCAGACAGCAGGATTAAAACCGACGGCAGGTTTTTAAAAGCCTCGGCGCTGACCCCCGAGAAGCTGAATCAAATTCGTTCTCTCTCTGAGGTTGCAAAAAGGCGCGGTCAGACCCTCGCAGAAATGGCTCTTGCGTGGATTTTAAAAGACGGCGCTGTTACCTCGGTCTTAATCGGTGCGTCAAAACCTTCTCAGATTCTCGACAATATAAAGGCTCTCGATAACACCCGATTCTCACCGGAGGAGCTCAATGAAATAGATGAAATCTGTAACAAATAAAAAAATGGGGGCGGATGCCCCCATTGCCTAAAGGAACGAATAAAGGGGCTCTGCCCCTTTAAATCCCCGATTAATAACCCGGCAGGGGGAACGATACCCCCTACTACCGCCTCACTTATCTAAAGGGGCGAAAGTTGAGAACGGCGATGTAACAATATCTTGCTGAAAACATTAAAAAACCAAAATAATTTTTTCTGCGCAGTTGGGCTTGGCAACTGTATGAGCCGGGGCAAAAATTCAATAAAATTATTTTGGTTTTTCATATGAAATTTATATTAGGTTGAATTTTAAGTTCTATTTAAAAAGATGGGGGCGGATGCCCCCATCTTTTTTGTTATTTACTCCACTCGGTCTCTACACCGCTCTTGTTAAGTGTATAATTATGATCTGTTGTTGCTTCCATTACATCTACATAATACCAAGCGTTCTTATCAAGATCACTGAATTTGTTATTGTCAAGCGACTTAACATATGAAGCGTCTGCACTTCTTCCGATAATCTTGTTTATTACAGTCATAACCTCAGCACGCGTTACATTCGCCTCAGGGCGGAATGTTCCGTCTTCATAACCGTTGATATATCCGGCTTTATTAAGCGCCATTATGTTCTTAAAGCCCCAGTATGATGAATCAACATCGCTGAATGTTCTTGAAGCGGCCGTATCTGTGAGATTTGCGAACCTTGCTATCATTGCCGCAAACTCACCTCTGGTGAGGTTGTTTTCCGGTTTGAAGCTTCCGTCCTCATAGCCGTTTACTACCTTCTTGCTCGCCATGAACTCTATTGCGTTAGCAGACCATCTGTCAGCCGAAACATCATTAAACTTATCACCCGAAGCAACAACCGCGGATGCATCGTTGCTTACTCTGTAAAGGATTGTGGCAAGCTCTTCACGTGTTATGTTTCCGTCCGGTTTAACCGTTCCGTCAGCATAGCCGTTGATATATGCGTTGTGTGACTTATGCTCAACCCCGAATATATCCTTTGTGTATGTCGGGTTTTTGTATACAGGAGTAACTTTGTCAGTATTTCTGTTATCGTCTCTTCTCTTATTCTGAACGAGAACGCTGTATGTTCCGTCAGAGTTCTTTGAAGCAACATATCCGTCAACACAATATTCAGATACGTCCTCACTGAATGCACCGCCGGAAATAGATATAGTTCCACCCGAATATTTTGCGGAGTTTTCTACAGTGCCATTGAATGTACCGCCCTCTATTTTGAGTTCTCCAACAGCGGTTGTATCGGTATAGCGACCGTTCCATACGCTTTCAGATGCCAAGCTTGTAAATGTTCCGCCTTTTATTTCGGTTTTATTCCAGTTCATAATGCAAGCATATTTTTCATTTGTGAAAGTACCGTCGTTTATTGTAAGCACACCGCATTCATCAACTTTAACAGTTTTAACGCCGCCTTTGAACGTACCGCCGTTAATGGTAAGCTTCGAGGTAACCGCAGTCGATTTGTTATTGTAATTTCCTGTTACAATGTTGCTCGAAAAATAACCTTTGTTTTCTACAGTTACACCCGAATTAATTGTTAGAGTGCCTTGGTTTGCAATTGTGTACCATGAATTTCCGCCACTATTATCCTGATCGATACCTGTCTCTTGGCTTCTCATGAATTTACCGCCGTTTAATACTGCCGTCGCAATATCGGCATTAAACAAAGCCGCCTTTCCGTGTGACACATTATCTACCTTACCGGTCTTAGCTGTTGAGCTGTCGGTTATAGTAAGTGTGCCATAATTCTCTATGGTGTGCTTACCCTCTTCGTTTGTAAGTGTATAACCGTTTAAGTCAAGTGTAATATTCTTACCTTCCGGAATCGTTATGCTCTCGGTAGTATTCATTAAAAGTTCTATTGTTGCCGCGTTTTCCTGGACAGCAGCAAGAGCCTCTTTAATGGTCGGGTATGGCTGTTCACCCATTTGAACAGTCTTTGTATTCTTTATAACATACTTACCGTCGGAATTTTTTTCAACCTTAAGATTTTTATCTGCAAGGTAATCCGATACATCAGTTGAGAATGTACCGCCGCTTATACTTGTTGTTGCTTTTTCTGTTTCTGTCAAGTCAGCAACCAAAATTTTTCCGTCAAAATTACCGCCGGATATTTTGAGGTTTCCGGTTCCTGTTTCCTTACTGCTGTATCCGTTATAAACAGCGAGTCCCACGCTGCCCTTTTCAAATGTACCGCCTGTAACCTCTGCATCACACCAGTTAAGCAAGGGCGCCTGATCGGCTTTTTTGAAAGTACCGCCCTTAATTATAACCTTTCCGTAGTCATCGTTCTTGACAATATACTTACCACCGGTGAAGGTACCACCATTTATGGTAAGCGAGCGATTCGGGTCAGGTTCCGTTACAGCCGTAGTACCATCAGCCTTTTTATTACCATCAAAGTACGGTACTTTTGTTTCTTTTCCATTCTCAGAATTTTTCTCTATTTTATACGGAGAGTAATAACCATTCGACAACAAGCTCGTAAATACGCCATTATTATTAGCGACTACACCTTCGTTTATAGTCATCGCACCATAATTTCTTATCGTATAATATGTATTACCGCCTGTCTTATAATCGTACTTGTTCGTTTTCGAATTCAGTTCCTTAGAACCAGCTTCCTTGCTTCTGTCGAATGTACCGCCGTTTAACGTTGCGGTTGCACCCTCATAGTTAACAAGAGCCGCTTTCGTGTTTGACACGTTATCTACCTTACCGGTCTTAGCTGTTGAGCTGTCGGTTATAGTAAGTGTGTCATAATTCTCTATGGTGTGCTTACCCTCTTCGTTTGTAAGTGTATAACCATTTAAGTCAAGTGTAATATTCTTATCTTTCGGAATGGTTATGCTCTCGGTAGTATTATTTAAAAGTTTTACTTCCGTGGCAGCATCCGAAACAGCCTCAATCGCCGTTTTAAGCGAGGAATAATCTTTATCCCCGATTTGTGCAATTTTTACCTCTTCCGTATTCTCATTACCGCCTGTTGTTGCCGGATTCGCCGGAGTTGTCGTGGTTGTTCCCGGTGTGCTGCCGCCTGCGCTGCCGCCGCCTGCGTTCTCGCCATCCGCAAAAACAGGAACCGCCATCGAAGTCAGTACCATCGCCGCAGATAAAAATGCGGCTAAAACTTTCTTTGTTTTCATTTTTCTCGCTCCTTTTAAAATTTAAATATTATTACTTATCTATCTGTTATGATTCTATCACGGATTTTTAATCCAGTCAAGAATATTACAGTATTTTACACAATTTTTGTCTATATGCCAAAAAAAGTAAGTCAATAACGTGAAAATTTTGATAATCTGCAATATATTTTTATAGCAGACACAACTATGTAACATAACATTAATAGAATTTTAATTAAAACGCCGTCCCCTGATCTTTGCCCCCCTTGCCTAAAGGGGGGCTTTCGGGAAGGCCGGCAGATTGCCAAGCCAAGTGCAATGAAAAAAATATTTTGATTTTTATGATAGCCCCGCTTCGTTTTTAAGTGCCTCGGAAAGGGTCCTCCAGCCAAGCATGGCGCACTTAACCCTTGCCGGCATATGCGAAATATCGCGAAGGGCCGAAGCCTCTTCAAGGCTTTCAATTTCCTCCTCCGATGCCTCACCGCGAATCATCCGCATAAAAGTATTTCCCATTTTAACGGCTTCTTCTTTTTTCCTTCCGATAATCATTCCGAGCATAATGTCGGTCGAGGCCTGAGAAATCGCACATCCGTCGCCGACAAATGCCCCGTCGGTAATGATGTCACCGTCAATTTTAAGCTTAAGCTGAATCTCATCGCCACAGCTCGGATTCACTCCGTCAAGCACAATATCCGCATCCGGAATATCGTGCTTAAAATCGGGGTGAATATTGTGTTCAGTCAAAATTTCATTATAAAAGCTTCTGTTTTCCATAGCCCATACGCTCCCTTACAGTCGAAATACTCTCTAAAAACTTGTCCGCATCCTCTTTTGTGTTATAGAATGCAAAGCTTGCACGAACCGTTGCGCGATAGCCGAGGTGCTTCAAAAGCGGCTGTGCGCAATGGTGTCCCGCTCTGACGGCAACTCCGTCAGATGCCAAAATCTCGCTTATATCATGCGGATGAACGTCATCAACGGTAAAGGTTATGATTCCGTTGTGTTCCTCCGCCTTATCCGAGCCGATTATGTTTATTCCTTCGATTTCTCTCATTCGGTCAAACGCATACCCCGACACATCAAGCTCACACCTGTGAATTTCGTCAAAGCCGATACCCTTCACATAGTCTATCGCGGCGCTCAAACCGACCGCACCGGCCGCATTGACCGTTCCCGCTTCAAACTTATGCGGAAGCTCGGCATATACCGCCGAATTGCGTGTTACTGACTCTATCATCTCGCCGCCTGTGAGAAACGGCGGCATTTTGTTGAGCAGTTCCTCTCTTCCGTAAAGCACGCCTATCCCCATAGGGCCATAGAGCTTGTGCCCCGAAAACGCAAAAAAGTCAACGCCGAGCTCGGTCACGTTTACAGGAATATGCGGTGTGCTCTGCGCCCCGTCCGCAACCATTACTGCTCCGTTTTTATGCGCCATTTCCGCAATTTCGCGTATCGGATATTCACGGCCGAGAATGTTTGACACCTGGGTCACCGCAACTATTTTTGTCTTATCATTAATCAATGCTTCAACCTTATTCAGATCAAGCCTCCCGTCGCTTTCACATTCAATAAATTTAAGTTTCGCCCCTGTCTGCCTACAGACCATCTGCCACGGAAGGAGGTCGCTGTGATGTTCCATAATCGAAACGAGAACCTCATCACCCTCCGTAACATTTGAAAGGCCATAACTGTACGCGATGAGATTTATGCTTTCCGTTGTATTTCTGGTGAAGATTATTTCTTCGGGATGTGCCGCACCGATAAACTTTTGAACCGCCCGCCGCGAATTCTCATAATCCTCGGTCGCCTCTACACTGAGTTCATAGATTCCTCTGAGAGGGTTTGCGTTGTGCCTTTGATAAAAACCGTTCACCGCGTCAAGCACAGTCCGGGGTCTTTGCGCCGTTGCCGCGTTATCTATATATACGGTCGGGTCCTGCATAAGAAGCGGAAAATCTTTTTTATAATTCTTCTGCATCGTTATTCTCCGCCCTCTTTCGTATTTAATTCCGCATTGAGCGCACCCTCGGCGGTTTTTTCAAAGCCCTCGTCCGCCGCAAGGCGAATCAGCCTGTCTATCGCGGCGCGTGCCATAATATTTTCAGCCTCATCCTTGCCGATTCCGCGGCTTTCAAAATAGAACAGAGTGTCATCATCAAGCTCGCCGATTGTTGCGCCGTGTGTACCCTCGACGTTCTCTTCGGCGCATAATATAAGCGGAATCGTCTTGTTCACAACATTATCGCCGAGCATAAGCACCGTCTCGTTTTCGCTCCCGACAGAACCGTCGGAACCGTTTTTAAAGTCAATGCTTCCGCGGAAAACCTTCCGAGCCGAATCCATCAGCGCCCCCGCCGCGGTTATATCGCATTTTGTGGACCTTCCGTAATGATTTGCTACTATATTATAATCTATTTTCTGATTATTCCTTCCTAAATAAGCAACCTCGGTTTTAAGCTCGCTCTTGTCGCCTTTCAGCTCAATCAGGTTATCGGAATATATATCTCCGCCGCCGAGCATAACGGTGATGATTTCTATTTTGGAATTTTCCGCACAGTCTATCTCGGTTTCGTGACGGAGCATAGCTCCGAGCGACGGATTTAAAAGCTGAACCAAACGGATTGACGACATCTCAGCCGCATTCAATTTCATCTTGACCAAAAGCGGTTTTTCCGCTGTGCAAGTTTCAAATATTGTCACGAAACTGCCTTTCTCGGCATTCACGGTTAGCTGTTTCTCACCGTATTCGGCACCCTCGTCAGAAATGTTAAGCCTTATCGGCAGGGGAGCCTCCTCACGTTTAACCGAAAACTTGTCCTCGCCGAGGAATACGGCTTTTGACCCGTCCCACTCGACCTCTGCCGAATTGACTTTTAAACGGTTCCACGTAAGCGTCGGAAGCTTGTTTATTTGAATTGTATTTGACATATCTATTGCCCTCCTCTCAATCAGCCTATGCTGCCCTTCATTTCAAGCTGAATCAGGTTGTTCATCTCAACCGCGTATTCAACAGGCAGTTCCTTTGAAACATTATCGGCGAAACCGCTGACGATAAGGGCGCGTGCGTCCTCCTCGCTCATTCCGCGGCTCATCAGATAAAATACCGCTTCGCCGCTGATGCTTCCTATCTTCGCCTCGTGGCCTATCGCCGCGTCTTTCGTTCGGATGTCCATAGCCGGAACGGTATCCGACCGCGACTCTGAATCCAGCATAAGCGACTGACACGAAACCGAGGATTTCGCGCCTTTCGCATTCTTTTCAACCACAACGCTGCTGCGGAAGGTGCTG
>ERZ780226.177-NODE-177-length-62028-cov-6.526875_pt1 | contig 62028 bp, 76 predicted proteins | sample MGYA00511165_ERZ780226 | MGnify/ENA primary metagenome ERZ780226 (study PRJEB29588, sample SAMEA2152373) | human gut metagenome | biome: human gut; feature: human-associated habitat; material: faeces | place: Denmark | collected 2008/2010 ...
CTGCCGCGGCGCACGATACGACGCTCTCCGTTTTCGCCGCGCCCGCCGTGCAGACCGGCGAAGCCCCCTCGCCCGCGCCCATACCGTCAGAGGACGCCGCGGAGAACGGGTACAACTATAAAGAGGTTCTCTATGATGAGGACGGGCTGCTCGTAGCGCGCATCGTCGGCAAGCGCTGGAGCGGCTACATCGCCGTGATCGACGATCCGATGCGTGTGCAGGTCTCCGTCTGCCCGGTGTTCAGTCCGGATATGCGCGGCTACTCCGTGGCGGAGCACGCGGAAAACTCCGGCGCGGTGCTCGCCATCAACGGCGGCGGCTTTGAGGACCCCGGCGGTGCCGGCAAGGGCGCCATGCCCATCGGCAACGTGGTGGCCAACGGCGAGCTTCTCTGGGGCGGCTATTCCTCCACTGTCGGCATGGACGGCTCCGGCCAGCTCCATGTGGGAGAGTTTTACGGCGGCCAGTGCGTGGAGATGGGGCTGCAGTGGGCCTTAGCTTACGGCCCGACGCTTGTAGAAAACGGCGAGATCCGCCCGGGGCTGGACGCGCTCTATGTGGAGCCGCGCACCGCCGTCGGGCAGCGCGCGGACGGCGCGGTCATCTTTGTTGTGCTGCAGGGACGCCAGCCCGCGGTGCTCGGCGTTTCCCGGCAGCAGCTTGCCGAGATCATGGTAGAATACGGCGCGGTGAATGCCGGGAATCTGGACGGCGGCGCTTCAAGCGATATGTATTTCAACGGCGAGTATGTGAACGTGTGCAACACGTCCGGCGGGCCGCGGGGCATCCCCACGGCAGTCGTCGTGATGCCGGCGCAGTAAGGAGGACGGAATATGAAACGCTCAACGCTTCTTCTGATCTGCCTTCTCGTGTTTGTGGCGCTCGTCGGCGGCGCGGCCGCGTGGATGTACTTCTCCCCCGGCGGCGCGCTTGCGCCGGTCACGGCGGAGGACGCCGTGCAGGAACTTCTCGACACGACCGATACCACCGAATGGCGCGCGAAATACGTTTCGCTCTGCGCGCCGGAGACGAGCGTTTTTGAAAACGCTGAGACCGTCGCCGGAGACCTCTTCGACGCCGCCGTACAGGGGCAAAAGTTTTCGTTCCGGCGGGACAGTGAAAACACTTCGCGAAATTCGCCGGTCTATATTCTCTCCGCCGGAGAAAACGATCTTCTGCGTCTGAACGCGGCCTACGATAAAACCAGCCGCGCGTGGAAAGTTGAACCTGCGCCGCTGAAGGCGCTGCACGCCGAGGCACGCACGCTTACCATTACGGTACCGGAAGGCTCGGCAGTCTCCGTAAACGGCATCGCTCTCGGCGAGGAATATATAACGGACAGTCATGTTCCTTACACCGGCATATCGGAGCTCGAAACGCAGTTCGACACCTGTCCTTACCGCGTGACGTACACCGTTCCGGGCATTTATGAGACGGCGCAGGTGGACGTATCGCGCGAGGCGGGCGTTCTCCTGCTCTACTCGGACGGCACGCGCTTTGACTATACCGTCCCGGACGCCGGGACGCACGCCTTTCGCGTGACCGCGCCGCAGGAAGCGACCGTCACGGCGGGCGGCGCGCCGCTCTCCGATGCGCAGGCGGTCTCCTTTGCCCCGCTCTTCACGCATGTGGATGTTCCGGACGAGCTTGCGGGCGCGCTGCCGGTCTACACGGTATACGCCGCGGGAGGACTTTACAGCAATCCGGCCTTTACGGCCACGCTGCCGGACGGCACGCCGCTCGAGCCGATGACCGGCGCCGACGGTTTCCCGACCTTTGAGCTGCCCGGAAACGAGACGCTCCAAAACGAGTGCCACGAGCGTGTGGAGAACTACATGCGCGAGATCGCTGGATACGGCGCGGGCAACACCGCGGTGAACTACCCTGCCGGATACGTTGTGCCGGGTTCGCCGCTGCTGCTCTACTTCCAGTACGCGCTCGACACGCTGCACTGGACGCGCGGCTTCACGGTCACGTTCAACGAGGTCAAATCGTGGGGCTATGTCCCGCTCGGTGAAGATGCCTTTCTCTGTCAGGGCATGGCGAACTTCACCACGGCGACACGCAACGAAACGCGCGAGAACATCGTGGAATACGAAATGCTCTGGATCCGCCGCAACGGCACCTGGTACATTCAGGACATGAGTTTTCTATAAATACACCGCCCCCGCTGCCGGAAGCACTGGCAGACGGGGGCGGTGTATTTACCGGCGACGGAGCGCCGCTATCTTTTTTTCGAGATCGTCCGGTAGCGGAGCGGCGAGCTCCAGCGTTTCCCCGGTGACGGGGTGGCGGAGCGAAAGATACGCCGAGTGGAGGGCCGGGCGGGAGAGCATATCGTCCGGCGAGCCGTAGAGAGCGTCGCCAAAGAGCGGGTGGCCGATGGCCGCCATGTGTACGCGGATCTGGTGCGTGCGCCCCGTGAGCGGGCGGACGCGCAGCAGTACGCCCGCGGGAAAGCGCTCCAGAACCGTGTACTCCGTGCGCGACGGCTGCCCGTCCGGTGTGACGGCGCGCTTCGTCGGCGCGGCTTCGTCCCGCCCGATGGGAAGATCGACCGTGCCGGAATCGTCCGAAAATGCGCCGCGCGCGAGAGCAAGATATTCCCGCCGGAAGGCGTCCGTATGCAGCATCCGGCGCAGAAGGTCATGGACATACGCGCTTTTTGCGATGACCATGATACCCGAGGTACCACGGTCGAGCCGGCTCACGGGATGGAACGCCGCGTCTCTGCCCCAGAGCGCGGCAAGGGCGTTTGCAACCGTACACCCCTGCCCCCCGGTCGAGCCGTGCACCGCCATATCCGGGCTTTTATTGAGCACGGCGATGTCCTCGTCCTCATAGACGAAGGTAAGCGGCGCGGCGATGGGCAGCGCCTCGTTCACCGCGCCCTCGTCGCCGATCTCGACGCAAAGCACGTCGCCGGTACAGAGCCTCGCATTGGTGAAAACGCGCTCGCCGTTTCGCACGAGTCCGGTTTCGCGCAGCTTGACCCGGGCGATCAATCCCTCGGCCATATGCAGCCGGGCGCGGAGCAGGTGCTTTACCGTGCTGCCGTTCCACGCCTCGTCCACGGTGAGCGTCAATGTGCGCATACGTCGATTTTCCTCCGTTCCGCCGTCAAGTTTCCGTTCCCTTTTCGTTCGGGATATGGTATGATGAAAATATCCCACCGCTTCTCCGCCGAATGCTCTGACGGGAAGGATGTTTTTTATGATCTATCTTCGATGCGTATTCATCATAGCATATTTGACGATCCTTTGTCTCTACTTCTTTTCCGAGACAAGCGGAAATTTCAAGCGCCGCGCCGTAAATAAGATCGCGCTCGCCGTGCTCTTTGAGGCCTACGCCGTGAGCGCGTATCTGCTGCACTCGCCGCTGTTCAGCATGCGGATGATATTGCCGATCGGTTTGTTTTTTGCGTTCCTCGGCGACATTTTCCTTTTGTGGAATTTCGTCCGCGGCGGCATCTGCTTCAGCATCGGCAATTTCTGTCTGCTGTTCTATGAGATCATGCTCATGCGGTATGAGCGTCTTCCGCTGCGCATCCTCTTTCCGGCCGCTGCGGTCTTTCTCCTGTTCTGGGGAACGACGATGCTCTTATATCAAAAGGAGTTCATCGATTTCAGCAGCGTGCGCATTTTTCCGGCGTATCTTTTCAGCGTTTCAATGCACGGCTCTCTCGGCGCAGTGCTCGCCGCCGTATGCCCGAGTCCCGGCGTGAAGCTCTTCGGCGCGGGCGTTTTTCTGATGATGATCTCCGATTACATTCTCTCTGTACACAAATTCAAGCACGGCGCAAACTGGATCCTGCGCTGCAACAGCGCGAGCTACTTTGTCGGCACGCTGCTCGCGGCGCTGAGTTTGTCGCTGCCGATCTGAGGAGGCGGTTTTATGGCCGAGCGCGGCCGCTTCGCCCCGACGCCGAGCGGGCGGATGCATCTCGGCAATGTGTTCTCCGCGCTGCTCGCGTGGCTTTCGGTCCGCGCCGCGCACGGCGAGCTCGTGCTGCGCATCGAGGATCTGGATACGCTCCGGTGCAGCGCGGAAAATGCCGAAATATTAAAGGACGATCTGCGCTGGCTCGGTCTCACTTGGGACGCTGAGCAGCCGGATCAGAGCACGCGCAGCGAATACTATGAGAGCATTCTCGACCGGCTGCGCAGCGAGGGCTTTGTCTATCCCTGCTGGTGTACGCGCGGCGATCTCAAAAACGCCGCGAACGCCCCGCACGCCTCCGACGGTCACCCGATCTACCCCGGCACCTGCCGCGATCTTACCGAAGAAGAGCGCGCAGCGAAAGCGAAAGTGCGCGCCCCGCTCTGGCGGCTGCGTGCGCCGGACGAGAGCATCGCCTTTTCGGACGGGCATTACGGCCCATACGCCGAAAATCTCGCGCGCGAGTGCGGGGACTTCATTCTCCGGCGCGCGGACGGCGTTTTCGCCTATCAGCTCGCCGTCGTGGCGGATGATATCGACGCCGGTGTAACACAGGTCGTGCGCGGGCGCGATCTTCTCTCGTCCACGCCGCGGCAGCTGTATCTCTACCGTCTGCTCAACGCCGCACCGCCGGAATACTATCACGTTCCCCTGCTCACCGCACCGGACGGACGGCGGCTCTCCAAGCGCGACCGTGATCTTGACCTCGGTATTCTGCGCAAAGCATATACCGCGCCGGAGCTTCTCGGCGCGCTCGCCCACGCCGCGGGACTGCTGGACAAACGGGAACCGATCTCCGCCGAAGAGCTCATCCCGCTCTTTGACTGGGCAAAGATCCCCAAAGACGATATTGCCATCGATGTATAAAACCCTCGCGCCGGAACATTCGGCGCGAGGATTTTAGCGTGTCAAAAAGGAATTTTTGACACGCTCTCTTACGTTCGCACGTTTGCGAGGCTTTTTTGATGGTCTGAGAAAACCCAAAATTAAGGCTCGTCAGCGGATCTCTTTAATGATCTCCGTCACCAGCGCTGCCGCGATCTCCGACGCTCTGGCGCAGTTGGCATGAAAGGTCTCGTTCCCGCTGTGCTCAGCCGTGTCAGTGATGCAGCGGATAGAAAGGAACGGGATACCATTCACATAGCAGACATGGGCAATACTCGCCGTTTCCATATCAACCGACAGCGGTGAATACTTTTCGAGGATTCTCCCTCGCCCCTCGTCGGTAATAAATGCCTCGCCCGTTACCATGCGCCCGAAATATACATTCCGAAGTCCCAGCTTTTTTACGGCATCCCGGGAAAGGCTCAAAAGCCGCGGGGCGCTTTCAAAAAACACGGTTTTCATCCGCGGATGGTATTCGGTAAGGATATTCTCGGCCACGTCGTGATAGCAGCACTCCGTCGCTACGACTGCATCATATATCCGGAGCCTTGCGTCCATTCCCCCGGCGGTGCCGGAATTGATAATGGCCGTTACGCCGAAGCCGTCGATCAGAATCTGCGCGGCGACCGCCGCATTGACTTTGCAGACCCCGGAAACCACGGCCGCGACCTCCGTGCCGTGGATCTTCCCCTCGTAAAACTGCAGCATCGCCTTTTCCGATGTTTTGATGCCCTCGATCTGCGGAAGAAACGGGGCAAATTCCTTTTCCGCGGCACATATGATTCCGATTTTCATGGATATTTCTCCGTAAATTACGATTTGAGAATTCAAAAATCGCGCCGGAATTTCTCCCGGCGCGATTTTCTTATTTCAGGTTTTCCACTTTTTGCAGCGGTTGGCACGGCGGCGCCGGTCTCTCACGCCGCGGGCCGTGAGATACACGGCGGCGAGCAGCACCGTTGCGCTGATGCCGATGATGGGCGTATAATCCGTTTCGCCCTCGGTCTTGACCTCAAGCCAGAGCGAATCCATGAGATGCGTCGTCTCCTGGTCAAGATAGAGGAATGCTTCGCCGCGGCTGAGCGTTTCCTCGCTCGGGTAGGCGATGTCGGACGCCGCCGTCTCCGGATCCATATACTCCTTGGCCGCCGATTCCGGCGTGGAATAGCCGAGATAGTCAAGATTTTCGCCGTTCACTTCCGGCGAGCAGAGGAAGTTGATGTACGCCTCCGCACCGGCCTTATTCGTCGCGCACGTGGGGATGCACAGCGCGTCGATGAAGAAGTTGAAGCCCTCCTCCGGGAAGCAGAAGCGAAGATCCTCGTTTTCCCCGACCATCATAAGATAGTCGCCGGCGTAGTACGGCGCGATCCACGCCTCGCCGCGCTCCATCTTGTCATAGATCTGGTCCATGACGTAGGCCTGCACGAGCGGCTTCTGCTCGATGAGCTTATAAGCCGCGGCGCGCAGCTCGTCCTCGTCACGCGTGTTGAGCGAGTATCCGAGCATCGACTCAGCGATAGCGAAAGCGTCGCGCGGGTTATCGAACATCAGAATTTTCCCGGCATACTTGCTGTTCCAGAGAAGGTCCCAGCTGCCGACGTCCTCTTCGTCCACATAGGCGCTGTTGTAGATGATGCCAACGGTGCCCCAGGTATACGGAACGGAGTAGAGGTTATCGGGGTCGTAGGCGGTGTTTTTGTACGCCTCGTCCATGTACTGATAGTTCGGGATGTTGTCAAAGTTGAGCGGCAGAAGCAGTCCCTCGTCGATCAGCCGACCGACCATATAGTCGGACGGGATGATGACATCGTAGGAAGAACCGCCGGTCTTGAGCTTGGTGTACATCGTTTCGTTCGAGTCGAACGTCATGTAATTCACATGGATGCCCGTCGCCTCCTCGAAGGCGGCGTTGATATCGATGTAGCCGTCCGTGCCGTCGGAAATGTACTGGCCCCAGTTGTAGACGTTGATCGTGTTGGGAGCGGCGTGCGCTTCCGGCGCGGGGATCAGCACCACGCATACGAGCAGCGCGAGCACAAGAGAGAACACACGCTTTTTCATGCGCTCGCCCCCTTCTTCCCGAACACACCGCGCGCCTGACGGCGGCGGCGCTCATCGCCGGCCTGCACGAGATTCATCACGACCATCACAAGGAGGATCGCAAGGAAGAGCAGCGTGAACAGCGCGTAGATCTTCGGCTGGAGCGGCTTTTTCGTATAGTTGTAGATCTCGACCGGCAGCGTGACAAAGCTTGGGCCGTAGACAAAATACGAAATGACAAAGTCGTCCAGACTCATCGTGAACGCCATGAGCGCGCCGGAGAGAATGCCCGGCATGATCTCATGGATGATGACCTTGAAGAACGCCTGCACAGGCGTGCAGCCGAGATCGAGCGCAGCGTCGAGCAGGTTCGGGTCGAGCTGTCCGAGCTTCGGCATCACAGACAGAATGACATACGGCAAATTGAACGTGATGTGCGCGATGAGAAGCGTCGTAAAGCCGAGAACGTTGTTGAGCTTCATCATCTGTCCGGCGAACGCGAAGAGCAGCGCGAGGGATACGCCCGTGACGATCTCCGGGTTCGTGAGCGGGATATTCGTCACGGCCATCGTGATGCGGCGCATCCGGCCGGACATGGCGCGGATGCCGATGGCGGCCATGGTGCCGAGCACCGTCGCCACGAGCGAGGCGATCACCGCGACGATGACGGAGTTTGCCAGCAGCGGCAGCAGCACGCCGTCGCGGAAGAGCGCGCCGTACTGCGCGAACGTGAAGCCCTTCCATACGGCGATATCCGTACCGGCGTTGAACGACGCAACGGCCAGCACGATCATCGGGATATACAGAAACAGGAACACGATCACGGTGAAAACACGGTTGAAGGTCTTCATATCGTTGCGACCTCCTCTTCGTCCGAGAAGCGGTTCATGACTGCGATGCATACGAGCACCATCACCATCAGCACGAGCGAGAGCGCCGCGCCGAGGTTCGGGTTGTAGGCGGCCTTGAACTGGCTTTCGATGACGTCGCCGATGAGCGTCGTACCGGCGGAGCCCATTTTCTGCGAAATGTAGAACGTGGACACGGCGGGAACGAACACCATCGTGAAGCCGGAGATGATCCCCGGCACGCTCAGCGGGAGCGTCACCTGCCCGAACACCTGCGCCGGGGTGCAGCCGAGATCCTCGGCGGCCTCGGTAAGGCGCGGATCGAGCTTTACAAGTACCGTATAGAGCGGCATGATCATGTACGGCAGATAGTTATACACCATGCCGAGCACGACAGCGCCGTCCGTGCGGATGAGCGGCAGCGGCTGGAGGCCAAGGCCTGTGACGACGCCGTTGATGATGCCGGTATCGTCGAGCAGCGCCACCCACGCGAGCGTGCGCAGCAGAAAGCTCATGCACATCGGCAGCATGACGAGCATATAGAGAAAACGCTGCCGCTCCGGCGCGGCGGACGCCAGACAGTACGCCACCGGATAGCCGATCACAAGGCAGATGAGCGACGAGAGGATCGCCAGCCAGATGCTTTTGAGAAAAATGGGGAGATACGTCCCCATGCGGGAAATGTTATCAAACGTAAATGCGCCGGTGATGGAATCGGTGAACGAAAACCAGATCACGATCCCGAGCGGGACGACCGTAAAGATCGCCATCCACACGAGATACGGCGCCGCGAGCGCTTTATTCTTCATTGGCGGATTCCTCCCGGCTCTCCGAGGATTCCTCCTCCGCCTCCGGATCGTATTCCGCGTCGGACAGCTCGTCATATTCCTCCGAGAAGGAGCTGTAGTCGCCGTAGAGACCGGAATACTTGCTCTTATGCATGATGTGGAAGCCGTCCGGCACGATGCGGATGCCGATGCGCTGCCCGACTTCCGGGCTGTCGGTCGTCTGGATGAGCCACTTGAAGCCCTTGAAGTCTACGATGACATCGTACTGCATGCCCTTGAAGGTGATACTCGTCACGGTGCCGGTCAGCATGCCGTCCTTCACGGGGACGATATCGATATCCTCCGGGCGGACGACGACGTCCACCGGCTCGTCCTTTGCAAAGCCCTTGTCCATGCACTGGAAGCGGCGGCCGAACGTTTCGACCACATAGTCCTCACGCATGATGCCGTCGAGAATGTTGCTCTCGCCGATGAAGTCCGCCACGAAGGCGTTCTTCGGTTCATTATATATATCCTCCGGCGTGCCGATCTGCTGGATGATGCCCTCGTTCATGACGACAACGGTGTCAGACATGGCGAGAGCCTCTTCCTGATCGTGGGTCACGTAGATGAAGGTGATCTCCATCTGCTGCTGGATGCGCTTGAGCTCCTGCTGCATGTCCTTGCGCAGACGCAGATCGAGCGCGCCGAGCGGCTCGTCAAGCAGCAGCACCTTCGGCCGATTCACCAGAGCGCGGGCGATCGCCACGCGCTGCTGCTGGCCGCCGGAGAGCGATGTCACCTTGCGGTTTTCAAAGCCCTTGAGCGACACGACCTCGAGCATTTCCGTTACGCGCTCGTCGATCTCGTCCTCCGGGACCTTGTGGTTCCGCAGACCGAAAGCGATGTTGTCGTACACGTCCAGATGCGGGAACAGCGCGTATTTCTGGAATACGGTGTTCACCTGCCGTTTGTACGGAGGAATGTCGTTGATCCTTACGCCGTCAAACAAAACGTCCCCCGAGGTAGGCTTAAGAAACCCGCCGATAATTCTCAGCGTGGTCGTCTTGCCGCATCCCGAGGGTCCTAACAGTGTAAGAAACTCTTTGTTGTTGATGTACAGGTTGATGGAATCCAGAACGGTCTCACCGTCGAAGGCCATGGTGCAATCGACCAGGCGGATGAGTTCTTTGGCCATTATCCTCCCCCTCTTTTCCCGATTTTTCGCGCTTTGCGCGTTAGGCCAATCATATAGATTTCAAGGGGGTTTGTCAATGCAATTTTCCTTTTCAAATCAAATTATTTTTTGCGCGGCGCGTGATGCAAAAAACTGCCGAAAACGAGCGGCGTTTCCGGCAGTTTTTTCACGTTTTCATGCGTTCTGCGAACGCTGGGAAGTACTTTTCCACGAACTCCGGCGTTTTGGTCCGGAAGCTCTTTCCGTTGAGATATTCGAGCGCCCCGGCGGGGGTGTCAAAGACGAACCGCAGCCGCCACGAGCAGAGCGCCTGCCCCTTTTCGCCGTAGGCGCGGTTGTCCTTTTCGCGGCCGTATTTCCCGTCGCCGAGGAGCGGACACCCGGCATGGCGGAACTGCGCGCGGATCTGGTGCGTGCGCCCGGTGATAAGGCGGCACTCCACAAGCGTGAGACGCCCGTCGGATGCGATCGTTTTATACTCCGTCACGGCGGTCTTCGCCCCGGTGCGGGGCGCATCGTAGACATAGACCTGGTTATTCTTCGCGTCCTTGAAGAGATACCCCTCGAGCCGTCCGGCGGCGGGGCGCGGCGTGCCGACGACGGCGGCGAGATAGATCTTCTCGATCTCGCGGTTTTTGACCTTTTCATCCATGATGCGCAGCGCCTCGGCGTTTTTCGCCGCGATCACGATGCCGCCGGTATTGCGGTCGATGCGGTTGCAGAGCGCGGGCGCAAAGCTGTTCTCCCGTGCCGGGTCCCACTCGCCCTTTGCGCGGAGATACGCCTGGATATTGGCGATGAGCGTATTCCAGCTCCACTCCCCCGCGCTGTGGCAGAGGACGCCCGGCTTTTTGTCCACGAGCAGGATGTTTTCGTCCTCGTAGACGATATCGAGCCGGGGGGCCGTGATCTTGCGCCAGGCATTTTCCTCCCGCGGCGCTTCAAAAAACTCGTCCGGGAGATAGACGCGCACCGTGTCGCCCTCGGCGAGGCGTGCCTCGCCCTTTGCCGGGCGCCCGTTGATCTTTATATCCTTTTTCCGCAGCGTCTTTTGCAGCAGCGATTCCGGGATAAGCGGCGCCGCCTTGCTCACGAACCGGTCGAGCCGCTGCCCGGCGTCGTTCCGGCCGATGATAAATTCCTTCATTGCCCCTCCGCGAACGTCAGCTCCCGGTCCATATTTCGCAGCGCGCGGCGCAGGAAAAACGCCGTTGCGCACGCCGATACGACCTCCGCGATCGGGAAGCACCACCATACGTTGCCGACGTTCCCTGTCAGCGACAGAAGATATGCCGCCGGGATGAGCGCCACGACCTGACGCAGCACCGACGTGAAGAACGAATAGAGACTCTTGCCGAGCGCCTGACAGACCGACCCGCCCACAATGCAGAACGCCGCGATCGGGAAATGGATGGCGATTTTGCGCAGCGCGGGAATGCCGATGGCAAGCATGTGCTCCGACGGCGAGAACGCCTGCAGCAGCACGCCGGGAATCGCTTCAAAGAGCAGCAGGCCGACAGCAAGGATGCACACGGCATACAGCACGCCGTAGCGGATCGTCCGGTAAATGCGTTCTTTTTTCCGCGCGCCGTAGTTATAGCCGACGATGGGAACAATGCCGTTATTCAGTCCGAACACCGGCATGAAGAAGAAGCTCTGCAGCTTGAAGTATGCGCCGTACAACGCGACCGCCGTGGACGTGAACGCCATGAGGATGCGGTTCATGAGATAGTTCGTAAGGGAACCGATACCGACCATGAGGATGGACGGAAAGCCGATGCGATAGATGTCGAGGATGATGTGCCCGTCCGGGCGGCAGTCGGAAAGACGGATATTGACTTCTTTATTATGTTTGAGGTGAAACAGAAAGCCCGCCAGCGCGCCGAACGCCTGGCCGATGACCGTGGCGATGGCGGCGCCGGTGGTGCCCATCGCGGGCAGGCCGCACCAGCCGTAGATAAAGAACGGGTCAAGAATGATGTTTGCCACCGCGCCGATTATCTGCGCCCACATGGAGAGCTTCGTCTGGCCCGTGGACTGCAGAAGGCGCTCAAAGTTGATCTCAAAATACACGAATACGGAGCCGATCGTAACGATGCGCAGATACGAATCTCCGTAGCTGCGGATGGACTCGATATCCGTCTGCGAGTGGATGAAGGCGTCGGCAAAGAAAATACCGAAGATCGCCATAATAATCCAGCAGCACACGCAGAGGAACAGGCTGTTTCCCGCCACGCGGTTGGCGAGCTTATTGTCCCGGCTGCCGAGAGCGCGGGAGAGCATCGTCGAAACGCCGACGCCCGTGCCGGTGGCAAGACCGATGAGAATGTTCTGCGCCGGGAACGCGAGTGAGAGCGCCGAAAGGCAGTCCTCCGACACCTTCGCCACATATACGCTGTCCACAATATTATAGAGAGCCTGCACCAGCATCGAGAGCATCATGGGCACTGCCATTGACAGCAGCAGCTTTCCCTCCGGCATTTCGCCCATGCGTCGGGACCGGGCCAGGCTGTTTGTTTCCTCCATAGATCCGTTTCCTCGCTTTTTCTTGATTATCGTGAATGAGTATTATATCAAAGGCCGCTATGATGGGCAAGGCTTTTTTCTTTTTTTCGTCATTTTCCTCTGGTTTTTTCCGAGAAGGTGTGATACAATATCTTGTGGTCTTGCACAGACCGCTCAACTACGGAAAAAGAAGCGGTCTGTTGATTTTTCTGTTGACAATACAGAAATGCTCATATATAATAGCAAGGCTTGTGAGATGCTGACAGAGGATTGGAATCAACATGAATCTCCACGAACTTCTCCTGAATCCCGGATCGCGGCTGCCCTTCCGGTGTGAGCTTTCCACTGACCGGCTGGATTTTCCCGCCGTTCTCTCCTACACCGCCGCCCCTGTGGGCGAGGGCTTCATCGTGAACAACGCCGGCGCTCTGACGCTGCGGGGCACGCTCTCCGCTGCGATGCGCTGCGTATGCGACCGATGCGCCGCCGAGTTTGACCGGGAAGTGAGCTATCCGCTCGATGTCCCGCTCGCCTCCGAACTGCAGGACGAGGAAAACCCCGATTATTTCCTGCTGGAGGGTGACGAGCTCGATCTGGAAGAGCTGCTGGAGACCGTGTTCATCCTGAACATGGACACCCGGTTTCTTTGCCGGGCCGACTGCAAGGGGCTCTGCTCCCGCTGCGGCAAGAATCTCAACGAATGCCCCTGCGATTGCAGGACAGAATCGGATCCAAGACTGGCTGTTTTGGAACAGCTGTTGGACGATAAACCATGATTATGCGCTGTTCAAAGCAGCCAAAGTACGAGGAGGTGTCACCATGGCAGTCCCCAAGAGTAAAGTAAGCCGTACCAGACGTGACAAGAGACGCGGCAGCAACTGGAAGCTCACCGCTCCCGCTCTGGTCAAGTGCCCCCAGTGCGGCGCTTTCAAGCTCCCCCACCGGGCCTGCAAGGCCTGCGGCTCTTACGATGGCCGTCAGGTTCTCAAGGTAGACGAGGAGAAAAAGTAACCGAGCTTAAGAAGAGGAGGCTTTGCCCCCTCTTCTTTTGCTATGAGGAGTTTGTATGTTCAACACGATCTCGTCCCTAGACCCCGGCTCCCGGCTCGAGGGCAGGGTGCTCCCCGGCGACGAATTGCGTTATATCAACCGGCACGAGATCCACGATGTGCTCGATTATAAATACTGGGCGTATGACCGCTCGCTCACGCTGGAATTCCGGGACGCCGGCACGATCCGCCTCCGCAAAAAAGAAGGCGAGGATCTCGGTCTGAACTTTGAAACGTACCTGATGGACAAGCCGACGGGCTGCTCCAACCGGTGCATATTCTGCTTCATTGACCAGCTGCCGCGCGGACTGCGCAAAACGCTCTATTTTAAGGATGACGACGCGCGTCTTTCGTTCCTCACGGGGAATTATATCACGTGTACGAATCTCTCCGAGCGTGAATTGCAGCGCATCTGCGATCTGAAGGTGAGCCCGCTGAACATTTCCGTGCATGCGACCGATCCGGAGCTGCGCGCAAAGCTCATCGGCAACCCGCGCGGCAGGGAGATCATGGATATTCTCCGCCGCTTCGCCGCGGCGGGCATATTCATGGAATGCCAGATCGTCGCCGTGCCCGGCTGGAACGACGGCGCGGCGCTGCAGCGCTCGCTGGAGGATCTTGCGGGGCTTTACCCGCATGTGAGCAGCGTTTCCATCGTGCCGGTAGGTCTCACCTGCCACCGCGAAAAGCTCACCCCCCTCTCCCCCTATACGCCCGAGCAGGCGCGCGCGACGATCGCGCAGGTGGAGTCGTTCGCGGCGGAGTGCTTTGAAAAATACGGCAGTCACATTTTCTACTGCAGCGACGAAATGTATCTGCGCGCCGGTCTTCCTCTGCCGGAGGACGAATATTACGAAGACTATGCCCAGCTTGAAAACGGCGTAGGCATGCTGCGTCTGCTCGAAACGGAATTTGCCCTTGCCCTCTCGCTGGAGGACGAGGCCGACCGGAAGGAAACGCCGCGCTTCTCCATTGCGACCGGCAAGGCCGCCGAGCCGTATCTGCGCGCGCTTCTGGAAAAGGCCGGAGCAAACGGCACGGTCTACGGCATTCCGAACGACTTCTTCGGCCATACAATCGAGGTCGCCGGGCTGCTCACCGGGCAGGACATCATCCGCCATCTCCGGAATAAGGACATCGGCGAGCGGGTATACATTCCCAAAACCATGCTGCGCCACGGCGAGGGCATATTTCTTGACGATCTTACGCCCGAGGACGTATCGCGCGAGCTCGGCGTGCCGGTCATCCCGCTCGAGGTGGACGGTGCGGAGCTGCTCGCCGCGATGCGCTTTGAAGAACTTTAACACCCCCGAAAGGAGGATTTTCCTATTATGGCTAAACGACCCCTTGTTGCGATCGTCGGCCGCCCCAACGTGGGCAAATCCCTGCTTTTCAACCGTCTGTGCGGGAAGCGTCTCTCCATCGTGGAGGATACTCCCGGCGTGACGCGCGACCGTCTGTACGCCGAGTGCGAATGGGCGGGGCGTACCTTTGATATCGTCGATACCGGCGGCATCGAGCCGACGGCGGACAGCGAGATCCTGCTCTTCATGCGCGAGCAGGCGGAGATCGCCATCAACTCCGCGGACGTGATCGTGTTCGTGACCGAGATCGGCACCGGCGTCACCGCCGCCGATCAGGAGGTTGCCGCGATGCTCAAGCGCTCGCATAAGCCGGTCGTGCTGTGCGTGAACAAGATGGACTCCGTCGGTCAGGTCGACCCGGGCATTTATGAATTTTGCTCGCTCGGTCTCGGCGACCCGATCGCGCTCTCGGCCATCCACGGCCACGGCACAGACGAAATGCTCGACGCGTGCATCGAAAACTTTCCGCCCGAGGAAGAGTGCGAGGAAGAGGACGATCTCATCCGCGTTGCCGTCATCGGCAAGCCGAACGTCGGCAAGTCCTCGCTCGTCAATCTCGTGCTCGGTGAAAACCGCGTCATTGTCGCGGATATGGCCGGCACGACGCGCGACGCCGTGGACACGCGCCTGGAGAACAAATACGGCAAGTATATCTTCATCGACACCGCCGGCATCCGCCGCAAGTCCAAGGTGGACGACCGCATCGAGAAGTTTTCCGTCATGCGCGCGCAGCTCGCCATTGAGCGTGCGGACGTGTGTCTCATCATGTTCGACGCGCGCGAGGGCGTTACGGAGCAGGACACCAAGATCGCCGGTCTCGCCCACGAAGCAGGCAAAGCGAGCATCATCGTCGTGAACAAATGGGATCTCGTCGAAAAGGACACCCACACGATGGACAAGATGCGCAAGGACATTTATCGCGATCTCTCGTTTATGACGTATGCCCCCGTCCTCTTCATCTCCGCGCTCACCGGCCAGCGCACCGAGCGCATTTTTGAGCTTGTGAACTTTGTGAATGACCAGAGCTCCATGCGCATCACGACCGGCCTTCTCAACGACGTGCTCGCCGACGCGCAGGCGCGCGTACAGCCGCCGTCCGACAAGGGACGCCGTCTGAAGATCTATTATATGACCCAGACCGGCACGAGACCGCCGCACTTCGTCATCTTCTGCAACAGCCGGGAGCTTTTCCACTTCTCCTATCAGCGGTATATCGAAAACCAGATCCGCTCGACGTTCGGACTGGAGGGCACGCCCATCCGCATCACCATCCGGCAGAAGGGCGACCGCGAGGATAACTGAAAATAATCCGAAAAAATCTTCGCGCGCGGCAAAGTCGCTCTTGACTTTGCCGCGCGCATTTGCTATAGTAGACAAGCTGAATTGAATAGTTTTCAGTTTGACCGCTATGGAGAAGTCGCGTAGCCCGGTCGAGCGCGCACGATTGGAAATCGTGTATACCCCATAAGGGTATCGAGGGTTCGAATCCCTCCTTCTCCGCCAAAATGAAGAAACTCCGGAAGCCTTGAGCTTCCGGAGTTTTCTTTGTTTATCAACGGTTTGCCGTATTTTTTCTATGTGTTCGTACACGGTCGGCCGTGGTAGCCGCGGGTACGAAAAACGTGTCAAAAATCATGTCAAAACGAGGGGGTGTCGGGGGTATTTTCGCCCCCTCGTTTTTCTGTCATTCAGAGGCCGGTTTGACGGTAAATCCTGTATTATGAGTCTCTTCAAGCGCGCTCTGGGCTGCCGCGGTTTCTTTCTTAAATTTATCATTCATTTCCTTGACCGCAGCCTCCAGCAGTACTTTCAGTTCCTCATCCGTTGTTTTGATGCCCTTCTGCGACAGCATCGATGCCGCGACAACAAGGGCGCGCGCAAGCTTTTCATCGCCGTGAAGATCCTTGTACACCTGCTCGATGTACGCGACCGTGGTAGCCGCGATCTTGCGCTTGGTGTCCGTGTCGATGTACTTTGTCTGAAGCTTCGCGGCATACACGCCGATGATGGCGAAGATCGCCAGTACAACGGCCTTGATGATCTCCAGACTGTAGGTTGCCAGAATCTCGTTCATGTGCTTGTCCTCCTGAAATTATTTATGTTCGAGGATACCGATACGACGCTCGTGGTCAGCCACGCGGTCGTCCAGCTCCTCATTTTCTTTTTTTCGGTGGTTGATGCGTTCGTGGATCTTCTTGTGCTCTTCCGTGTTGGATTCCTCCAGTTTGCCGTTTGCCTCTTTCAGCCCGTTTACAGCATCGGTAAGTTTGACGATGTTCGAGTTGAGTTTCAAAATCGGCACAACAATGGCGGTTCCGAGCGCAATGAGCTCTGCGAGCGTGCGCACCATTTCCATTTCTGTCATGCCGAGCCCCCCAAGATACGATTCACCTCGTCCTGCACAGCTTTGACAAACCATGCGGCGAGCGCGTCCCTGCGCGCCTGTCCGTTTCCCCATTTACCGGCGATGACCTCGCGGGCCTTAGCCGTGATGAACGGGTCAGCCTCGGCGGGCTTCTCCGGCTCCGGCGTCGGCTCGGGCGTCGGCTCCGGTGTCGGTTCCGGTGTCGGTTCCGGCTGCGGCTCTGTGCCGTCCGCCTTGCCTGCAAAGTCGGGAATGCCGAAGCCTCGGATGAATCGGGCGTTCACGGCGAGAACACGCTTGTTCACGGCGTTGGCGTTGTTGCCCTCGATGATGGTCATGTTCTGCCCGTCGCAGTCGAGCACGATGCCGACGTGGTCGGGCTGTCCGGCATTGTCGCCGTACCCCGTATCCTGCCAGTCGTAAAAGATCACGTCACCCGGAGACGGGATATAGGCGTCATCCTCCGCCCAGCGGCCAATCTCCTGATAGAGCCGCACCATACCCGGGCAGCCGCACTCGGTAGGCATGATGTCGCGCAGGCCGCACTGGAGGGAGACCGTGGACACGAACGCTGCGCACCACGGCCAAGAGGCGAGCATCCGCGTGCCTCTGGGAAGCGGGCGCTGCGCGTTGTAAATTGCCAACATCTCGAGATGCTTTGCGGTGTTTTCGTGCGTCCCCAGCCACGCGAGAGCGGTGGACACGACTTTCTGTCGAAGTTCGTTTTCTGTCATTGGCTTTTCTCCTTATGGATTGGATTTGACAAGGGCTTCTTTTGCCGTTCCGTTGACATTCAGCAGAACGCGCGTCACTTGCTTTGCCGCGCCGTTCACGTTCAAATACAGAACATCGCCGACCGGCTCCGGTACGGTAAGAGTGACCGGGCTGTTCGCCGAAGTCGGTCTGTGCCCGCTGGTCATTCCGGCAGTTACCGTCTCACCCCTATAGGACGCCGGAAGCGTGTAGTAATACGTTGCTGCCACATAAGCATCACTGCCGTAGTTGTATGCTTCTAACGGGCCGAACTCGTTTTCCGTACCGTTGTTGCCCCATGGGCCATACGCTGCTCGGTTCGCCGGTCCCCAGCTCATGATCGCCTTGGACCACATCTTGATTCGGACGCAGATGGAGTTGTCGGTAAGGCGGGTCACGGCGCATTGCGACATATAGGCGTAGCCGTATTTCCCTTGGTTGTACATACTGACCCACTCGCCGGATACTTCCGCGCTCCACCCGACGACGTTTGTCGGCGCTACAGTGCTGAACGTTCCCATTCAGATCACCTCACACAGAATATCGCAGGTATACGTCGCCCGGCTGCCACTCGGCGGGCGGCGTTTCGCTCGTCCCGGTGTAGATGTGCCGCACCTGATCGGCGGAAAGCCCGAACTTCGTATAAGGAATGTTGTCAGCAAGCTTTTCGGCAGTAACGGACTTGTTGGCATATTTGGGCGTTGTAATCGTGCCGTCTGCGATCTGCCCGCTTGCCGCCTGCTCGATGGCCGTGCGGAGCTGATCCAGCAGCGCAGATACCTGCGCTTCCAGCGCCGCGGTCGGGATCCTGGTAACGCCGTCCCTCATCAGACCGCAGAGATCCTCGTTCAGGCGCTGGTCCGTCAGATTCGCCGCCGTGGCCGCCAGATCGCCGTGTGCTACGAGGTAGTCGCAAAGGACGAGATCGTACAGTTCATCCGTTTTGGATCGTGCCGGCGCTGTCGGTGAGCTGCCCAAATCGCCCATCAGCAGCTGCGCCGTTGCCGTGTTGGCCGTCTTGTCCCAGCGGATGACCAGGCGGCAGATACGATCCAGGACCGCATCTGCGACCGGCAGAGTAAAGTTGATATCCGCCGTATTAACGTAGACCTTGCCCCAATACTCTTCCGTCGTGAACCAGGCAATGCCCTTGGACAGCGTTAGTTGCCGGGCGCCGGTGATCGTCACTTTCAGGTTATCCTCGCCGGACCACACGCCAGACGTCCGCGTCCCGTGGAAGGCTCCGGCCTGCGCCGACGTATAATCCTGTTTCCCGCCGAGCGGGTAGGCAAATTCACTCATTTGTTACCTCCAATCGTTTGTATGACCGGTGTGCCGATCGTGAGGGACAGTGCTGTGCGGTTGTCCTCGATCGTCTCCTCAAAAGCGATCACCCGCACAAACAGCTTCAGCCCGTCCTCCGGGAGGATGCAGCACACGGTATCGCCGAGACTGTACGCCGTGCCGAAGTCTGCCGGATCCACATCAAATGTCACGCTCAGCTTCCGGTTGTGTTCGTTCAGCTTCTGCAGGCCGCGTTCTTTGAGAAGATCTTCGTATGCCGTCTGTGTCTGCCCGTTCTCCTTGCGAAGATCCCGCGCATCGACGAAGAGCTCATGCCGGGCAAGCCCTTCAGCCGTCGTATCGCCGCACACAACGAATATCCGCTCGCTGCCATCCCCTTCGCCGCCGACAAAGGCAACGTTTTTAAAATCCGCGTCGGACTGCTGCAGGACAAGATTTGCCAGATTGCCGAACGCCTCGGAAAACTTGGCGTTTGACTGCTCCTGCCCGGCGAAGACGTCAAAAAGCAGTTTCTTCGCGGCCCGGTCGTGGACGAACCGGAAACCGTAATCCACCGAGCCGCACAGGTCCTTGGAAAGCTCGAACAGCGTGGGGTATGTGTGCTCGGAAACGACGGAGCCGGTCAGTCCGCGGTCCGCAGCCAGCGCAACGATGCCCGGCGCGCGTTTTCCGATGACTGCCGCGCGAAGGTCGTCCGCCACGACATTGGACGTGTGGATGCCGTCGTATATGCGGTCGTCCAGCAGCGAATAGTTTGCCGTGAAGCCGTTGATCCACAGCTCTCCCTCGCGCTTTTCCTTCGTCTTGATCTGCCAGAGCGTAGACTTATCGTTTTTCCCTACGAAACGCCCCGGCAGCAGCAGTCTCGACGCCGCCTCGGAGTTCGCCACGACGAGCTGGCATATTCCTTTGTCCGCGAATTTTTCTTCCCAGGTGGACGAGATGACCGTACGGATCTCGCCCACGCGGGTAAGCGATTCGTCGTAGATGTTAAATGCCATAGCGCACCCCCACGACCGTGTCGCAAAACCGGATCACGACCGCCAGCCGTCCGTCTCCGCTCTCCTTGTCCGCCCGGATCACGTTGTCGCCGACGTCCATGAAGAACAGATTGGAATCTTCGTCCAGCGCGCTGAAAATGTCCGATGTCTGGCCGGCGGTCTCCTTCGTCACGCGAAGGATGTTATTCTCGCGGAAGATCCGCACGGTGTCCGCCGCCGTAAGCGTCGTCTTGACGGCGATGAATTTCTGATTTCCGGCGTTCGTGAGCGTGATGTTGGCGGCCTGTCCGGACATGCATCGTATCTCCGCGCTGTAATCCACTCTGGTGTTTCCGCGGTTGACGCAGTTGAGAAACAGCGTCTCGTTGAACTGCTCAAAATTGTGCGGCGTGTCGTAGGATACCGGAAAATTGAAGCCGCCGGTCGAGCCGCCGAGTTTGTAATAGTGCTCTTTGACGCTCTTCCAATACGGATACGGCGCCAGCAGCTGCACGGCAAAGAGCACCGTCCGCAGGCTGTAGGTAAACACCGGCGCCTCCTTGATGACCGCGTCGATCCAGTATTTTTCCTCGAAGTAGAGCCGGACGGTCGTCATCGGGAGAAACGCCGTATTCAGCGCCTGCAGCTGTTCGCTGGTAAAGTTGTCGATCCGGCCGATGAGGCCGATCTGACGCGAGCCGACGGACATGCTGTCCACAGACTCCCCCACCTGCTCAAAGCCCTGTGATGTAACAACGCTCACCGGGATGCCGTCGATTCCGGTGAGCGTTGTGATCTTGTAAACGGACTGCCGATGTCCCATTTTCAGCGAGGTGTTCCCGCTGACGACGCGCAGATCAAACACCGATCAGCACCGCCCTTTCCTGCAAAAATTTTGCCTCGCGCAGCATCTGTGCCGGGGACTGCTTCTGTGCATAGATATTCTGCACGACCGGCGCCGCCGGCGTCGCGGCAGCCGCGCTGCGTGTGCTCTTTGTCTCGCGGACCGCCGATGTATTGGTCAAATACGGGGCATCCGCAAAGCCGCTCTGCGACGCCGCAGCAGCGTCCAGCGAGGCATGCTTCACGCCGTCAAGCTCGCTGCGGATGCCGTCGGCAAGACCTTCGGAGATAAAAGCGCCATAAGACCGGAACACCTTGGAAGGGCTCTGGATCCGCAGCGTCACGGTAAACGTCCGGGTCATGATCGCAGCAAGCGCACGCATCTGACCTTCAAGCGCTCCGCTCTTTGAGGCAAGGCCGTTGATGAGACCCTGCACTGCCTGCGCGCCGATGGTGGTGAAATTCCCCTCCATCGCGCCCAGCGCCGTCGTGGCCGCCGTGACCTGTCCTTCGACTGCTTCGGTCAGACGGGTGTCGGCGGCGATCTTCTCCGCCGCGTCCGCCACGGGGTTTTCCTCCGTTTCAGCCACGGCGCCGAGAGACTGGAGCCACGCCTGCGCCGCGGCGTCGCCGCCATCGGAAAAAGCCTGCGACAGCGCCGAGAGCTGCTCCGGCGTTGACTTTGCCAGCTCAGCCATAACGCCCGCCATTTTCTCCGGTCCCTGGTCGATCAGCGGCTGCAGAAGATCGGACGGCAGCTGGCCGCCGAGTTGGGCAATGTTATTGCCCCAGTCCTCCATCGCCTGCGTGTTGTGCTGCAGGTTCTTTATCATATCCTTCACGGAAATGTCGGACTTCGTGTTGATCTTCTCGAACATGTTGGTCGCGGCATCCGTAAAAGTATCGAGCCGTTCGGATGCTTCATCCGCGCTCATGCCGATAGATTCCAGCACATCCGTCACATCATACCCGCCAAGAACAACCCGCTCAGCGGCTTCCGCACTGGCGTCCAGCGCATCCGCAGTGTCCTCGATGGCGGCTGCTGTACTCTGCGCCGTAATACCGGCATCAGCCATGTATCCCTCGTAATCGGCTACCGCGGCCGCAGCGTCGTCCGCCGCCAGCTTTGCCTGGCCCCACGCCTCGTTTGCCTTCAGAGCCGTACCCCAGGTACCTACATCGTTTTCGGAGTAGGCCGCCTGCGCAGCGGTGCGGTTTCTTTCGGCGATGTACAGATTGTACTCGGCCTCGGCCTGTTCCTTGAGCAGCTGCGTGTACCGTTCCATGGAGGCCGTTACGCGCGCGGATTCCTTCATTTTGGCGATGTGGTCGCTCATGGCGTCCGTGGACATGTTGAGCGCGCCGGTCTGCGCGTCGAAGGACACATTCAGTCCGTCCACCGAGCCGTTCAGCTCATCACAGATCGTCTGCATGAGCCGCTGCTCGTTGACCGTGCCGGTGTATCCGCCGGAGAGCTCCTTCAGCTTTCCGACGAGCTTCTCCGCCGCAAGAGCATTGCTCTCAATGTCGTCGATGCTGCTTTGATAGGCAGCCGCAGAATCCTTCTGTGTCTGTGCCAGATCCTCCATGGAGCGATTGAGCGCAAGCGTGTTTTTCTGCGCTTCCCGCAGCGCAGGGTTCGCCTTCACATAGGCCTTCTGCAGCGCTACAACCCCGGCAACAAGCGCGCCGATAGCCACGGCTGCCGCTACATACGGATTCGCTTTTACCGTAGCGTTAAAAAGGGCCTGCGCCGCGGAGGCCATAGTAATTTTTCCGGTCAGCACGCCGAGAATGGTTTCTTTTGCCGTCAGTGCCCCCGCTTCCATCAGTTCTGCCGCCGTTCCGGCCTCGAGCCAAAGCGTAAGCGTTCTTTGCGCCGCGCTGAGTGAATTAACAGACGAAACTACGGTCTTGATAATGGCAAACGACCCATACGCTGCCGCAAGGCCGCTCACTACCGCCGTCGCCGCGGGATATTCGGTCTTGATGTACTCGACCCCGCCGCGGATGCCGCCGCTGTTCATAGCCTCTGCCAGATCCGCCGCGAAGCCTCCGACCGCCTTCTGCGCGCGGGTCGCTGCGGGGATCAGTTCCTTGCCGATGGCGGCGCCGATGTTCTGGATGTTCAGCTCCGTGATGCGCGAGGCGTTCGCAAAGCTCGTGCTGGCGGTGCGGGCAAAGTCGCCCTGCGCGTCCGCCGAAACGCTGAGCAGATAGTTATACCGCAGCGTCGCCTGCTCTGCCTGCGTCATGGAGGAATACGCCTTGTCGATGCCCTGCGCCATGGCGTAGGCTTCCATGTTGGCAACGCTCATGTTGATGCCGAGCTGCTTGAGTGGCTCGGTCTCGCCGGAAATGCCGGAGCGGATCTTGGCAAACGCCTCGTCGCTCGTGATGTTGAAAAATGAGGCGAAGTCCCCGGCGAGCCCTGTAAGATCGGTGGACATCTGCCGCACCGCGTCGCCGGAAAGTCCCATGCTCTTGAGCATGGCGCCCATGGTGCCGGTGTACTGCAGCGCCGAAAGCTCCGTAATGCCGAAGGCCGTTGACGCGCCCTTCGCCCATTTGTTGATCGTATCGGCGCCGTCGCCGAACGTGACATCGACTACGTTCTGCACTTCCTGCAGATCGGACGCGAGCTCAACAGACCGCTTGGTAATGTTGATGATCGTATCGGCGATCGCTTTACCGGAGATCGCAATACCGATCCCGGCGATGGCCTTAGTCGCCAGACTTTTGAGCTCGCTTGCGCCATGGCTGAACCCGCTGCTGTCGATTTTGGTGTCAAAAGAAAGTGTCCCGTCGCTCATAATGCATCTCCTTCGGAACGGATAAGATCCTCGATGGGTTCCCCGCGCAGCAGCCGCTCACGCACCTGCTCGGTGAGCATCCGTTCGTCGATTCCGACGGCGTCCGGGATCGCCGCGGCATCCTTCGCCCGCTGCGCTGCCGCTTTGTCCTCGCACTTGGAAACGTCCAGATGCCGCAGCCGGATCTTCTCCGACAGCGCGCAGCGGCAGAGAAAGCAGCCGCCGAGCAGCGCGCGGAACTGCCACCAGTGCAGATCCTCATCCATGAGATCGATGCCGTACAGCTGCCGGAACGAAGCATAGATCTCCGGCGCGTCAAACTCATAATCGAAGTCCCGCTCACCGGCAGGCAGCTCCGGCTCGTCGCCGGCACGGACGAAATGCCCGAACGCTTCCGCCCACGCTTCCGGCGCTTCGCCGTCAAAAAACCACCGGCGAAGCAGCTCTGCCTTGTGTCCGTCCAGCACATCCGGATCGTTCTGCAGCCGGAGGATCTTGAGGATGTTCCGGAATCCCGGCCGGATATCGTAGACGCTGCCGTCCACCTCCACGGTGTCGGGCAGCGCCTTTTTCTTCGTGCGGGACAAAGAAAAATCAATCATCGTACTTTGCGCGGATGCTCTCCGCGTAAGCCGCGCCCGCGAGCCGGGCGATCTGCGCTGTCAGCTCGCCGATGCCGGCAAGGCCGAGATCAAACCCGTCCATGCCCTTGACACCGGCGAGGATCCTCTCCACCGCGCCGGTGCCGAGCAGCCGGTCGATGTACGCGAGCATCGCCTCGTTCTTTTCCAGAACGCTGCCCGGGTCGTTCATATCCGCGCCCTCGAATCGCCGGTCAAGTTCCAGAAGATCCCGGATAATGGCGGCATCCGAACGCGAAACGTCGAAAATCTCACCGTTGATGGAGATCTGCGGCTTTTTGAATGTCAGAGAGATCTTCTTCATCCCGCGCTCTCCTTACTCGCTCTTGGCGGTGAATGCCTTTGTCGAGGGGTTGAACGTACCCTCCACAAAGTTGCCGACCTGGTGCAGATTGCCCGCCACCTTCACGATCTCCGTGCCGGCGCCGGTGATACCGGTGACCTCGACGCACACGCGGAATTTCCGCGCCGGATATGCGCCGGCGGCTTCGTCCTTGTAGAGATCAACGCGGATGTAGTCCGTCTCCGCGTCGCTGCCGGTCTTCTGATTGCGGGCAATGTCGTAAAGGAACGAGATCGCCGCGTCGTCCGAGATCATCTGCGTATCGAATGCAAACGAGTTCTCGTACCCGGTGATCGTGCCGGACGCGCTCTTATCGTTGATGTAGGGCGTTTTCTCCACCTTGGCGGCGGGGTTCTCGTCCAGCGTCGTGAAGCCCGTGCCCATGAGCGAGTAGGTATCGCTCGGCGTAGAGCCCGTTTTGAGATAGTCCGCGATCATGTACCGCATGACTTTAGCCATAATTCATACCTCCGTATAGTTGATAGATACTGTGATCTGATATTCCGATGTGCCGCTCTCGGCAGCGCCGGACATATATGCGCTGACGGACACGCCGACGGCGTGGCAGCTCCTCCCGCCGTCCAGCTGCGGAAGATCCCCGGAACGGCTCTTCTGCCGCACCCAGCTTTCCAGTGATTCCATCCACGCCTGGTTGTCCACGCGGGACGCCTCGGCCTTCGAGGACTGCCGCGCGAGCAGGTAATAATACTCCGTAACGTCGCGGCTGCCGTCAACGAACGGCACAACGTCCTTCGTCGGCTGCTTATAAAGCCCGTAGCTGCCCGCCTCGCCGTCGAGCTGGTCGGTCTCGATGCGGTCTCCGGCCTCGATATCGCCGAATCCGTACAGCCAGCGGATGATGCTCTCGCTTACCGTCATTTGGCGTTCCCTCCCGTAAGTTTGGCCAGACCGCGCAGAATGGCGTCCTTCCCGCCGTTCTGCTTCATCCGCTCAAACCAGTAGTTCCCGCGCATCGGCGCGCCGGTGAAGTTCGCAGGCCGGTAATACCAGCGCCGGGCGTAGGGTGTGGCGTAGCGCACCTCACCCGAGCCGAGGCGGGTGTTGGTCGTGCCGCTTCGGTTCAGCGCGCCGCTGTCGAACGGCACCATCGGCGCGCAGCGGCGCAGCACCTCGCCGTCTACGAACTTCTGGGCGGTATCCCCCGCTATCAGCCCGCGCGCCTTCAGCAGCTCTCTTGTAGATTTCATGGTGAATTTTACCGCCATCAGACGCACACCACCTTCCAGCTGCGCAGCCGAGGCCGCAGCGTGTTGTCCGCTACGCTCTGCACGATCACGGCGCCGTGGCCGCGGATAAGATCGTCCTCGGTATACTCCTCGGAGATCTCCGCAGCGCACGCGCCGAACACCAGCACATCCCCCGGCGCGAGCGTCAGACCGTCCGGGGCCGCCGGTGCGGGGATCGTGACGGTCGTTTCCGCGGCATAGAGGATCTTGCCGGCCTCGTTGGCCAGCGCGGTGCGGACGGTCTTCTGCCGCCACTGGACGCCGCGCAGCTCGCGTCGCGCCCAGATGTCCGCCCGGCCCTGCCGCGTGCGATGGTAGGCGGTGACGGTATCCGTAAATAAAGGCCCCATCAGAACGCCCCCATCAGTCCGGTGCCGGAGAGCCAGGCAAACGCCGCAGCACGAAGATTCGCCTCCAGCAGCTCCGGCGTTGAAGCCTGGTAGCTCTCGGAGTATCCGTCGTTCGATACGCTTGTGATGCCCTGCCCCTGCGCCGTGGCCTCCGCTGCGTGCAGATAATCGACGAGCTGGCACTCGCACTCCCGCACGGCATCCGCTTTATATCCGGCAGCACCGGCGGCGCGCTGCCCGGTAAAGATATCGATCTTCCGGGCAGCGATGCGGCTCAATCGGGTAAACTCCTGCTCGGTCTGCACGGTGGTGTGGCTGCCGCTGTAATACTCCCACGTCGCGTAGCTCATGCGCCGCCTCCGCCTTCTTACGCCTTGATCTCGGACGCTTTCAGCGTGATGTAGCCGACGCTCTTGACCTTGGAGGAGACGATCTCCGCGACCTCGATCACGTCGCCGGCAGCGCAGCCGGCGATCTCGGTCGTGCCGCTCGTGAGAGCCGTGCCGCTGTAGGCCGCGCCGAACACCGCGCGGGACGCGGGGTTCTTCGTGTATTTCAGCGTGCCGGACGCGCCGGACACGGTGAGCTTCGTGCCGCCCGCGGCCGCGCCCTGCGCCGCGGTAACAGCCAGCGCGCCGGGCGAGTACACCGCGCGGATCGCCACGCTGCGCAGCACCTTGTGCGCGTAGACCAGACGGCCCTGCACGGCGGAAGCACCGATGTACTTGCCGCTGCCGGAAAGATCCTGCAGATGCACCGGCACGGCGAACTCCTTGCAGCGGGTGGCAAAGCGGGGATGACCGGCGACCATGGCAAGGTTTGCCGTGGTGTCGTTCCACTCGAACACGAGGAAGCCCGCGATCTTGCCGAGCGCGCCGGTCTGCAGCACCGCATCGCCGAGATCGGACGCATGGGTGAATTCCGGACACTTGAGCACGAGCGCGTAGGTATCCGGCGTGACGAGCAGATAGCGCTTGCCGTCGTTGGGGATGTTCGCCTTGCTCATGGCAGTGCGGATATCAACGATCGTCTCCCAGATGTTGTCCTTGCCGAGCTGGGCAACGTTGAGTGCCGTCGCCCCGGCGATCAGCACCGTGGCGCCGTCGCTGTCCATCTGCCCGGCCAGCGAATACCCGGCGCTGTCGAGACGATCCGCCACGAGATTGTCGGGTACACCGGCGGCGTCATAGCCGTCGATGATCTCGTTGACGCCCTTGTCCTTGTCGATGGTCATCGTCTCGTAGGCCGTGCCGCCGGTGCCGGCGGTGATGCCGTTGGCCTTGTCGTAGACGGAAACGGCAACCTCCGTGTCACGCACGGGGATCTTGACGGCGCCCGCCTTGGGGCTGCCCTCATAGTCGTTGTTGAAGATGACGCCGTCCTTGAGCACAAGCTCCTGGCGGATCTTCGCCAGCACGAGAGAAGAATAGCGTTCCTGAAGGGTGTGGGTAGTATTGGTTCCACCTGAAGACATAATTTGTTCCTCCTTAAAGTTTCATACCGGGATTCCGGCGAAGAAAAGCGGCCGTAACGCCGTCCGGCTCGCCGCCCGGATTGGGGTTGTCGATCTTCCCGCCGACGATGCCCTTCTGGCCCGTGGGCTGCGCGGCGAAAAGATACGCCTTGGACGACTGCAGATCTTTCAGAGCCTCTTCCGTGCCCGTCACAATGCCTTTGTCGTCCACTTTGATCTTGCTCTTGTCGAGCAGCAGCAGCGCCGTGTCGGCGTCTACAAGGCCGAGCGCCGCGCCCTTGGCGCGTACGTCCGCGGCGATGAGAAGTCCGTTGGCGCGTTCAAGCTGCTTTGTGATCTCCGCCTGGGCGGCCTCCGGGATTTTGGCCTCCTTCTCCGCCTTGGCCCTGGCGAGAATGTCGGAGATCTCCGTCTCGGAAAGCCCGTACTGTTCCGAGAAGCTCTTGGCGACGCTGCGCTCGGTCCGCTGCTGGCGGGTCTCCAGCGCGGTGAGGAGCGCCGCTGCGATATCCTCCGCTTTCGGCGCAGCCGCCGGCGCGGGAGTGGGCGCGTTGTTCGGCGCCGGAGTCGGTACCGGCGCGGGAATGGGTTCTGCCATACTGTTTATCCTCCGTTTTCAGCCCGTCGGCTTGTATTCCGTTTACCGCCCGTCGGCGCAAATAAAAAGACGGCACGTCTCCGTGTCGTCTCCGATTTGTGAAATTGGGTGCGAAAAAACCACCGATCCGAAGATGGGTGGTTTAGTCGTACAGCGAATCAGCCCGCTTCTGTGATGACAAAGCGGTTATACTCTCGGATTGTCAGATCCAGCGGCTCAATTCCCTTTTCTTTGCAGTACTTCAGAAGCTCCCGGTAGTTAACGTGCTGCTTAGGATTGGGCATGAACGCAACATACCCACCGGCGCGCTCGGCAGCCTCATCAAGCTCCCGCATTTCCTGCCACTTGCGTTCGTCCACTATCAACCCTCCTCATATCTCAGGAGATTCAGTCATTTAAAAGTGTTCCGTGATCTCCATGGTTCCGGCTTTGAGATCAAACAGAAAGACCGTTCTGTGGTTCGGCTTTGAATTTAAATCTTCGCCCATCCAGATTTTCGGTACCCCGGACGGGTAGTACTCCAGCGGGCGCGGTGTCGATTCGGCAAATGCGATCTCGTACATATCGTTCGCCAAAGTGTCAAAAGAGCAGAATATGTGGCCCGCATTTTCCCAGACCCCTTTTTCTCCCCACAGCTCAATATATTTTTCTTTGGCCTGCCTTTTTGCTTCAGCTCTGGTCATTCTATTTCACCTCATTTGTAGACATCATCAAACATATTAGTGGTAAATGGGATCGTTTTTCCGGTCAAATCTACAATAGTGCTTTTTTTCTGCCACTTGAACACGGCCAGCGTTTTCCGGTCATCATCAGATGCCTTCAGATCCATCGTTGTCGGATGGGAGTGCCCCGTCCAGCGCAGCTGCTCGTCAAACACTCGGCGGGCGAGGTCGTTCGGCAGCGTCCACGGCATACCGTTTGCGCTCGCCCCGTGCATAATGATCTTCACGTTTCCCCGCGCAAACATGGCAAACTCGTCGCCGGTTCTTGCGGTTAGCGCCGCAAGCGTATAGATGTCGGCCGCCTCCGTCGGAACCTCCGTCCACGAAAAACGCTCTGCGATAGTCTCCAAAATTTTGGCATCCGCTTCGCTGAGCTTGGCTGCGTTCTGGAACACCTGCTGAACATAGTCCGCTCTCTCCGCGGCGTGCGCCCGTTTGGGTTGAGAAATAGAGATTGCTTTCCAAAACTCCTGAAAGCGGACTTCTTTTGACGCCCTCGCCGCCGCACTCCTATCATACCCGAAAACCTGCGTCCTTTCAAGTCTCGGGCGCATATTTACCTGCGCGGAAAAGCGCTTGTACGCCGCCGTTTTCTCGTCGAGCCGGATCTTTGCCGCCGCCAGAGCGCCCTTGTCCCCCATCGCATCCTGCGCGAGCGCGTCGCGCTTCATCGCCCGGATGCTGCGCTCCATCGCCCGCTGCCGCTGCGTCGCCTGGTAGTAGGTGTACGTCTTCCCGTCCGCCTCGAACGGCCCCGGCTCCGGCGGATACTCGACCGGCTCGGAGATCCCCGGCCAGTACGGATAATGCGTGTGCCGGCAGTTGTAGGAGTAGATGTGGTCGGGGTTGGACGGCTCGCCGTACCCGCACACGCTGCGAAACTCGGCGAGGGAATACACTTTCCCCTGCCATACGGCATGACTGTCACGCGCGCCCCAGTGCGCCGACACCTGCACATACGCCACGCCGCTCTCTTCGATGTTCGCCTGCATGATCTCGCCGGAGAGCTGCGCCGAGGCTGTGAGCACGGCGTTCCGCACCGCGGTGTCGATCTGCCGTGTGACGCCGTTTTTATAATCGATATGCCGCAGGCCGCTCTGCGTCAGCAGCCGCACGGCGTTGGCGCACGCCTGCTGATAGGATACCGTCCCGCTCACGGCCTGCGTCAGAGCGCTGTTCAGCGCCGCAGTGAACGCCCGCCGTGCCGGCACGCTGCCGGTCGGAAAGGAAAAACCCATCGTCCGCGTGAGATTCAGTATATCGCCCGTCGCGCGCTTCCGCATCTCGCGCACGGCCCGGTCCACGGCGCCGCCGCGCGTGAGCCGCTGCCCCGCCTGCTCCCAGAGAGAAAGGTCGTTGCGGAACGCCATGTTCCCCACGGTCTCGAAGAGCTCCGGCGCCTGCTCGCGCAGCGCCTCGCGCGCTTCGTCGATGGCGGCCTGCTGCGCGGCCTTTGCCTCCAGCGTGTTCCGCTCGACCATGGCTGCATACTCTTTGTTCGCCTGCAGCCGCCGCATCACCTCGATCCGGATGCGGTACGGCGACCAGCCGAGCCGCCGCAGCTCCTCGGCCTGCAGCTCCGCCGTCTCCGTCCACCGCTCCTCCTTCCGGACGCGGCGGGCGATATCCGCGATGATGTCCTGCTCGAGCTGCTGAAACACGGGCACGAGCACGCCGCCGTAGATCTCGAGCTGCTCCTCCGTCAGCATGGCTCAGCGCCTCCGCAGGATATTCTGCGCCGTCGGGAAGTCGTTCTCCGATCCATCGGCGTAGTCCTCGTCCGCGCTCTGCGCCCAGGCGAGCGCCTCGTCTTCCTCAAGATTGTATTTCGCCGCCAGATACCGGGCCCGGACATGGACGCCGCCGAGCCCGGCGAGCGCGTCCTGCCGCATGCCCTCGAGCCGTTCGGTCTTGCCCTCGATGTAGGAATCGTCAAATTCGATCCGGATCTCCTCGTCAAGATCGCAGGCCGTGCCGCAGAACGTGTTGGAAAACCACAGCGCCGCGCGGATGATCCCGCAGATGTACTGCTTCGCCTGGAAGCGCTGCCGGTTGAGCTCCTGCATCATGTCCTGCCGCTCGCCGATGTACTGCGTCGCGGTCTGCACGACGCCCGAGGCGTCAAACGAATACTTCTTCGTGCCGTAGCCGAACTTTAGGCTCATGAGCGAGAGCAGAAACTCGATCGTCGGCCGGAACATATCGATGCGGATCTGCGGGGACGTCTCGTGGATCAGATCGCCCGCCTGCGGCAGCTTGTCGCCGAGAAACACGAACCGCCGCTTCATCGCCTCGTTCGGTGCGATCGGCTGGCCCTTCTCGTCAAAGCCGCAGATCCGCTCGTTGATGAGCGTGATCTTCTCGGCGGTGTCCACGTCGTCCAGCAGTGCGGAAAACGCCGCGTCCAGCCCGAGGAACACCGGTATCGCGCCGTACACCTTCGGGTATCCGTAGCCCTGCATGCCGTCGATGCTGTTCACCTCGGCGGTGCGCATCACGGCAAACGGGCGCACATTGCCGAGCTGCACCGTCTGCTCGCTGCCGGTCTCGCCGTCCTCGGTGAAGATCACGGTCTTGTACCGGTAATTCCCCTCCGGATCGAGCGTGCATATCACGAGCGTGTCCGCGCTCTGCGCGCCGCGGAGAGCCTCGCCGCAGAACGCCGCCTCGACGACCTCGCCGTTTCGCACCGTGAGCGGCAGAAAGCCGGTCGCGCCGATATAGTTGAGACAGATCCGCCCGCCGGAGAGCGTGCCGTCGCTCATCACGTCGGCGTCTTCGAGCCGCACATAGCAGGCGCTCGTCCCCTCCGCGCTGGTGAGCTCCAGCTGCTCGCGGTACTGCGTGTCAAACCGGTTGGCGGCAAGGATCTCGTGCACCGCCTCGTCGTTGCTCCCCGCGTTGATCTCCACGACCTCGCAGAGATTCGCGTCGTCCGCGGCCGCGCGCTTGGCAAAGCCCATCCGGGCGAGCGAGTAGCGCTCTCCGCTCACGGTCACACGCCGGTGGTCGTCCGTCTCGCGGATGCGGTACCAGTCGTCCGCCTTCCACAGGATATCCGCGGCCACCGTGTTGACGGCGTACCCTGCCTTCTCCAAATAGGCCTTTACATGCTCCTTCATCTTGCCCTCCGGTCAAAATAATCCGTCCAGGCGCTCCATGCATAGTTGAAGCTGTCCCAGTAGTCGTTGATGTTCCCGAGATTCTTGTCCTCGGGTATGCTCGGCTTATCCGCGTCCCAGCGCAGCTGCGATAGCGCCGTGATAAGCCCCGCACACCGCCGGTCGATCCGGATCCGGTCGGCGCAGAGCAGCCCGTCCACGCTCACGGGGCGGCTCTCCAGCGGCGTCTTGACGCACTCGCCGACGCACCGCCAGGGCAGCCCGCGCCCGCGCAGGATCGCCGCCACGCGGTTTATGAGCGCGGGGTCGGCGGCGTCGCCGAACACATGGTCATACCGTCCGAAGCGCTCCCGCACGCTCGCGCAGAAATCCGCGCAGGCCGCGGCGATGCCCTCTGTGTCGATCCGCTCGCCGCGCGGCAGCGCGCTCTCCGCGAGCACGACCATCCGCTCGTACCCGTTCACGAACCCGATGGCGCACATCGTGTTGAGCGATCCCGTGCCGCCGAAGTCGAGCCCGACGCAGATCTTCGAGTAGCCGTCCCGCGGCGCGTCGGTGAGCCATCGCTCGCGCTCCGCGGAAAAGTACGGGAACACGAGCCCCTCGGCCACGCACCATTCTCCGAGGATGTAACGGTCATAAAAAACGCCGCTGTGCTCCCGCTTCATCGCGGCCCGCACGTCGGCGTCGAGAAACGGATTGTCGTCGATGCAGTACTGCTGCGCGAAGACATCCGCGTCGCTGTCAATGAATTTCTTGAACCAGTGATCCGGTTCCTTGGGGTTGCACGTGCCGTCAAACCGGCTGTACGGCTTGTCGAGACGGCTCTTGAGCATCTCGAAGACCTCCGGCTCCCAGGTAACGACCTCGTCGCCGTAGCAGTACTTGATGCTCACGCCGCGCAGCCGGTCCACGTGCTTCCTGTTGTCCGCGCCGAGACAATGCACCCGCTCGCCGAAGAGCGTCGCGGTGTTGTCGCTGCGGATGCTGGACACGAGCGCCGCGCCGAAGATGTTCTGCATCGGCTCGATCACGTTGCGCTGCAGCGTCCCCTTCGTGTTGCCCATAAGGACGATCAGCCCGTCGAGCCCCTTCCGCTCGCGGATGGAGCGGGCGATAACGAAAAAGTCGAGATACGTCTTGCCGGAGCGCGTCGCCCCGTGCTTTATGTTCCACCGGTGATACGGTTCGCGCCAGAACGCCTTCTGCTTCTCACTCAGCCGCAGCATCGCCGATCCCCTCCAGCAGCCGGTCGAGCTTTTCGAGCGCGTCCGCCTCCTCGCGTCCGCTCTTCGCGTCAAACATGCCCAGATGCTTGCCGAGCAGCTCCAGCGCCCGCAGCTTGTCGTAGGTCTTGATCTCCATGCCGTCGCGCCCCTTCTTCACCGAGGCGACCGCCGCCCGCTTCTCCGGCGGCAGCTCCTCCGTCGGCGTGAGCCGGACGCGGTTCCCTTTGCCCACGCTGGCAAAGTCCGTGCCGTTCGCCGTTGCGATCTTCATAAGCTCCCCGAGCACGAAGTCCTGCGTGATCTGCGTCCGCTTGCTGCGCGCCTCGCGCCGCTCGTTGAGATATTCCTGCACGAGCGGGTTCTGCATATTCCGCACCGCCATGCGCTGCGCCCCCTTCGGGCTGTACCCGGCGCGGAGCGCGGCCTGCGTCGCGTTGAGATCAATGAGATATTCGTCGCAGAAAGCCTTCTGCCGGTCTGTCAGATGTCCGCAGCACCCCACAACCACCACCTGCCTGAAAAATTATCCGGGACGCCCCGCCGTCCCTGCGTAAAGGCTCCCTTGTGCAAAGGGAGCTGTCAGCCGCAAGGCTGACTGAGGGATTGTGCCTCCCTCCCCGAGGGAGGTGGCAGCAAAGCTGACGGAGAGGGCGGCCCCCATGCCTCCCTTGTGTAAAGGGAGGTGGCGCGCAGCGCCGGAGGGATTGTGCCTCCCTCCCCGAGGGAGGTGGCAGCGGCCCTGCCGCTGACGGAAGGAGTCTCCCCCGCCGTTTGAAAGTAATGTCAGAAAAGACCGGGTTCGCCGCCCGGTCTTTTCTTATGCCCTGCCGCCATTCCGGACGGAGCCTCGTTCCGACGAGGAGCTGTTTCTTACGGGCCGCAGCTTGTCCAAGAAGAGAGAACCGTAAAAGAGCCGCCTCCCGACAGCTCTTTCATGTTACCAGATTAACACTCAAAAACATGACATTCAATGACATTGGGTGACATCGACGGAAATTTTTTCGAGTGCTGCACCGTGCAGCCGCAGCACGTGCCGGACGGAAAGCCCCATCTCTTCGGCGATCTCCTCAAACGTCGCCCCGTCCAGATACCGCAGTTCGAGTACTTCCCGAAGCTGCCGGTCGCCCACGGCCGTGATCGCCTCTACGACCGCCGCACGCTGATCGAGCAGCGCGTCGATCTTCCGGTCGATCTCGTTTTCGATCTCTGCGATGCGAAGGATGATGTCCTCGCTGCTGCGCCTTTCCCCCCCGCCGCGGGGCATATCGGACAGCGTCGGCACCATTCGCGTGGCGCGTGCCATCCACCGGCTGCGCTCGAGAATGAGCCGGTCTATATCGCGGTCGAGCGCCGCACACTGCCGCAGCCACGCCTTTTTCTCCTGGCTATTCATACGAAACCTCGTACAGTGCGCTCCAGCGGATCCGGCGGCACATCCGGCATTCGCCGTGCGTCTCATCGCCGAGCGGTCGGAGCCGGTATCCGTTTTTCGTCATCAGCTCCGCACACAGCATGCAGATCCTCAGTTTCTGTTTTTCGCCGGACATACGGCAGCCTCCTTTCCTTCATCGCCTGAACGTACTTTTCGTAGGCGAGATATTTTCCGTAGCTCAGCCCCGCAGCCCGGGCGCGCCGGTTGATCTCGGCAATGGCCCGCGCGTTCTCGGAACCACTGCGGCTGCGTCCGTCTGCCAGCATGCGTCGTTCGGTAACTCTCGCCTCTGCCGCATTCTTCCGGCATTCAGCGCTGCAATACTGCCGCGCCGGATTCGCTGCCAAAAACGTAATGCCGCAAAACAAACATGTTCGCGTCATGAGATCACCTCCACGCGGATGTAGATGCCCGTGTGCTCCATGTCCGCCCAATACTTGCCCACGAACTCCTCGGCGACGAGCGCGTCGTCCTTCCAGAAGCCGACGTCCGTCATGCAGTCCTTAAGCAGCTTCTGCAGATTATCGGTGTCCGGCCGCGTGATCTTCGGCTCGCCGGACGCATGCTTTCCGTCCCATGCAGGGAAGCACCACTTCGCATACAGCCGCAGCGGTCCCGTGAGCGGCTTCTCCGGAACGTTCTGTGCAAGATGGGCGCAGAGCTTGGCTCTCGCGTCGGCGACCTCCGGCGGGTCATAGAAGCGGCCCTGACGCGTCACCTTGTGCATCTGCGCCGTGGCCGTCGGCGGGATCATGCGCAGAAAGAACTCGATCATACCTTCTGCCCTCCGCACAGCTTGGCCGCGAGCGCGATGCCCGCCGCATCCAGACTGACGAACCGGCCGCGCCGGACGCCCACGAAGACGATCGTGCCGACGAAGGAGTACCCGCACACGTCCACATTCTCCGGCAGACCACGCAGCCGCCCCTCCTCGTTGCACACGATCGCAAAGTCGCTGCAGATCGTCACAGTCTCTATGTACCCGCCCACGAGCTGCTGCATCGTCTCGAGCGTGTTGCTCACCGCCGCCATCCGCGGCAGCTCGCCGGGCTCCTTGATAACCACGGTCAGCAGGGTGCTGTCTTTCGGTGTAGCCATGTTGAAAATCTCCTTTTCGTAACGCCGGGGGGTGTCCCCCGCCAGCAGAATAAATATGAGGTGCAAAAGGGCTGGCTGTAGCCCTTTTGCTTTTATATTTATATAAAAGGCTTTTCTACCCCCTGTAAAAAAGCCTACGTACGTGGCTTTTCTCCACCCCCTGTAAAAAAGCCTGAAATTCAGGCTTTTCTACCCCCGGTAGAGGGGTGGTAGAAAAAACTTTTACACCCCCTCCGGGAAGCCGTCGCCGCCGTCCGTCTGCCATACGAAGCCGTCTCTGTCGCGGTCAAAAAACGGGCTCTGATCGATGTAATTGTGTACGCTTTTCACCGACATCTGGAGCTCCTTTACAAGGTCTCTGACCTTCACCGCGCCGCTCTTTTCGTAGATCTTTGCATACGCTTCCAGCAGCTTCTGGTTGCGTTCGTCCTTCCGCTTCTCAGTCTTGTCGGCGTTTGCCCTTACGCCCATCTCCCACGGCGGGATCTCTCCGGCGGGGTGTGCCTCGGCAAGCTCGCCGTCGCGGTCCACGGTATGCAGCGGGTAGTCGAACCAGACGTTCACGCTCGGCATTGCGGCAAACTCACGCAGATCCCCGTCCACGCGCCATGCGCTGCGCCCCTCGGCGCTCTCTCCGGCGTCAAGCTCGATCATGTCGAGTACCGCGTCCGGATCACGGGCAAACACGCCCGAGCCGCTGCCGCGGTCGCGGCTGCGTTTGTTGCCCTGGAAGCCCTTGCTGTGATGGTGGCAGATGATAACGCTCGCGCCGAGTTTCCGGCACACGAGGTCGAATTGATTGCAGAAGAGCGACATCTGATAGGCGTCGTTCTCGTCGCCAGTGATGACTTTATAAATGGGGTCGATCACCACGGCAATGAACCCCTTCTTCGCCGCGCGGCGGATGAGCTTCGGGGCGAGCTTGTCCATCGGCACGGCGCTGCCGCGCAGATTCCATATTTCAATGTCGGCCAGCCCGCGGGGCGTCCACCCCTTCGCCTCGTAAACGTCACGGAAGCGGTGCAGACAGCTTGCCCGGTCGAGCTCGAGATTGACGTAGAGCACCCGTCCGCGGGCGCAGGAAAGCCCCAGCCAGTCGCGCCCCTCGGCAATGGCGATGCACAGCTCAATGAGTGCAAAGCTCTTTCCGGCCTTACTGGGACCCGTCAGCAGCATTTTATGTCCCTGCCGGAGCACTCCCTCGATGAGGCACGGCGCGAGCGCCGGCATCTCGCCCCATACGTCGGAGAGCTCCTCGGGGTCCGGCAGATCGTCGTTGACGCTCTCGATCCACTCTTTCCATGTGTCCCAATCCGGCTGTCCGATGTTCCGGTCCATGAGAAACTGCTTATGTCCGCGGCGTATCACGCCGGGCATACGGGAGAGCCGGGAGGGGTTTTTGTTCTGCGTGTCGATCTCCAGCCCGTTCTTCTTGCAGACCTTATAGAGGTAATCCACACGCTGCCGGTACTCTTCGTAGCTGTCCGCGTCGATGCGTACGATGGCGTGGATACTCTTCCCGCCGGAGTATACGAGACACGCCACCGGCAGCTCCAGCTCGCGGATGATCGCGTTCTGGCGGGCGAGATCCTGCGCGTCGCTCTCCACGAGCGCGTAGCGGTAGGCGGTTACGTTGTCGTTCTTCACGCCCTGCCCGTCGAGCGGGTTAAAGCGGATCCACGCGCCCGCCTCGGGGTTATAGTCGCCAAAGACCGCGCCGATGTCGCCGCGGTAGCGCTCCAGTTCGCGGATGAGCGTTCCGGCGGTGCGGTCATAAGCGCCCTTGCTCGGCAAATACCGTCCGTCCTTCTCCCAGACCTCCGTCACATAGCCGACGTAATCATCCTGATGAAAGAGCGTCTTGAGATAGTCGATGATCTGCCGCGCCGGGTCCCAGCTGTCCGGCTCGTGGAATTCCTGCGATTCCACCCAGCCGCGCTCCACCACGACGAGCTCGTCGCGGTCGGAGATCTCACTGTCCCAGTCAAGCGCGTAATCCTTGCCGGCATTCGCGCGCCAGCCGTTGTCCTTTGCCATCTGCACGACCGTGGCGATCGTCACGGGTGCTGCGCTGCCGCGGAAGCTCTGCCACTTTCTCGCGCACTCCCCGGCGTGGTACCGGCTGTCGCCGCGGCTCCACTCCTCCCATACGGAGCAGTCGCAGCCCTCGTCCTTGAGCGCCATGCCAATGCTGACCCACTCCGAATATGAGCACCCGCTCGCCGGTATGTAGCTGAGCAGCTCGGCAATGTTTATGTCACGATGTTCCATAAAAAGCTCCTTATGCTCCCCAGGCGCCGGGGAGAAATGGGTCACGCAAGGATAATGATATTGTCATCGAGAACGCTCTCAGGAAGCTGTGACACAAGCATATCGCGGATATACACAGCGATGTTCCGCTTGGCTCCCAACTGCCACATGCCGCCGTCCGCCTCGAAAAGGCCGATTTTTCCGTTCGGGTCAACGCGCAGCAGATATTCGCTCTCCACCTGCTCTGTCTCGGCGAACGAGCGGTAAGGCCGCAGCTTCACGATCGGCTTGATGACGGCGCTGTCCTTGAGCGCGATACCCTGCCGCACCGTGACGGACTGCGTAACGCCGTTATCCTCGCTCGTCGCGCCGCTGTTCATATCCATGCGGCTGAGCAGATCGAGCAGATAGTCCCGCCCCTCGGAGGGGAGGAACATGCTGCGCAGCTTGATGATTGTCTCCTCATAGCCCGTATAGCCGCCGCGGAATACCGGCCCGTCATACTCGGCGCAGTAATACGTCGCGCGGACGCAGCGGCCATCCGGGCCGCCGTAAACGATGACGCGCGTCGGGGACTGCACCTCAACAAAGAGCGGAGCATCGAAACGATCGCATCCCTCGCGGAGGACGAGACCGCACAGCGCGTCCAGACTGCCGACCTTCTTCGTATCCGGCCGGTCGATAACCGGGCGGACCTGTGTGTATCCGCGCCCGGCCTTATCGAATATGTAGGTCTCTCCGTGTACCTCGCAGGGGCGTACCTCCGCGGCGTCGAGGATCTTCTGAATAAATTCTGCCAGCATGGCCTTTTCTCCTTTCATAATTTCACAAGATCGCTGCCCAGCCGGAGCAGCTTCGGCTCTTCCTGCTCGCCGCCGCCCAGCGCAAGCTGGCCGGGTACCTGCGGCGGGATCTCCTGCACGAGCAGTTCGCCCGTGCCGCGCGCGGAGGAAACATACAGGCTCGTGGTAACGGCGTTCGTTGGCACGAGCGCGGCCTTGGCGCTCGCCGAAACGGCGATCACCTGCCGGTACTCATCCGGCACGAGTTCGAGCGTGATCGTAACCTTCCGTTTGCCGGTCGCTTTGGTGTTCTGGTCAATGATATTTGCGATGACGCGGTCCATCTCATAGTCCACGCGTTCCTCGATCGCGCCCATTGCCATGCGCATAATAGAAACCTTGTCCATTTAAAAACTGTCCTCCCTTTCTGTTTTCGGCGGCGTATACGTTGCCGGGTCGATCCCCGCGGGGATGCGCCAATTGTTATTCGCGATCCGCCCGATGAGCCGGGACGCCGCCGCAAAGTCCCATGTACCGACGTTCCGGAAGCCCCGCCCTTCCAGCAGCCGGATCTGCTTCGGCGTGGTGAGCCCCTCGTCCTGCCGCTTCTGCAGCCGGTCGATGAGCAGCTGCGCCTTGCCCGCGCAGCCCACGTCGTCGGGGAATATGCCGCGCTTTTCGAGAAAAGCAAGCTGTTTGTCGCTCGCCGGTGCCATTTCCCAACCGAACGCCGGGACATAGTTTGTGAGATCCTCCGCCTGAATGGACATTTCAAACTGCAGCGGATCGACGAGAGCGCGTTTCCGGTGGCGCATCTCGGCGAGCTGTTTGGCAAGCGCTTCCTCGCGCTCGGCGATCACGTCGCTCTCGGCCGCGGCCTCCGCCGCTTCGAGATCCATGGCTTCCTGCACGTCCTCGAGATTCTTTGTCATCTTCTCGGCGACCTCTTCGCTCTCGCAGATGAGATGCGCCGGGCGGCAGAGCTCGTGCCGCGCCGTGTGCCAGAGAAAGTCGAGCAGCAGGAGATCCTGCTTGCCGATCTCCGGCGAAAGACGCGTCCCGCGTCCTACCATCTGGCAGTAGAGGCTCCGCACCTTCGTCGGGCGCAGCACAACGATGCAGTCCACGCTCGGGCAGTCCCAGCCCTCCGTGAGCAGCATGGAGTTGCAGAGCACCGCGCCCGGCCCCGCAGCGTCAAAGGCGGCGAGCACCTCGGCGCGGTCGCGGCTCTCGCCGTTTACCTCCATCGCGTTCATGCCGCGCTCGGCAAGCAGCCGCGTAAACTTCCGGCTCGTGGCGATGAGCGGCAGAAACACGACCGTCTTGCGTCCGGCGCAGGTCTTTGCCATCTCGTCGGCGATCTGCCCGAGATACGGGTCGAGCGCCGTGCCGAGCTCCCCGGCCTTGAAATCGCCGTTCTGCACCCCCACGCCCGTGAGATCGAGCGAAAGCGGGATCGTCTGCGCCGAGATGCGGCAGAGAAAGCCGTCCTTGATCGCGCTCGTGAGCTTATACTCATACGCCAGCGTCTCGAAGAACGTCCCCAGATTGCGCCGGTCGCCGCGGTCCGGCGTCGCGGTGACGCCGAGTACCTTCGCGCCGGAAAAGTGCTCGAGCACGCGCTGGTAGCCGTCCGAGAGCACATGATGCGCCTCGTCCACGATAATGTGGGAGAAATAGTCCGGCGGGAATGCCGCCAGGCGCGTCTCGCGCATGAGCGTCTGCACGCTGCCGACGGTCACGCGGTACCAGGAATCCCGGCAGCTCTGCTCGGCCTTCTCCACGCTGCACCCGAGCCCCGTGGCACGGCTGAGCTTGTCCGCCGCCTGGTCGAGCAGCTCGCCCCGGTGCGCAAGAATGAGCACCCTCCCTCCGCCGCGCACCGCGTCTGCCGCCACGGCGGTAAACACGATCGTCTTGCCGCACCCCGTGGGCAGCACGAGCAGCGTCCGATCCACGCGCTGCCATTCGTTTTCGATGGCAGCGCGGGCCTCCTGCTGATAGGGCCGCAGCTCCATCAGAACGCCCCCGGCGTCCAGCTCTGCGCCGCGGCGGGTGCAGCCGGGGCATTCTCCGGCTCAAGAAACTGCTTGACGTCGTTCGTCTGGTACTCGCGCCCGTCGTTGCCGGTGTAACTGCGCACCGTGATCTTCGCACGGCCCGTCCGGCCTACTGTTCCCGGCCAATTCATTTTTGCTGTCCCGCCCTTTGGCATCATGCCGATACAGACATAGAACGGTGCGACATAACGCTCGCAGTTGTCTCGCGTAATGAAAAATCTCTCCTTGATGAGTGCAACGCCATCCGCAGTCTCCACGCGCAGCGTTATCGTTACCTTGGGACAGGGCGGCAGCTTTGCGCCGCCCGGATACCACGCACGCTCATAGTTCAGTACGGTGAAGTCATACTCTCCATCCGGCAGCAGAATAAAGTCCGGCCGGCTGTCGGTGATCTCATCATCCCAGCCAAGAGCAACGTCGTTTTGCTTGTTCTGGTTATCGTTCATGTGTATCTCCTTCCGACGCACGCAGCGTCATGATGATGTTTTTGACCTGTGTCCAGGCGCCGATCAGAACGCCGTTCACAAAGTCCTCCGGATAGTTGCCGAGCGGTGTGTCGTCCGGGAAATAGCCCTTGTAGGCCACGGCGTGCTGCACCTCGCGCGGCGTGATGTCCTCCATCGCCATAAGATTCAGCAGCGCCTTCGGCAGCGCATCGGCATCTGTAACGTTCGGCTGCCGCATCAGCTCGTCCAGCTTTTCTCCGGGGCTTTTGCCGCCCTCCCGGCTCCCCTCGCCGGAGGGCGCGTCCCCCGCGCCTTCTGGCTGCGGAGGAAGATGCCTTTTTCCGCTCAGCTCCGTACTCTCAAGGCTCCCTTGTGTAAAGGGAAGACTCTCCCCGGCGGGGAGAGATGTCGCCGCAGGCGACAGAGAGGGGGGCGGAGCTGTCGGCGCAGCCGACTGAGGGATTGTCGTTTCCCTACCCCTTTCGGTATCCACCCCGAGCGAGTTGGCAGCGTCCCCTCCGGCGGCGGACGCCGCCCCCGGCACGCACGCCGCGATCTCCGCAAAGTCAAACGGCAGCTTGTCCCTGAGCCCGTGCCGGTTCTTCGCGTCCCAGCATGGATGGTGCGTCGTGTACATGACGCGCCGCCCGCCCTGCGCCTTGTTCTTCTCCATCGGGTTGTTGCCCTTGACGACATAGGTCTCGTAGTTGGCGAAGAGCACCATGTCCGCCCATTCCTTCACGAGCGCGCCGGTCTTCTTCTCGAGCTTCAGTTCCCAGCGGTCATAGGCGCCGAATTCGTCCGGCTGCTCGAACTTGCGCATCTGCGCATGGGCCGCGAGCACAACGTTGCACCCGGCGTCCACGACCTGCTGCAGGAGATTGAGCAGCCGCCCGAACTCCTCCTCGAGATATGTATACCCCTTGCCGTATCCGGCGTCCTCGATGCCGTCCCACTTCCGGCGGGCGCAGATGTCGCGCACGCACAGCATCTCCGCCCAGTCCGCCGTATCGATGGCAAGCGTTTTTACCTGCCCTGCCGGCACGGCTTTCGCGCCGATCACCTTCACCATGTCGAGCAGCATCGGCCAGCTCGTAGGCGCCGGCGTGCGGTATACGTCCATGTGGGCGGTGCTTCCCTCCGTGTCGATGAACACGACGCCGGGGAAGCGGCTGATAAACGTACTCTTTCCGATACCCTCCGGGCCGTAAATGACGACCTTCTGCGCCTTGGCGATTTTGCCGCGTGTAATGTTCAAAGTCTCCATTTAAAACTCCCCTGCTTTCCAGCGGACAGCCGGGGCGTCCGCTTCCGCTCCCGCTACCTCGCCGTCCTCAATGATGATCTGGCACTCGCCGCCGGTACTCACGCGCGTGGCGATGGCCTGCAGCCCCTCGCCCTCCAGCCAGCGTCCGAACGCGGCGAGCGTATCGGTGTCCATCGCCTCCAGCCGGTCGAGCAGCACGAAGCCGCACTCCGGATTCAGACGGCGGACGATGCTCGTCGCGGCGATGAGCTGCTCGCTGCTGCTCATGCAGTCCCACGGCTGGCCGTTGTAGGTAAGCTCGCCGTCGGTAACGGAAAGCCCCGGCAGCGGCATGTCCGCGCCGTTGAGCAGGGCAAGCTTCTCGCGCTGCACATCCTCGATCTGCGCAGTCAGCGCGGCATACTCGTCGGCGAGCTTCTGCGCGTCCGCCTCGGCGCGCGCCTTGTCGAGATTGGCCCGGACCTTTGCGTTCGTCTGCTCGATCGTGCGGATGTTCTCCTCAAGTTCGGCGGTGCTCTGGTCGAGAAGATCCGCGGCGTCGGTGCTCGCGATCCGGTAGTCCTCGCGCAGCTGCTCGCAGCGGCGCGTCAGCTCGGCCAGCTGCGCCTCGGCAGTGTCCAGCGTCCGCTTGAGCTCGTCCCGGCGCTGCCGCTTCCGCTGGTTCTCGCCGTTGCGGGCGAGAATGTCCTGCTGCTGTGCAATGAGCTCCGCCGCGCTCAGCGGCTCCTCCGGCATGCCGGGGAAAAACGTCATCTCTTTGGCAAACTTCGCTTTCTGGTCGGCGATGCGTCCGAGAGCAAGGCGTTCATTGTAAAGGCTCTTCCCGCGCCGTTCCAGCTCCTCGACCTGCTCGCCGAGCCCGATGATCCGCAGCAGCGTCTGCGCCTTCTCCCGGCCGCTCGCCGCCATGAACTTCGGCAGATCGAGTGCCAGCTGCTCCACAAAGCTGTTGAGCAGCGTCTGCCCGGCCTTCCGGCCGGAGGGATCGGTGACGTACAGTTCGGAGTTTTTGCCCCGGCGCTCCACCACAAGGCCGTTCGAGAGCAGCACCCGGAGCCGCGGCGGAAGAACGCTCCCGTCGCGCTGGGGGTGTCCCGGCCGGAACTTGTCGCCGCCGAGCGCCCAGGCGATCGCGTCGAGCACGCTCGTCTTGCCCTGGGCGTTGCGTCCGCCGATGACCGTCAGCCCGTCAGCCGCGGGGATGATCGTCACGGCCTTCACGCGCTTGACGTTCTCGGCCTCAAAGCTCGTGATCTTAACGCTCATATTCTTTGTCCTCCTCTCAGGATTGCCGTGTCCGGCAGCTGAAGCCAGCGGCAGCAGTCATCCGCAAGGCTCGCAAAGCCGTACACCGCGAAAATGCCTTCGATGATCGCAAAGCCGAGGCCGTTTCCGAACTTCCAGACGAAGAAGATCACGGCGGCAAGCAATGTCATGATCGCCGTGGTGGCGAACGCCGCCTTTGTTTTTCTCATGGTTCTTGTCTCCTTTATGTAGTTTTTTGTCCGGGCGCCGAAGCGCCCGCATTTACCGGACCATCCACTTGGCCAGCGCTACGAGGTTCACATACCACATACGCTTGCACTTCCGCATCGGAAATGAGTGGTTGGCATGCAGCGTCCGGGGGTCTACCCGGAGATACCGTGCCGCGTGTGACAGCGGGATCATGACCTTTCCGGGAAATGCCGCTTTCAGCTCCGCGAGCTGCAGCTCCAATACCGTGTTATCCATGCTTTTCCACCTCCCCGCTTTCCTCATCCACGAACACCACATGCTCGGCGGCAAACTGGATCGCCAGCCCGACGATGTCGGTCATGCTCGTGGTCCTTCCGAGGGCTTCATACCAGCCCGCAACGATGTTGTAGGTGCTGTCTCTCACCGACAGCATTTTCCGTTCGTCCTTCGGCGGCGCCGGGCGCTTCCGGATCAGTACAAATTTGTCATTCATGGTTCTGTCTCCTTGTTGATTTATGGGTTTTCTATATTTTGTGTGTATTCTGCGCATTGCTTGAATTTTTCGGCAATATGTAGTATGTTAATAGTATCCGGTTGCCGCTGGCTCATCTCTTTTCAAAGAGATAGTCGAGACTGCAATCCGGGAAATACCGGTCACGGATCCGCAGCGCGTCAGCAATGCGCAGCGAACCGTTGAAGTTCCGCGCGAGTGTGTCGCGGGCTCTGCCGAGCTCTGCGGCCATGCCGGATATGGTCAGCCCCCGCCGGGCGATCTCCGCCAGCAGATTCGGAAAACAGCTTTTGGGTTTCATGTCATCACCTCTTTTGTGTCCCCCTCCTCGACCCTATTTTCTAAACTCAAAATCAGAAAGGGGGTGAAATAATGGATACTACCACTCTGAAAACGTTCCCCGGTAGCTATGTCGAAGCCCTGACAATGCTCTATCTGGAACGCCAGGATCTGACCGACAAAACACCGGAAGATCTCGCCGAAATGTACTGGACAACTTACGACAAAGTAAGTGCCGCCGGAAAAGCCGCTTTTTCGGAGCGCAGAAAGAAATGGCTCACTTGATCTGAACCAAAACTTCCGCGATGTGTGCCATGGCGTTGGACAGGTCTACCAGCCCGCCGGGCATCCATTCTCCGCTCTTGGAGTACTCATGGAGCAGTTGCAGCTGCTCCATGAGTATTTCTTTCAATTCGTTCATGTTTTCACCTCCTTACACTTAATATGTCAGCCAGCAGGCCCGAAATTAACCAGGGGCCTGTTTTTCTGCCTCTGCATGGTCCCCCGCCCTCATTAGCTCACGTAGATTGTCAGGTCTTCCCCAACGATGCGGAAAGAAACGAGCGTCGCGTTGAGCTGCGCTTCATACGGCGTATCCGTCGCCATCGGATTAACCGCGACACCGACAAGCTGCGTTTTCTCTTCCACGCCGCGGACAACGAAAATGCGGTGAATCGAGCTGGACGCATAAAGGAGCTTGTTCAGGAACTGTCGTACTTTCATTGGGTTGCCTCCTCATATGGCAACTAAAGCCTCAAAATGCAACCAGAAGCTGCCGTTCCCTCTATATTTCATATATGCGTTTATTGGCAGATTCGGACATTCGCCTCGAATTGCCCTACGCTTTCTATGTCAACCAGAACGGCAAATCACAACCGGAGGGACGTTTTTCGATTTCGCTTCAAGGAAGCCGATGTGTATTGTAGGCTTTTAGTCTACTTTCGAGTTAAAAAAAATTCGATCCCTCTCTTCCGCTGTCAGATCGAGAATTTTTTGAAGCGAAAGAATTTCCTCTGACTTAAAATCAGATAAATTGTTGATTTTGTTCAAAAAACCTTGATATGATACACCAACTTTGCCTGCAATGAAGTTGATTCTAAAGCCTGACTCTCTGATTCGGCTTCGTAGAAGTTCTGTGTTGACCATTCTTTTCACCTCCTTTGCGCGTTGATGGTAGGCAAAATGTCTACATGCGCATATTAACGCATCGTTGGCTGTTTGTCAACATATTTTTCTCTTAAAATTAAATTTTGTTGACAATCAGCCCACATTGCAATATAATGCAACCAAATTCTTAGAGACCGGAAAGGATGTTACTTGTTCTCATGTCAGATAAATCTGTCCAAATATCTATCGGAGGAAGAATACGGGAGAGACGAGAGAAGCTCGGGCTGTCTCAAGAGGAACTCGCAAAAAAACTTGGCTATAAATCACGCTCATCTATCAATAAAATCGAACTAGATCAAAGAAACCTTACGCAATCAAAAATTAAAGCATTTGCCGATGCACTGGGAACTACGCCGGGCTTTATCATGGGTTGGGAACCTGATGACGCTTCCAGAATAAGAATGGCGCGAGAGGTATCCGGTTTTACACAGAAAAAGCTGGCCCAACAAATCGGCGTATCCGTTGCCACCTTAGACGCATGGGAACGTGGTTACGCGAAGCCTCGGAAAGCGGATTTTGATGCGCTTGCCGCAGCTTTGGACATGAGCCCTTATTCTCTGTACGACTGGGACACCGCAAACGATGCTTTGGCCAGCTATATGAACGACATGGTGGCAGACCATGGCCCGCACATCTTTGATCTGCTCAACCACTTTGACCAGCTCAACGACCTCGGCCAGACCACCGCCGTCCAGCGTGTCGCTGAGCTCACGGAGATCGACAAATACAAGGCCGAGTCCATTGATGACCTTCCCCACGACGATCCCGCCTGACCGCCTCCCCCTGCCCTGAGCAAGCAAAAAGCCCGCCCCGGAAATTCCGGAACGGGCAGCAGTCAAAGTTCAATTTTTTGTCAAATACTACTTTACTTTCTCAATAAAGTCTGATAAAATTTAATTACCATTTAGGTAACTAAAATAGAAAGAGCCGCAAATGGAGATACTTTTTAAGCGCGGAGCCGAAAAACAGTTTTCTTCAAAGTACTGTAAAACATGGCGCTATCCGAAGCAGGTAGAGACAAAGCTGAAAGCCGTGGAAAACTTTATTATTCAGGCAGCATCTCTTCGTGACATCGTCGCATACCCGCCGTTTCATTTTCATCAGCTGAAGGGCGACCGGAAGCACGAGTGGAGCATTTACCTCGGCAACACCGGGTACCGTGTCACGCTGATCCCGTGCGACGATGATGGGAACGAACTGCACGGCGGCGACATAATAGAAAAGTGCAAGTCAATAAAAATAGTAATGGTAACGGAGGTGTCAAATCACTATGAATAATTGCATTGTAGAATACAACGATATAACGGCATTCCATCCGGGCTATTACGTTGCGGAAGTCATTGAGGACATGGGGATTACGCAGGAAGAATTTGCTGCGCGGCTGAATACGACCCCCAAAACGGTAAGCCAGCTGGTCAACGGGAAGTGTAATCTTTCCCGAGATCTGGCAAAGAAACTTTCCGTCATGCTCGGCACGAGCCCGGAAGTCTGGCTGAATCTTCAGACCGCCTATGATCAGAAGCTCATTGAGATTGAATTGGAAAAGGAGCTGGCCGAGCAAACCAATATCCTCAGCATGATAGATTACCGCTATTTTGAAGAATTTGGTTTCCCTCCGGCAAAATCCTCTATGGAGAAAGCCATAAACCTCTGCAGCATATTCGGCATAGCTACACTGCGGAAGCTCCAGGATCCCGACCTTGTAGCGAACTTCCGGACAGCAGTAAGCACGACAGAAGAAAAGCAAACGGTAAATTCGCAGGCATGGCTGCTGCTGGCGCTTCGCTTTGCGAACGAGATTGCGGTGCAGCCTTACAGTGCTGAAAAGCTCAAGGCAGCCCTGCCGGAGATTCGGGGCATGACCTTGCAGTCGCCGGACGTATTTCTGCCGCGGCTTCGCGAGCTGCTGGCCGAATGCGGCGTTGCGTTTGTGCTGCTGCCGCACCTGAAAAACTCCGGCGTCAACGGGGTCATGAAATGGACATCGCCGGATCGTGCCGTTCTGGCTATCAACGACCGCCGGGCGTATGCCGATACATTCTGGTTTTCGCTGTTCCATGAGCTGAAGCACGTCCTGCAGCACAAACCCCAAACAGTTTTTTTAACCATGAGCACCGAAGCGCAGCAGACGGTAAACCAAAAGCTGGAAGATGAAGCTGACACATTTGCCCAGAATTATCTGATCCCCCAAAAAGAATACGAGAGGTTCGCCCCATCGAGATATACTTCAGATGAGCAGATCTGCACTTTCGCGGCGAGCATTGGCATTCATCCCGGTGTCGTGGCCGGTCGAATGCAGCACGATAAAATTATCCCGCATTCCCGTTGCGCCTCCTTGAAGCAACGGTATAAAGTCCGAATCGTTACTCAGAGCAAAGAGGATTAAAAAACGGCAGTAAGATCGTCAGCAATCAGTAAAAGGGAAAGGGTCCTGAACGCATCGTTCAGGATCCTTAAAGCAGCCGGGTATTTCGCGACAGTTTCTTAAACCGGAGGTGAATACATACATGGTCCGCCGATCCGATGGCCGCTGGCAGCAGAGCGTCACGGACATAGACGCTTTCGGCCGGCGCAAAACAAAATATTTCTACGGCAAAACGAAGAGTGAGCTGCTGCAGAAGATTGCCGCCTACAACGCGGAGGCCGCCGGCAGGAAGCGCGGCGTAACCTTCCAGACGCTGGCAGACGGCTGGTGGGAAGAGGCCGAACCGGCGCTCGCCCCGAACACCACGAAGGGCTACAAGGCTGCCATGCGGCGCGCCGCCGGACACTTCGTCACCGCGTATGCGCAGGAGCTCCGGCCGGTGGACGTGAGCCGCTTCATAAAGACGTTCTGCAAAGAGACGAACGCCGCCGAAAAGACGGCGCGGAATCAGCTCAGCGTTATCAGTCTGATCCTCAGCTGGGGCGTCGATCACGGATACCTGGATACCAACGTCGCGCGCGAAGTCAGCGTTCCGAAGGGTCTGCCGAAGCGGAAGGTTGAAATGCCGTCCTCCGAGGATATCCGGCGCGTTAAGGAAAACACGGATCTGCCGTTCGGCATGTTCGCCTACTGGGCGATGTATACCGGCCTGCGTCACGGCGAGCTGCTGGCGCTGACCTGGGAAGATGTGGACATAGAGAAGCGCACGATCACCGTCAACAAGAGCCTGTACCACGTCGGCGGGCAGAAGACGAAGGCGCCGAAAACCGAAGCCGGCACGCGGGTGCTGCCGCTGCTCGACCGTCTGGCCGAAAAGATCACGCCCGGCACAGGCCTGATTTTCCCGAACCAGCACGGCGGGTATATGTCGAGCGGCACGTTCACGAAGAAGTACGACGCCTACCGCCGCGCGTCCGGCGTGACCTGCACCCCGCACCAGCTGCGCCACGCCTTCACGACCATGCTGATCGAGGCGGGCGTCGAGCCAACCGACGCGCAGGGGCTGCTCGGCCACGCGCAGCTCTCCACAACGATGGACATCTACCGCGAGATCCGCGAGATCCGCCAGGAAAAGGTGCGCGCCTCCGTCCTCGCTGTGGATATCGAATGAAAAAGTGCGGTGTCAATTTCGTGTCAAAGCGGAAAAAGCCATTGTAAAACCACGATTCATCAACGGTTCGAATCCCTCCTTCTCCGCCATAAGTCCACCGTAATTCTGAAAGAATTACGGTGGACTTTTTCTATGCCCGAGAGCCGCTTGAAATCAAGACTTTTGCCGTTTTTGAGCATAAACGAACCCCGCCGCAGAGCGATTCTGCGGCGGGGTTTTGTGCGTTTTAGGAGGATAGTGGCTTCCTGTGCCGTTGTAATCGTTAAACAACCGAGTAATCGTTGAGTTACTGGTGGTATTCGTTAAACTGCCAAGGTGATCGTTAAAAAATAATCCCTACTCAAAGTGCGTATCAACAATTGCCTTCAGCTGTGCGGCAATCTCCGAGAAATCCTGGTTTAAATCAAGGGTTTTCACACTGATTTGATTGCCGCTCATCTGATAGACATTATACTTCGACTCTAAGGTCTGGAACTCAACTTCAAAATACCGCAGGGTTATCTGGCAGTGCAACGGCAAATTTAAGGGTGAGCACAAATGTGAGACGCCGCATCTGGACGAGGAAACCATTAAAGCGCGGTTCGTAACCGCCCTTAACGCTATCATCGAAAGCAAAGACAACATCCTTGAGGATTGCCGATTGATGCAAGCCACCCTGACAGACTGTACAGGCATTGATACAGAAATCGAGAGCCTGCTTGAGGAGATCGATGTGGTGACCGAACTGACAAAGCGTTGCATTGCGGAAAATTCACAGACGGCACAGAACCAGGAGGAGTACATCGCCCGGTGCAATAGGTTTGTGGAGCGGTACGAAAAAGCCAAGGCACAGCTTGAACAGCTCCGCACTACAAAAGCTGCACGGGAAGCCCAGGCAGAAGCCATCGGAGCGTTTATGTTTGAGGTGCAGGAATTAGATACCATTACCGAGTTTGACAAAAAGCTCTGGCTGACCATAATCGACACGGTAACCATCCACGCAGACGGACGGATGACTTACAAATTCCAGGGCGGCACAGGGATCGAGGCGTGAGTCCCAACAAAAATGAAAAGACCGCAGGTTTCAACGCCTGCGGTCTTTTTCTATGCAGAACTCAGAAATTGTGGTATAATCAAAAAATCTTCCATTGCAAAATATCACAATATACGGAGGCTATTATGATTCTAGACTATAAGGAATTTGTAACCGAGAACGCACACCAAGGTGTGGTAAACTATGTTTCGGTTGAATCTGGGCTTCCGTTGTTTTCGCACAAATCCATTTGCCCTTTTTGCCACACCACAATCAATAACCGAATTTATCAAAAGTCTGTAGACGACTATCCAGATTGGTTGTTTGGTTCCTTTAATCAGTGGGAAGAAGTCGTCCAGTGTCCCATATGTGGCTGGTGGGAGTATAAGTACCAGAACAGCAGCGATGCAATTGTTGATGGCATTCGAGCAACGGATTTGGAATATTCATCTGCAATACTTAGGCGATATGACAATTCATCCTGTGCCGTCCCAGTTGAAGCTTTGAGGCATCAATTGCTCAAAGAGCCAGACCTTATCTATTCCATTAACCCACATAAAATGGAAGAATTAGTACGCTCCGTTTTTTCTGATTTTTACCCCTCATGTAAAGTGTACGCTTTTGGGAAAACCCGCGATGGAGGGAAGGACGGTCTTTTAGTCGATGACAGTGGTAATCAAATTCTGCTTCAAATTAAGCGGCGCGAGAATCCTAATGCAACTGAGGGGGTAACAACCCTCCGAGAGTTGATGGGAGTTTCGCTGCTTTACGATAACATCAAAGGGTGCATTTTTGTTTCTACAGCAGATCATTATTCACCTGATGCTGTAAAATATGCTAGAGCCGTAGAACATAAGAAGAAAGTCGAAATATTTGAACTCGTTGATTGTAAAGAGTTTCTGAGACGAGTTGATTTAACAAAAAACAATCTTCCCGTCGCATGGGAGACGCTATTAAAGCTGTAGTGCCAATAATACTGCACCCCTCTAAAATCAAAATGGACCCCCTCTGAACCGATGTTGCACCCCCCTTAACGGGTTTCTATCAAAATTAGAGTCATTTGCCATGAGTCCACCGTAATTCTTTCAGAATTACGGTGGACTTTTTATACCCGAATATGATAAAAATGAATCGCAGACCGTCGAATCTCTGCGGGCGCAGCAAAGAAGTTCCTGCACGAAAAGAGGAAAATGCCAGAATGGAGGGCGATGATATGGGCGCGAGCTTCGTAACGCAGCAAATCGATTATATCGAATCCGAGGTTTATAAGAGGATCAAACCCCTGGGCTTCCGGAAGCACGGACGTACTCTGCACCGGTTTGTTTCCGGCGACATTTCTCAGGTCATCAGTTTTCAATGCGGTCAGGCATATCTGGACGCTACGCACCTGATGTGGGTCAATATCGGGATCCGGATCCCGGAATGCACGGAAAGACGGTTTGACGCCGTGAACAGCAGAAAATATTATCACGAGTATCATTGCACTATGCGTTCCCGTTTGGGTATTATTGCGTCAAGAGACCTTGAAGCTGTAAAGACCTTCTGCCTTTACGATGACATCGAAACGATATGCGGGGAGATTATAAGTGAAATCGAAAACGATGTCCTTCCCGTATTTGATATTCTGTCAAGCCGCCAGGCGATTCTGGAACATCGAAGGGAGTATCCATGGTTTGACAGACTGAACCATCATCTGATCAAGCTGGAAGAATGCATGATCTATGGGCATTTGGGCGATCTGGCAAAGGCGAGAGAACTGTTTGACGAATACTATGAAAGCGCGCTGCAAAGGCGCTCGCGTTGCCCGGGGCATATACCCTATTTGGATGAGCTTCGCAGCACTCTTGGTTTTTCATAATAATAAAAAATGCGGCGGGCTTTTCTGCCGTTTTCCCGCTCTGTGCCCCGCAGCGAAGAAGAAAGGAAAATGCCATGAAAATCGGATTAGCTTCCTATGAATGCCGGATGAATGACATTGGTTTTAACCTGAAGCAGATCGAGAAGGCGATCGTTAAATCGAAGGATGCGGATCTGGTATGCTTTGGCGAAGCCTTTCTTCAGGGCTTTGCCGCCGTTACATCGGATTATGAAATGGATATAAAAATGGCCGCGGAGCAGGATTCTCTGCCCGTGGCAAAGATCCGGGAGCTGTCGTTGCAATACCGCAAAGCCGTTATGGTCGGGTATATCGAAAAGGACGGGCCGGACATCTATTCCTCCTATGCGCTGATCGAAGGCGGTAGCGTGATTCATAATTACCGCAGGATCAGCAAGAACTGGAAAAACTATATAACATCACGAACGGAAACTACCGGGAAGGAACGGACACCTCCCCCTTTCTGTTTCACGGCGCAGAGATGACCGTTGCGTTGTGCGGCGATCTGTGGATCTATCCGGAATCCTTCCGTTCTCGCGGTTTTCTGATCTGGCCGGTCTATGTGAATTTTGATCTGGACGAAAGCGAATCCGGCGAATACGCAAAGCAGGCGGCTATGGCATGCGGGAAAGCGCTGTTGGTTAATCCGCTGTCCAAGGAGCCCGCCAGCCGAGGGGGAGCCTTTTTCTTTGAGAACGGTAAAGTCAAACAGAGCCTCGGTCTTGATAAAGAAGGTGTATTGGTCGTTGAAGTATAACACAACCATTCCGGTTTACTGAATATAAGGAGGAGCATACGATGGACAAAGCCGAGCTGACAGAGATTTTTGATAAATACTGCAAAAAGCTGCGGATCGTTCCGGCGTGGGATGTGAAGCTGGAATTTGTGGAGGACCCGTCCTGGCGCAAGACCGGCGATTTCAAGGTGGACTGCGAGGATAAAAAGGCCGTTTTCCTGCTGAACGCGGTCAATCCGAAGCAGGAGAATCTGGAAGAGATCATCGTGCACGAGCTGATGCATCTCAAAATGTATCCGCTTGATCAGGTGACGGAATCTCTTATCGCAAGCACTTTTGAAGAGGGTACTCCGGCGAGCAATTTTGCTTACCGCCAGTTTTTCAGCACGCTGGAGCAGACGGTGGAGGAGCTCACAAAGTGCTTCCTTCTGGAATTTGGCGACGATCGAGAGTTCTCCTTCGGCCGGTGCAAGGACATGAAGTCCTTCAACGAGCTGTACGACGGGCTCAAAGCCATCGATTGACAAACGCCGTGCGTTCTTTCCGAACATGGGACATTTTTTACAGCGTTTACAGGATAATATCGCAAATATAAATCTAATAATCAATTAAGGAGTATTTTTTGAAACTTATCACCTTATCACCGGAGTGTGCGGCCTGGCCGGGAGGTCTGGCAAATCCACACACGCCATTCCTCCCGAAGAGACTGAAACACATCTTCCGGAGGATTTATTATGAACCGCGAGAATAAACGCAGATCCTTTGAAAAAGGTTACTATAAGACCCATGCCTGCACCGACGCTTTCACCTGCAAGGTATGCGGCAGGCTCTGCACGCCGGAGAACGCCGGCAGCGACCACCGCAACCATTGCCCGAACTGTCTGAGCAGCCTGCATGTGGACATCGAGCCCGGCGACCGGGAATCCGACTGCAGCGGCATCATGGAGCCGATCGCCGTATGGGTGCGCAAGGGCGGCGAGTGGGCGATCATCCACCGCTGCCGCCGCTGCGGTGCGCTCAGCTCCAACCGCGTGGCGGCGGATGACAATCCTATGAAGCTGATGAGCATCGCCATGCGCCCGCTTTGCGAGCCGCCATTCCCGCTTGAGCGCATCGAGGAGATGACCGCGCTCATGGGCGGCGACGGAAGTTTAAAGTAACCGAAAAAGACGCAGCAGCGCAGGGATATACCGCACGGTATCGCCCTGCGCTCTTTTCAAATCAAAAACGCAAAACAGCAAGGACTGTCCAGACGGAAGATCGTCCGCTTCCTCCCACTGACACAAGGCTTTGCCATGATGAAGATCGCCTTTCTCGGCATCAACGCGGGAAGCGTCCTGCTGCCGGTGTGCGTGATGCCCGGCCGCACGGCGCTTTGCACCGTTCTTTCCGTCCGCTTTTTCCGCCGGGAACAACGTTTTGATCCCGGCAGTATAACTCCGTTTTCTTTGACAGATCGGAAAGAAATCTTTATAATTTACAATAGCGCTGCATCAATGAATATTCGATTCATTTGGAGGATGACGCTATGGGAATGTCGTTTGCAACACTGAGTCTGTACGGTGCGGAGCGCTCCGCTCTCGAAGCGGCGCTTGCGCCGGGCGATCTGCTCCGCGACCGGAATCTGCCGTGGCTGACCCTTGTGCCGGCGCAGGAGGAAGAGGGCGATCTCCTGCTGCGGCTGGAAAAGGCCGCCCGCCGTCTGACGAAGGGCTCCGACGCGGCGGCACTGCTCTTTTTTTATTACGACGATGACGCTTTTGTCTGCCGACTGTATCGAAACGGTCGGCGGGCCGCCTCCTGTCACAGCGACGAATCCTGGGCAAAGCTGGGAAAACAGCTCGACGAGCTGTTCGGCGACACATCCGCCTCCAAAGCGTTCCGCTATGCTTCGCGCTGCAGCTCTCTGGAAGAGAAGCTCGCGCTGCTGGAGGAGACCGTCGGCGCGGCGCTGTACGATGTACCGGAAGAGGATGCGCCGCGCGCCGTTCCGCGCTGCGATGCCACGCTGCGCGCGGTAAAGGCGCGGGAGTCGATGCTGCGGAAGCGACCCAAGCAGTTCGTTCTCACGGAGCTCGCGGAAGAAAGCTGGCCGGAGGAAATGAAGATCATACAGACGGTCTTCCGGCTGCTGCGGCCGCAATGGAGGCACTGTGGGCTCAGCACGCTGCTGTATCACCCCGACCCGCGGCCATACATGGCGCCGGGCGACATGGGGCTCTTTGCCTACCCCTATACAGATTTTCATCCGCCCTATAACGTAGATCAGTCATGTGAGCCGTTTCCGGAATTTCTTTTTTTGTACAACGCAGAAACCGGAACGCATCAGACGCTGGGACCGTTTGCCAATCATGTCTGGCACATTATCCGGCGGACAAAAGGCGGCGATCCCGTGATGCTCTCCAGCGGTCTGCCGAAAAAGTATCGGGCGAGAAGCCGCGAGCTCGGGCTGCCCGTTCTGCCCGCAGTCACTTGTCTGGGAGAAGACGGCACGGTGCGGTGGAGCTTCGATACGGAGGTCGGCATTGGTTCCTTCCATGCCGCCCCTGACGGGGTCATCACGCTTTTCGGAAGGGCCGCCAACGACAGCGCGGCGATAATACAGATCGACGGCGAGACCGGAGAAATGCTCCGCACAAGGCATTTTCCTCCCGAGGAGCGTATACGCGAAATGATCTATGCCGAGCCCATCGGCGCTCTGGTCTGCCGCAGCGACGCCTCCGGAGAGCTTGTCGTTCTGGACGAATCGCTCGGAGAAGTGCGGCGCATGCCGGACAGCGGCTTTTCCTGTGTTTCCAATTTTCACGGGAATTGCCTTTGGAATCTCTACTATAGTCCCCCGTCGATACGTTTTCTCGATCTTTCCGACGGTTCCGCGCATAGCACGCCGCTGGAGATACCGGTTTTTCCGACCAACGTTCTGCCGGATGGGCGCATACTCGGCGTGAACGGAAAGCAGGATCGGCTCACCGTGTTCGACCAAAACGGTACCATGGTCTCCCGCTGCTCCGTTCCCGGAACGCTCTGCTTTTCTTTCATCGCCGGAGGAGAGGTCTTTCTGGTGGAAATGCGTGGGCTGGATAAATACGGATGGCTCTGCGACGAACTGTTCGACGAGGCCTCGGCTCATGTATGGCGGCTCGACCCCGCGCCGAAAAAATAAACATATTCCCCGCGCACGTCGGGCGAACCGCCGTACGCGGGGACAAACCGTTTTGGGGCATTGCTTGACAGCCTGCCGGTCGGCAGGTATACTCCGGGGCGATATTTTTTATGAAAGGACGGACGGAAATGAAAAAGAAATCCGTTCTCTTTTGTCTGCTGGCAGTGCTCGCCGCCGGGTTTTCCGTATTCCTCCTTGTGCGCGGCAGCCAGGGCTCCGGCGCCTTTCGCGGCTCGTTCGTGAAGAATTCGGATTCCTATTTGCTAAATGCGGAGCGCATGACCGGCACAGACACCCACACACTTGCGCTGCAAAAGGGTGATGTGCTGCAGATCCATTTTGCCGTGGGAAAAGGCTCTCTCAAGCTGACGATCGCCGCGCCGGACAGCACGGAGCTGTACGCAGGCAACGGCACGGAGGCGGAAGATTTCACGGTGAACATCCCGGCGGACGGCGTCTACACCATCTCTGTTGAGGGCCAGCAGGCAGCGGGAACGCTGCATATCCAGAGAACCGCCGAGTAAATTTTTCAGACGAGCTCTGTTTTTGGATGGTATTCGCGCTTCCATGACGGTGAAAGGCTCTTTTTCGCGGAAAAACGTATTTGCAAACGGCGGATCGTGCTTTATAATGGCAGACGGAAAGTGAGGTCATCTCCATGCTGCTCGGTTCTCTTGTCAATGGCGCCGCCATTCTCGCCGGTTCTGCCGTAGGGCTGTTTCTCCGCTTTATTCTCCGCCGTTCCTCCCGCCGAAGCGAGAGCGAAAACGGGATCGGAGATCGTTTGCAGAAGATCGTCATGCAGGGGCTCGCGCTTTGCACAATGTATATCGGCATCAGCGGCTCGCTCAAGGGGCAGAATACGCTCCTTGCGATCCTATCGCTCGTGATCGGCGCCGTGATCGGAGAAATTCTCGATCTGGACGGGGCAATGAATCGTGCCGGGAACTGGGTGCAGAAAAAAGTGACGCACCCCGGCGAGGAGGGCGCGGCCTCGACCGTGGCAGAGGGTTTCGTTACCGCATCGCTTCTCTTCGGCGTCGGCGCGATGTCGATCGTCGGCTCGCTCAACAGCGGGCTGCTGGGCGACCACACCATGCTCTTTGCCAAATCGCTTCTCGACGGCGTTTCCTCCGTTGTATTCAGCGTGACCTTCGGCATCGGCGTGCCTCTCTCGGCCATTGCCGTGTTTGTGTATGAGGCGCTCATCACACTCGCTGCCAGCGTCCTCGCTCCCCTGCTCAGCGACGCCGTTATCGCCGAAATGACCTGCGTCGGCTCACTGATGATCATCGGTCTCGCGCTCAATATGCTGGGGCTTACGAAGATCAAGGTAACGAACTTCATCCCCGCCGTTTTTCTTCCGATCCTGCTTTGCCGGTTTATGTGACGGACGCTCTTGTGTAAAGTTTGAACCCAGCCCCCTCGTCAGAGGGGGCTTTTTTATACAATGGGAACCCCGCCCCGATATGCATCGGGGCGGGGCGTTGGTTTTATTCCATGGTGAACGGGATATCAAGCGTTTCGCATATGTGCCGGACGGTGTCCTTTTTCCGCACATCGGGGATCACCACCCGCAGCTCCGGTATCTGCCCGCGCAGTTCCCGCAGCAGATACTTGGCGAGACCAAGCCTTTGGAACTGAGGCAGAATGCACACGTTTTCGACGACGTCGTCCCGCACCGCAGCAAAACCGCAGAGCTTTCCAAACCGCACTGTATAGATTTCGGCCCCGCTGTTCAGCGTTTTCCGGATACGCGCCTGTATTTCGGCTTCCGCTTTTTCACGCAGGTCATGATATTTGCTCATGGAAAAACGAGGGTCAAAGCCGCTGAACCGTTCGGCTTTGGTTGCAATAAGGGACAGCATTTCCTTCCCCGGGTCTTCCTTCCGGACTTCCCGTTTTCTTCCCATGTGGGACAGAAGTTCTGCGTCAGGATTTGAATAATCATCGCTTGGCGCCAGGGAAATATCTGCGCAGGGAGGATACCTGTAGTTCTCGCGAACAAAATACTCCGGCGGTTCTCCATGTCCGATGATCTGCGCCTTTCGTTTTCGGAAAAAGGTCATTCTGCTTTCCGAAAGGAAAAGGGATGTAATGCAGATGTCTTTACTGACGTAACTCGTGATCATCTTTGCCGGACGAAGCGACGCAGTATCGATGCCGGAGGGAAAAGTATCGTACACATCGTCAAACAGCCGAAACAGCGCGTCCCTCTCCACGAATTCGGGGACCAATTCGCTCAACCGTTTGGTCCCTGTACAAACCTTTTGCATAATGATGTATTTTCCGTCCAAACGGTGAAACTCCTCATCCGTCATATCCGAGTAATGGCCTGCGATCCAGCTAAACGGTTTGTCCTTTGTCATCAGCCGGACAGCAATATAGTCTCCGTCTGTAAAAAGCTCTTCCGATTTGGGAATTTTCGGCCGGATCGGCTTCCGCTCCGGCAGCGGGGACAGGAGCTGCGCGCGGAGCTTTTCCAGCGCCTTCCGCCGTTTGGCGAGCACGCTTTTGCCGCTCTTCTCCCATTCGTCCAGCCCGAAGCCGGAATCGATCATGGAAACAGCGGCGGTTTTGACCGCCTCGGTGAGTATCCCCTTTTTCCACATGAAGTCCGCCAGCGAATAGATATAATTGCACCACTCTATCGTGTCGGACTCATCGCCGACGGAAGTACGCACATACTCGTCGAGCCGGCGGACAGCCTCCTCGGGGTCGTACCGGTAAAAGGCGCACTGGTACTCGAATTTCAGGTCCTCCGCCGTGTCGTTTCCCCAGACGCCTGCGCTCCAGGAACCCATGCGTTCACTCCCCTTTCAGCGTGATCCAGTAACGCTCCAGATTTTCATTCTCGTTCGGCTCGTGCTCAGTGCTCTCGTATACGCCGCCCGCGCGCAGGATCGTCCGGCGGCTCGCCTCGTTCGTATCGAGGCAGGTGATGAGCACTTTTCGGAGTCCCATCGAGCGGCAGTAATCCAGTCCCTGCGCGAGCATCCATGAGGCGTACCCTTTCCGCCGCTCGTCCGGGCGCACCGAATAGCCAATGTGCCCGCCGTAGTGCAGCAGATAGTCGTTGAGCGCGAGACGCACCTGCAGCATGCCGACGATGCGCCCGTCGCTCACGCGCTCGCAGACGAACTGCGTGCTCTGCACCTTCCCCTCCGGGACGGTGGCGGGGTCGGCGTACTGCGCGTTGATGGCTAGCCATTCCATCGGGTCCGCTGTGCGGCGCATGGGGCCGGTGCCGTCCATGGAGCTTCCGGCGTCGAGAAACGCCTGCCGGTAGGAAATATATTCCGCGGCGTCCTCCGCCGTCGGGAGACGGAATTTCAGCTTTTCGTTCATGGCTCTTCCCTCTTTTCCTCTTTTGAAAATATCGTCCGCGCGGCGAACGCCTTTACCAGCGCTTCGTACCGCGGCATGTCCACAAGGCAGCTCAGCCCATGGCCCGCGCCGGGAAACGTGTGAAATTCGATCTTCTCCGGATTTGCCGCGGCAATGGCGCGGGACATATCGCACGGCACGAACCGGTCGTCCTCGCCGTGAATGAGCAGGATCGGCACCCTTGCGCTCTTCACGGCGGAGAGCGCGTCCGCCTGTGTGAGATCGGCACGGCCGAAGAGCTTCGCGCTCAGGCGCACAAAGGGATACAGCAGCTCCATGGAAACGACCGAATCGCGCCCGACAGAGCAGATGATATTCTTCGCGCTCGTATACGGGCAGTCGGCGATCACACCGCGGACGTTTTCCGGCAGGCCGAGCGCCGACGCCATGAGCACCGTTGCCGCGCCCATGGAAATGCCGCCGAGCAAAATGGGGATAGCGCCGAACCGTTCGGCTGCCCAGCGCGTCCAGAGAAGGACATCATATTTCTCCATCGCGCCGAAGGTGATCGTGTGCCCGGCGCTGCCGCACTGTCCGCGTTCTTCAATGAGCAGCAGCGCGCAGCCCATAGAGCGGTAGATCTCCGCCCCGACGCTGAAATCGCGCGAGGGCGTGCCGCGGTAGCCGTGGCACGCGATCACAAGCGGCGCGCCCGGCTTTGCCGGATAATACCGCCCCGTGAGCCGCAGCCCGTCGGCCGAGGTGATGTACACGCGCTCGCACGGCAGCGCGTTGAGCGCGTCGATGGCGCGGGATATCTCTTCCCGGTAGACCTGCATCTGCGGGTTCGTCGATATATGATGGTCGTCGTTCTGCGCGCCGCGGGGCGAATAAAATGCGTAGCGGTACAGCCCATACAATCCGCCGAGCGCGGCAAGCGCCGAAGCGGACGCGGCGCAGAGCGCCTTTTTCCGTTGGATCATGATCAGCCCTTCTTTCCTGCGCATTATACCACAAATCGTCCGCAGTACAATTAACATTTTCGCCCGCGCTGTTATTGACGTCTTCGCGTTATTGTGTTATAATTGTTGCGCAATATTCGTTGCGCAACAATTATAACACAAAGAAAGAATGACCGACCATGCCGCCGAAAGCCAAATTTGCCCGTCAGGAGATCATCGACGCCGCCGTGGATATTGCCCGCCGCGCCCCACTCGAAGCCGTTACTGCGCAGGAGCTTGCGAGCGTTCTCGGCACCTCCACGCGCCCGGTGTTCACCTATTTCCGCACGCTGGAGGAAGTCCGTGCCGCCGTAGTGGAGGAAGCCGGGAAAATCTACGGACGATACGTGGAGCGCGGCCTTTCGATGAACCCGCCGTTCAAGGGCTACGGCATGGAGACCATCCGCTTTGCGCGCGAGGAGCCGAACCTCTTCCGGCTGCTCTTTCTGCGCCGGAGAGACACCGCCGAGTTCCCGCCGACGGAAAACCACAGCGCCGATATCCGCCGCGCCATCCGGGAGACCTTCTCGCTCACCGACGCGCAGGCCGACGAGCTGCATCGGCATCTCTGGATCTATGTTCACGGGCTCTGCACGCTGATCGTCACGGGCGTGAACGACATACCGGACACGGAGGCGGCCCGTCTGCTCGGCGAGGTGTGCCGGGCGCTGCTCATTGCGCAGCGCGTGCCGCGTGACGCACGGACCGCCATCGTTCCGGGCAAGAAGGTTGACGCCGGGGCGCTCGGCAAGTATATCGCCGAACCGGATAAGAAATAAAAAAGAAACGAGAACAGGAGAACTGTCATGCTGAAAATCGAACACCTTACCAAGGCCTTCGGCGATAAGCTCGCCGTGGACGATCTTTCTCTGCACATCGCCCCGGGCGAAATTTACGGCTTCATTGGTCACAACGGCGCGGGCAAAACCACGACGCTGCGCTCCGTTGCGGGCATCCAGCAGTTCGACAAGGGTGAAATTTTCATTGCCGGACATTCCGTGCGCACCGAGCCGCTTGCGTGTAAGCGCGCTCTCGCCTATATCCCCGACAATCCCGATCTTTACGACTTTATGAGCGGCATCAAGTACCTCAATTTTATCGCCGACATTTTCGGCGTCGGCGCCGACGAGCGCGCCGAGCGCATCCGCCACCGGGCCGCGGAGTTTGCGCTGACGGACGATCTGGCGCAGCCCATCGCCGCCTATTCCCACGGCATGAAGCAGAAGCTCGCGATCATCTCCGCGTGG
>ERZ780226.198-NODE-198-length-59077-cov-10.468300_pt1 | contig 59077 bp, 46 predicted proteins | sample MGYA00511165_ERZ780226 | MGnify/ENA primary metagenome ERZ780226 (study PRJEB29588, sample SAMEA2152373) | human gut metagenome | biome: human gut; feature: human-associated habitat; material: faeces | place: Denmark | collected 2008/2010 ...
GTTCGCTACACTTGGCGGTAAATACCCGTGACTGGACTTGCACCAGCAAGATTAGTGCCATGCTAGGCGCACCATCCAAAAGCGGTGTTCCCCAAAAGATTGGGGAACACCGCTTTCTTGCTGATTTTACGTTTGAAAAGAGCCTTACGATCTGGGCTTTCTCCGGTCATGGGCAGCGTAGTAGGCCCGCTTATTCGCCAGCATCTGCTCGTCCGCTTCCCGGACCAGCTCCCGCAGACCGGTGGTCGACTCACGGATGGCAATGCCGTAGGAAATACTGTATCCCAACGCGGTGAGCTTTTCGGAGACTACCCGTATCCGCGCCTCACACACATCCAGGTCCGCCTTGGATGGAAATACCACGAATTCATCGCCGCCTACGCGGTAAATGCCATCTTCGGGGAACTGCTCTTTCAAGTGATCCGCTACCGCCCGCAGCATCCGGTCGCCCAACTCGTGTCCCTGGTCATTGTTCAGCTCGTGAAGGCCGTTCGCATCGATGTAAATACAAGCAGCCGAAGAGAACGCCTGTTTCTCGCTCTTTTTTAGGAAATATCCGTAAGCCACGGAGTTCAGCAGACCCGTTCCCTGATCCGTCACGCCCAAGAGGTATATATCACGGTTGATCTGGCGCATATACCAGATAACGCAGACCAGATAACACAGTATGAGAACGCTCACAATGAAGGTCATTTTATACAGTATCCGGATCACGTTCCGGGTCCCTTCAAACGCTACTTTCTCCGGTACACCGAGGACGACGCTCCAGTTGTTGATACCCGCCGGCTCATAGTGCGCATAGAGAGGCTCTCCGATGGTCCGGGAGATAAAGCTCATATCGCCGCTGCCACCCCGGCGCAGACTTTCAACGGAATTTTCAAACCTTGTTCCCCGAAGGGCCTTGCGCCCTCCCAAATCCGCAATATTGCTCAGCTTGTTATGCCATGTGTCCAGCAGAATATCGCCAGTATTGCCATCTACAATGAGGACGAAGGCGTGCCCATTGTAAGCTTCTGCCTTATAGACGCGGGATGCCTCTTGTAAGTCGATCACGCCGTAGAGCATGGCAACGGTCTCTCCGTCCCGCACCACCGGCACGGCGTTCCGCATGACATAATCGCCCGTCTCGAAGAATCTTCTGCCCCGATCTGAGATATAGGTGCCCTTTGCCTTTTCCGTCTCAAAATCGATCACATTGGAGACATCGTACCAGATCCCGCTCCGACGGAGCAGCCGTCCGTTGGGCAGCAACAGTTCCAAATCGCCGATAAAGGATTTATCCAGATTGAAGGAGCGCAGGATCTCCAACACCACCGGGTTACTGTAATCGGTTAGATCCTGATTAGCGAGCAGTTCAGCCATGACTGTGAGAATGACCTGATCTGCACGGATTGTACTGCTTACATCCAGGGCAAGCCGCTTGGTTTCAGAGGCCAACTCATCGAAGGAACGCTGGGTGACCTCGTCTCCTACCCGCTTGGCATTAGCGAATACCGTATAAACCAAAGCGGTGGTGCAGATCAGCGTGACGACCAGTAAAATACGGAGGCGTGTCTTTTTTTGTGTTTCCTTCTTCATGCTGCGTTTCTCCTTTATATTCCGCAAGTTTGCAGTAACCCGACTATTCATCGCAATTCCATTCTCCTTCTATTCTTTTTAAAAGGCTGTAAAAAAAATATACTTTCTACAGCCTGTGCTTCGAACCGAACCTCTGCATGCAGTTTCCTGCCGGTTTTCTGCAAAACCTCCATTTTTCATACCATCTGCTTGAATCAAATCGAACATTAAACATTATGGAACAAAAAATAACCGATAACAAAATAACTCCTAGCCGTTGAACCCAGCTATTCCAATGGCATGCTCTTTCTCCATAGTTCTCCCCAGACGGAATCACACAGGTTTATGCAATATTCCAGGGAAAAGTCGGGATCCTGAAGGGTAATTTCATTCGCGGCTTCCAGTTCTTTCGAATAATCCTCCAGAAAATAGGTTGTTACACCGCCTAAGCCGGCTGTGACATGGCTGACTAAGGGGCGGACTCCGTAATCGCTAATCTCTGCTTCACCGGCCTCGTTCTTTGCAATAGTAATCTCTGCCATACCACCTACCATACGGTTGGCAACTCCTTCACCGGTTCCTGATGTCCAGTTCACGAAATTACCCAGGGAATAATAGACCAGCATTTCATGACCATTCTCAGGATCTGTAACCCATTCGATAGGCTCGATCACATGTGGATGCGTGCCAAGAACCAGATCTGCGCCATTTTCCTGAAAAACCTGAACCCATTTTTCCTGTGAAGCATCCGGGATAAGCCGGTATTCTGTTCCCCAGTGTGGACAGACAATCGTAAAATCTGCCAGTTCCTCTGCCCTGCAAAGATCCGCTGCCACCTGTTCCTCGTTAAGCAGATCTACCGCATATGGCATATCTTTCGGAAGTGCAATTCCATTTGTTCCATAGGTATAGTTCAAAACAGCAATGCGTAATTCCGGCAGATCAATGATCACCGGATCGGCACCACAGGATGTTGCGGTATCCGGAGTATCATGAATTCCCAGAATGGTAACCTGTGGGTATTGCTCTTTCCAATGCTGTGCACAGCTTACAAGCCCTGCCCGCCCTTTGTCCATGGCATGGTTTGTGGCATGACAGATAACATTGAAGCCTGTACGCACCAGGGTATCACAGAGGCTGAAGTCTGCATTGAAGCAGGGATATCCGGAAATTCCAAGCTCAGATCCCCCGATAATCACCTCCTGATTCACAAGTGCCAGATCTGCTGCCGAAATTTCATCCTTTGTATGTGTAAACAAAGAATCGTAGTCATAGCTTCCATCCGGCTTTCTGCAGCTTTCCTCTACCGGCGTGTGCAAAAGCACATCCCCGACCATCACAATCCTGTATTCCGTTCCTGCTCCGGCTGCTTCCTCTTCGGATTCCGACAATGCATTTTCTGCCTGTCCTTGTGCTGACTTTCCCTCTGCATTTTCCAGACCGGCATCTTCCGGATCAGACTCTTTCTGACCGGACTCTACCGAAGCAGAAGCTGTCTTCCGGCTCATTACGTCTGTACTTTCTACCGAAAGGCTTCCCTGTAAAGTACCCTCGGACAATGTCCCCTTTGTTCCCGCACAGCCGGAAAACAAGGCAATCATCAGGATACCTAAACCTATTGCCCTGTAATAACTGTGTGTCTTGCATAATCGCCGCTGCAGTCGCTTCATCACTGGTTAAGCTCCTCTTCTGCAATGCTGATCCATTCTGCCTCCGCATGCTTTTCATCCAGACCGGTGTAATAAAGGAAACACTGGTCCTTATCAAACAGCATACGGAAATTGTTCGTACCGAACTCGTCATTCGGACGGAATGCACCGTTTTCCAACAGTGTATATGTCATCTGGTAATTAATGCAGTAGGCATACACCGTACCGTCCTGCTCACTTAACACCACCCATTTGCCAGAAATATCATCTGTTTCCTCCTGATCTGCTTCCCGGAGTCTCAGGACACATTCTTCTGTTCCGTCCTCATTCATGTCAATACAGGTATAGGCTTCAACCACCATGCCCGAATCGGAATACGGATTCACCATGTTCGGTCCCAGATATTCTTCCATTGTACATGTGCCGGTATCACCGCCATAACCGTCTGCCGTAATTCCAACGACGGTCCCATTATGTAAAATGGTATCAAGATACCGCTGCTTAAGCATCTCATCTGCTGTGGCTGTTGCATCGATATCTGCATTCATGTTCGCACTCCAGATCTCATAGGTATCTATCGGCAGTGTGTCCCCGGGCTTCATGAGTGAAAGGAAATCTGCTCCCGGAATGACTTCGCCCGGAAGTGTATAAGAATCATCCGGATCATCACTCAGACTTTCCTCAAGAAGATCTTCAAAGGTAAGTTCTCCATCCACGAGAGAAATCTTCTGCATATAAGCAGCACCCATATGTCCGTAATTCAGAATAATTCCATTCTGTGCAGGACATGTTGCCATTGCCGAATGTCCCAGCGGAAGTTCTCCGGCATAGACTGCATTTTCACCATCAAACAGATAGAGCCGGCCGTCAAAATCGGCTTCACAGGTACCAAACTTTACGACAAGCTCCGGAACCCCGTCCTTATCAACATCATAAAGATAATAACCATTCACGCCATAACCATATTCCATTAACTGGTCATACTCCGGATCTCCGGGCAGATAGCCAAAAAAGGGAAGATCTTCTCCGAAATTTCCGTTTACGAGTTCTTTCATCAGAGCTTTGTAGGCATCCTTCCAGTGCAGCTTCTGATCTGCTTCCGCTTCTTCGTTAAGGTCTGTTGTTCCAGATATATCCGTATTCGGCTCTTCTTCACCGCCGCCGGATTCTTCCGATGATCCGTCTGCAGGATTTTCCATGATTACCATAATATTATCCTGTGTTGATTCTGCAATCCTTATGCCGGCACTGCATCCCGTCATTCCGGTTAATATCATGCCCATACATAAAAGAACCAGTGCCTTCCTTTTCATAAATACCATATTCCTCTTTTCCTTCATCCTTAAGCTTCCGGATGAGAATCTTCCTTATTACGGTTATTGCTGTCTTTCTTTTCCTTCTTGTTGTCGATCGCTTTCTTCAAGGCTTCGAGCGCTTCTGCATACTTACCGGAGGTCATGCTCGGATTGCCCTTAATCAGACCTCTCTGGAATACGTCCCTCACCTTACGGAATTCCAGATGATGATCCTTCTCTACAAAGTAACGGCTTCGCAGGTCTGCGATCTTTTCCTTAACCTCTTCCGGATAAGCATACGGATTCACCTTCAGACGTTCCTTAACTACATTGAACCTCTCTTCGATATTGTCCATCAGATCATTCATACGCTCGCTGCGTTCCTGTCTTCTTGTCTCACGTTCATCATTCGTAACCGCCGCAATCACGTCAAGCCGCTTCTGGATACGTTCCATTTCCTCCCGCACCTTCTCGAGTCCGACGAGGACACTCCGCAGGTCGAGCGCTGCCTTGAAGGATAACGTAAAATCAATCAGAATTCCCACGGACAGCACCACAGTAACGATATTAATCACCATAGCAGGTATCCTGAACACAAGTGCTTCCACTATTTTATGCAGAAACTGTGTCATAAATAACGTAAGGAATCCCCATGCCAGTGTAGAGGACAGGCAGATTACACCTTTATAATTGAATTTCTGATTGGAGTAATCCCAGTATCTTACCTTAAATAACGCTTCCATGGTAAGACCGGTTACCAGTTCGAGAACCGTTGCCCCCACGCATCCTGCAAGATAGGTCAGAATAAGATTATCCTGAAACGGCATGGATACCACAAGCATCATAATTGCTCCCGAACCGTAAATCGGCAGGAAGGGTCCCCGCATAAATCCACGGTTTACAAATTTCCGTTTGCAGATGGATACGTAGGTGCTTTCGAATATCCATCCAAAGAAGCAGTAAAAGTAAAAGAAAAACAACCACTGTATAAAGGTGTAATGATACATCCTTACAATCTCCTTTGTCCTTAGTTAAAGCTGATGACTTCTTCCTTTGGTTTCTTTGTCTGTTCTACACGGACTGCTTTTAAAACCGGACCTTCGCCGCCGTAATCGGCAAAGTATTCCTTCGTAACCTTTGCAGTTACCTTTACCCATTGCTTATTCGTCAGGGTATTCGTCTTATCATATTCGCATGCAAAGCCCAGAAATGCCATATCCTCTGCACAGCAGGTCATTGCCATGCGTCCCGGAATAAAATATCCCTCCGGAAATTCCTCCGGAATCAGAACCATGCCGACAAACTGAATAGTCTTGCCGATATAACGGTCCAGATTATCCATACAGTCCAGATACCAGATTCCGAAGCCTTCATTATCCAGTTCGATAATTGGTGCATCCAGCTTATAAGGAAGATCCTCTTCAAAAATCTGGTTCACCTCTCCCTGCGAATCCTCGAAAATGATCTCGGCCTGCGGATTTACCGCCTTTACATTCCGCCGGTAGGAAGCAAGCTGATCGGTGAGTCCGTCACACCGGTTAAAGATGATCATTTCGGACTTCCGGAGCATTTCTGCAAGAAGAGACCTCATATTCGTGTAATACATTGGGAAGGTCGATGCATCAATCGTTGTAATCTGCTGTTCTACTGACCAGTGCCACGGCAGCTTCATATTCTTAAAGTTCCACATACCGTTATATTCAATAATGACCCGCTCCGGCTTGTATTTCTTATCAAGCTCCATCAGATTTTCCGGAGTGAATGCAGCTTCTTCATCGATGACCTCCATAATCGTTCTGCTCTGGCTTAAAAGCTCATCATCATACTCTTCTTCACCCTCTTCACAGACAATCAGCAGGGTCTTTCCTTTGGTCTGGAAATACGGTTGTGCCAGTGTATAACAGATAAATTCGGTTTTACCACTTTCTAAAAAACCATTAACAATAAATACCGGTTTCATATTGCTTATCCTTTTCTATTTGCGATTTTCCTGTTCTTATCTTCTTATTTTGAGAACAGCTCTTTTAATGCCTCTTCCTTTAATTTGGATCCGATGACACAGAACTTACCGGTTACATCCGGCTTGCCCGGACGGATATTGCTTTCTCCCGGAACATAGTCAAAGTAAATGAATCCGCCTTCGGTACAGGGAACCATCCCCTTGGCACGAAGAACCATTCCATACCTGTCATCATCCTCCAGGGCTTCAAGGATCTTCTCAAGATCTTCCTTACTGTACTGATCCGGAGTTTCCATACCCCAGCTTCCAAATATCTCGTCTGCATGATGATGGTGATGATCGTGGTCATGACATCCGCAGGTGCAGTCCTCACCATGCTCATGATGATGGTCATGATCATGATGGCAGCACTCACCATCGTGATCGTGGTGATGATGCTCGTGTTCTTCCTCGTCTTCATGGTGGTGGTCATGATCGTGATGGCAGCATTCACCATCGTGATCGTGGTGATGATGCTCGTGTTCATGTTCTTCCTCATCTTCATGGTGGTGGTCATGATCGTGATGGCAGCACTCACCATCGTGATCGTGGTGATGATGCTCGTGCTCATGATCATGCTCTCTCTGCTCTTTCAGCTCTGCCATCAGCTCTGCTTCCAGATCGGCTGCACCCTCGATGGTTGCAAGAATGTCCTTGCCATCCAGTTCATCCCAGGGAGTGGTAATGATGGTCGCCTTGGTATTATGCTCACGAATGAGCTCCACGGCCTTTTTCAGCTTGTCCTCAGAAATATTACCGGTTCTGCTCAGGATAATGGTTCCGGCATGCTCAATCTGATTGATAAAGAACTCTCCAAAATTCTTAATATACATCTTGCACTTAGAAGCATCTACAACTGCTACCGCACTGTTTAATACGACCTCATGCTCATCAATGACATCCTGTACTGCTTTCATAACATCGGAAAGCTTGCCAACGCCTGAAGGCTCAATAAGAATTCTTTCCGGCTGATAGGTCTTCATGACCTCCTTTAAGGAAGTACCGAAATCTCCAACAAGGGAGCAGCAGATACATCCGGAATTCATTTCTTTGATTTCAATTCCGGCATCCTTAAGAAAGCCACCATCAATACCGATCTCGCCGAATTCGTTCTCGATCAGTACGACCTTGCTGTCCTTTAATGCTTCATTTAAAAGCTTTTTGATTAATGTTGTTTTACCGGCTCCTAAAAAGCCTGATACGATATCTATTTTTGTCATGCTTCCAACCTCTTTTCTTTAAAATAGACGGTAACCGTTCAGAACGGATACATCCAGACTCCATTCATAACATCAGAATATTATAGTCTCTTCCCCTGTTAAAGTCAAATTTCCGTCACATCCTCTACGGCTTTTTCTGCTGTTTTTATAGCTTCTTTCCGGTCTTTGCTTCAACAAACCGGCAGATTGCTCCTGCTGCGTCCTCCGGAATCCATTTATGCTGGTTACGGATCATGGTTTCCCTTGCCTGTTCGCTGTCGAGTGCATCCAATGCCCGGAACAGCTCCTCCTTCGTCTTTACCGCCGGAATGGCCATGCCCCGGTTCTTAAAACATTTCAGGTTCTTGCTTTCACAGCCGGGGATCGGTGATATATGAATCAGCGGAACTCCCACAGCTGCAGCCTCCGTGGAGGAAAGTCCTCCCGGCTTTGTCAGATAAAGGTCACAGGCCTTCAGATAATCCGCCATCTGATCCGTAAAGTTAAGCGGTATCACCTTTTGGCTGGGATGTGCTTTTAACTTATCATAGAGCTTCCGAAAGCTTCCGCAAAGAACGATGAGCCGTACCTTCTCTTCGTTTTCGTAACGCTCTAACAGGTACTCCACAATCTGCTCAATGTGCCCGGCGCCCATGCTTCCACCCGATATGAGAATGTAATGCTTATCCTCCTCAAGGCCAAGCTTTTCAATGGCCTCCCTGCGGGATTCCTTCTGTGAAAACTGTTTTGATACAGGAATGCCAAGGGGCTTGAGCTTTTCTTCAGGAATATGAAAACGCAGGAAGTCTTTTTTCAGGGACTCCATCGGAATGACATAGGCATCACAATCGGTTTCCTCGGTAAAGGGAATACAGGCATAATCTGTTGCGATAAACAACGTAAACGGGAGCTCTTCTCCCAATGATTTCAGATATGTGATCATTTCTGCCGGATAAAGATGTGTCATAATCACTGCATCAAAATGATTTTCCTTCAGATAATCGTTGAGACACCGCGCTGCCCTGTGATTAGCTCCATACACCGGCGAATGCCCCGGAAGTCTCCGGTAAGCCTCTCCAATGTTATAAATCACTCCAAAGAAACGCGGCATCCTTTTTGCAATAAAAATATACAGACCGTCAATTGCTCTGGTAAGTGCCATACTGCGCAGCATATAGGGATTCATCAGATGTACATGATGTCCCCGGCGTTCCATTTCTTCCTTCACGGCCTTTGCAGCGGAATTGTGTCCGCCTCCCGTACCACATGTTAATATCAGTGCATCCATAATAACTTAATCCTCATTCTTTCCCGTTCTTCTGTACTAAGCTTCATTCGTATACACACAAGAATCGTTATCAATCCAAAGCCATACCGCACCGCCGGTATAACGTTAGTCACAAATAATCCTGCCAGCGTTGCAAGATATGCCGCAATTGTCCGATAAAAATGCGGCTCCACGCAGACCACCACTGAAAAGAAAATAAAAACAAAAGCAAACACCAGTACCGGCATCCGGTAAGGATATAACCCCAGGAGGGAGCCAAAGGAAACCGCGATCCCCTTTCCACCGTGATGCTTCTGAAACAAAGGAAAGGTATGTCCCAATACCGGAGCCGCAATGACAAGCGCCATCCAACCATCTGACAATGCCTGAGGTTCCATCCCACGCATATAAAAATAAACCGGGAGAATTCCCTTTAATAATTCACAAAGCAGTGTCAGTACTCCGCACCAGAAACCTCCCTGTATAAAGGCATTCGCCGTTCCCGGATTTCCATCGGTGCTTCCCTGCGTGATATCGGTTCCACATAGTAGTTTTCCCCAGATCTTTGCATATAACACACTGCCGGACAAATAGCCTAGCAGTATAAATAACAGTGCTCTTACCATCATACGTATTGCTCTCCCAGTTTTCACGCATTCCGTATCTGCCTTCCGGCAGATGCATGTTAACATTATAACAAAATCCCTATATGATTCCAACAATAATTCTTGACCATGCAACGATTGTAAAGTTTATGAATTGCCATTATAGTATTCTCCATGCTATAATAACTTACTGCTTATAATCTTTGAATTATCTTGATCATTGTTATCATCATTTCAATGTATAAATATCCTTTTTTATTTTCCCTTTTATTTTTATTACCTTTCCACCTTGCCTAAATGATAGCATTTGTGCTATCATTTAGGCAGGATATGGATCATACTGACAGGAGATACTATGCCATATCAAATTATATTTTACGAAAAGTCAAATGGGAAATCCGATGTCTGGGATTTTCTTGAACAATTACGTCATAAGTCTATGAAAAGCAAAGACGCACGCATACAGTATAAACAGGTCTTGCTTTCCATCGAATTATTACAACAAAACGGTAATGTTCTTCCCGATACAATTGCGAAGCACATTACGGAAGACATCTGGGAACTGCGTCCCGGTCATAACCGAATCTTTTATTTCTGCTGTGACGGGAGCAATTACATTTTATTACATCATTTTAGAAAAAGAAGCCAAAAAACACCTTATCGAGAAATCGAAAAGGCCAAAGCAGAACGAAATGATTATTTATCACGAAAGGAGTCTGCAAAACATCATGAAAACATGGAACAATTATAAAGAACATGTAAAAGCAACGGAACCCGAAAACCAGCAGCTCATTACCTCTATTGAGGAACAATCTGCTATCATCAGCGAAATTATCAAGCAACGTAATGCCTTAGGCCTAAGTCAACGGGATTTAGCTTCTATGTGCAAAATTCCCCAATCTTCTATTGCACGCATGGAGTCTTTACAAACAACCCCGTCACTTTCTACATTATTAAAAATAATGAAGCCACTTGGTTTACATCTGACGGTAACCAAGCAGCTTCCTGTTTCTTCTAAATGATGCTCATTTTATGGCAGTTTCCTGACCTTTTTAATCCAGGATCTTACCATCCACGGATATCGTCACAACCTGCCATGGAATAAATTTACCACTGTTTCGCAGTGCAGTTACTGCTGCATGCTCCAGTCCTCCGCAGCAGGGAACTTCCATGCGCACAACGGTCACGCTCTGAATATCGTTATTTGCAATGATCTGCTGCAGTTTTTCGGTATAATCCACGTCATCAAGCTTGGGACAGCCGATAATCGTAATCTTTCCCTTCATAAATTCTTCATGCATGTTGGCGTAGGCATATGCTGTACAGTCTGCTGCGATCAGGAGCTTTGCTCCATTAAAATACGGTGCATTCACCGGTACCAGCCTGATCTGACACGGCCACTGTCCAAGACGTGACTTCCGGTATGCCGGTGCGTCAGAAGTATTCTCTGTCCCTGCATCATTATCCTCCTGTACCATGGTACGCATCCTTGATCCTGGGCAGCCATGAAATCCCGGTTTTTCAGAGGCAGTCTGCTTTTGTGCTGCCATTTTCTTCTGATGCTCCTCTACTGCCTTTTCATCATATGCTGCTGCCTCGCGTTCTACGAACGAAATGGCTCCTGTCGGACATGCCGGCAGGCAGTTGCCCAGTCCGTCACAGTAATCGTCACGAATCAGCTTCGCCTTTCCATCTATCATCTGTATGGCTCCTTCGTGACAGGCGTTTGCACATGCGCCACATCCATTGCAGAGTTCTTCATCAATCTGAATAATTTGTCTTACCATTTGAATTCCTTCCTTTCCTGATGTTTATCATTGCTTTTTCGCTGTACATGTGACATGATAGTGCAAAAGTAATTAAGAATATGTGGTTATAACCACGAATGGAGAAATTATGGACATTTTTCAAACTTTTATTTTTCAAAATTTAACCAATGAAGAACTGGAAGAGATGAAAAATCTGCATTTTCTTCGTAATGCTTCCTTTGAAAAAAACACGCTGATCTTTCAGACCGGAGATCGGATTCATGAGATCGGCATGGTTCTGAAAGGAAGTGTTCATATCGAAAGTATTGATTTGTGGGGAAACAGGAGCATTCTTTCCCATGTTCCGGAAGGGCATGCCTTTGCAGAGACCTATGCTCTCTGCCATGAACCCATGATGGTCGATGCTGTCAGCACGCAGGAAAGCGAGATTGCTTTTCTGGATACCGACATTCTTCTGGATGACCGCTATCTTCAGAAATCCTGGTATGCCAAAATCATGCACAATCTGCTGATTATTTTTGCCCGGAAAAATCTGGTTCTTTCCAACCGGATCTTCTGTACCAGTGCCAAAACCATCCGTGAGCGTTTGTTCACCTACTTTTCGAATCTTTCCGTCCAAACCGGAAGCAGGACCTTTCAGGTACCGTTCGACCGCCAGCAGATGGCCGATTACCTGAATCTTGACCGCAGTGCCCTTTCCAAAGAGCTTGGCAAAATGCGAAAGGAAGGTCTGATTGATTTTCATAAGAATACGTTCACACTTCACCAATAAATACGGAATGATCATCTCATTTTGCAAATGGGTTTCTTCTGATATAAGAATGTGCTACAATCATTCCGGGTTCAAAAAGAATATCCTCTACATATAAAAATAGACAATGACCACTCGGAGAAACCATTATCATAAACAAAAGTGAAAGAAGAATCAATCATGACCATAAAGAAATATCTCAAATCCCACAAACAGATGTCAGAAGCTTTTGTGACTGCCGCATTCTTATCCGTGTCCGGCGGTCTGCAGGATGCCTATACTTATATTTCCCGCGGAAAGGTATTCGCCAACGCCCAGACCGGCAATATCGTTCTGCTCAGCCAGCATATTTTTGCAGGAGATTTCGGCTCCACGCTGCACTATCTTATCCCGGTTATTTTCTTTGCTCTCGGAGTTGCTGCTGCCGAGCTGATTCGTCAGAAGTATCAGAAGGCAGAACGCATTCACTGGCGTCAGCTGGTTCTGATTCTGGAAATTCTGCTGCTGTTTCTGGTCGGTTTCCTTCCGGATCAGTTCAATCTGATTGCCAATGCTCTGGTTTCGTTTTCCTGTGCCATGCAGGTCCAGGCCTTCCGGAAGGTGAACAGCTTTGCCTTTGCCAGTACCATGTGCATCGGCAACATCCGAAGCGGCATGGAATCTCTGTGTGCTTATCATAAAACACATAACAGGGATACCTTATACAAGGCATCCCATTATTTCGGCGTGATCTTTCTCTTCGCGTCAGGCGCCGGACTCGGAAGCTGTTTCATTCCCCTCTGGGGACTAAAAACCATCTGGGCTTCCTGCCTGCTTTTGATGGTCAGCTTTCTGCTGATGTTTATCAGGGAAGAAATCGAAGAACATCCTGAAATTCTCGAAGAAGAAAAGGCCATACAGAATGATCTGCATGACCTTCATAAAGAGGCTAAGGAGATTGCGCGGACCTTAAGGGAGGATCATTGATGCTTCCTCCCTTTTATCTGCAATTTTGCAGGATCTGCCGTACATCTGTACTCTGAAGTCTGACATAAGCTCTGGTTGAAAGTCCACTGGTTCGGACAGCCTCTGATGCCATCTCATCAAACTTCTCATCCGTGATTCCAACCTCTGACAGGGTTTCCGGCATGCCAAGTGTTTTGTTAAACTCCTTTACCTTCTCTATCCCCAGCTTCGCAGCTTTCCTGTCATTCTGCTCCTCTATCCCAAATACCTCTCTGGCAAAGCGTGCAAATCTCGGTGCCGTTTTATCGGATAATACATATTCCATCCATGACGGTGTCAGTATGGCAAGCCCTACCCCATGAGTAATATCGTAGTATGCACTCAGTACGTGTTCTATCGGATGTACGCTCCATGCACCGCCTTTTCCTACGGTAAGCAGATGATTCAGTCCTATCGTGGATGCCCACATAAGATTGGAACGTGCCTCATAGTTTTCCGGCTCATCGATTGCCCTTCGCGCATACCTTATGACGGTCATAATGCAGGGCACTTAAATCAACATCTGTCCTGCCCGTCACGATAAGCTTGGCAAGCTGCTCTCCTGCTGCCGGTGCCATTCCAAAGCCGTGTCCGTGAAAAGCACAGGCTACATACAGTCCCGGTATTTCATCCACTGTTCCTAAAGACGGCACTCCGTCCGCTGAAGCATCCATCCAGCCGGCCCACGTACGAACTATTTTAGCATTCGCAAGACGTTTGTTTCCATCTTTCTCATCATCCACACTCCCCTTTCCGTATGTGTCTGATAACGGTTCCATGATGCAAAAAAGCAAAGAAGCTTTGTTTTCGCCTCTTTGCTTTTTTATTGGTTGCATGATATCACATTTTCATTTTACAGTCAACAACAATTCATAATTTTGTTTCAAAATATCGTCTCAAAAAGATCCGGAATCATGCCTATTCCTGTCCCTGCTGTTCCTCAAACAGTTCTATTTCTTCTCCAAGAACTTCATGGACACGTGATGTATTCCCATTACCAAGCTCATATCTTCCTCCTGAAAGCTATGAAACAGTATAACATAAGCATATTTCCTTAAATATACTGATACATGTCTGCAGCCGGTACGAAAACTACCGGCAGATCCATCGGCACTTTCTGCTTTAGAAGTCTGGCAAAATATTTCATTCCCAATTCCTCAGAATTAAAATGACCAACCTCCATAATTGCCTTATTCAATCCAAGCTGCCCTGCATCGCGAACTCCGGAAGCTGTCGTCCAGTCAATCAGTTCCCCCGGAATCAGCACATCTGCTTCATTATTCTGAATAACATCCGTAAACTCATGCTCTTCATAAGTATCCGCAGCAACTGGAAGGATGTGTCCGCAAAACATCACTCTTTCGATCTCTGCATTCAGATTCCCAATTACGCGCATTGCCTTCAGATTCATCTTTTGCTTTAAAAAGCCGGCCAGCTCACGTACGGTTGTTTTCGGTATCCGGTATAAAATATGCGCGAACTCAAGCTCATCATTTACAGGGGATACAAGATAGTTCTCCCAACCAAGCTCTTTCATAATACCATAAGATATTCCATCCGGCTTCTGCATATGAATCTGGTCGTGATCACGATATACAGTGATATGATTCTCTCTTAATATCTTAAGCTTCTGCTGGTAAGCAGACCGGGGATCCTCCCATGAATACTGATCCTTGTGTGTATAAAAAACCGGTTCATGCACAATGATTAAATTGCATCCTTCTTCAACCGCTTTTTGCAGCACTTCAACAGACGCGCAACAGGATACCATAATGCCTGTCACTACGGCATTTTCATCTCCATACTTAATCCCGTCTACCGTATCTTCCATCAAAGAAACGCCATGAATTTCCTCTAATATAGCCGTTATCTCCTTAACCTTCATCATTTTAACCCTCCTAATTTAATCCTGCTTTATGCTTTTAGGACAAGCTGATCCCAGTCCTGTTCGTCAAATTTTTCACCAATTTGTGGCATAAGCGGGCATCTTCTGATTGAAATTTCTTTTTCTCCGAAGGTGATCCGGAATTTTGTACCTGAAACCCTTTTTAATGCACGTACTACAAGACTTAGAACATTTTCTTCCTCCCAGCATGCACTTGCCGCAAACTTCTCTCCACGGACATAAGATACATGATATGTCCCATCCATGCCTGCATATAAGTCCGATGAAAAATCCTCATCCTCAATATGGATCCTGCATTCGGTTCTCCGGAATTCAAAGGATAATGCAGACAGATTACGTCCATAATTTCCCCACTTTCCCGGTCCTCCGGTCAAATCTGCAAAGCAGGGAACGACTTCATCAAACACCTTGTACCGGATTCCGCTCCACTCATCCTCATGCGCCTTATTTCTCACATTCCATAACCCCGGAATAGCCAGTTCCTCATTCATATACCTTAACTTTTCATAACTGTCTGATTCTTCCAGTTCCTCTTGATCCGTGATTCCCGGAAGCAGCTTCTCCCAAACAATATTCAATAAACGATCCGGGGAGAAAGATGCTGAAGTCATCGCGATAACCGCATCCTTATCCGGAGCCATAATAGCAAATTGTCCATACGCTCCATCTGCCCGGTACAAGCCTTCCGGAATACATCTCCAGAACTGGAAGCCATAACCATGCTGCCAGTTAGAATCATGATTGTCAAACACCGGGTTGACTGTTGAAATTTGCCGGGATGTTGCCATATCAATCCACTCTTCATTCAGCAGACGCTCTCCATTCCATACACCTCGATTGAGATAAAACTGTCCAAGTCTTGCCATGTCTTCCGTCTTCACCCGAAATCCACTGCCTCCCATCTCAATATCTCCCGGGAGCATCCTACATGAAATATTCGTCATTCCGATTTTATCAAACAAGCGTGGTTTCAAATATTCTGAAACATTCAAACCGGTCTTTTTCTTTATAATGGCACACAGCATATCTGTACCGGTAGAGTTATACTGGAACATCGTACCCGGTTTATATTTGAACTCTGCATGCATGAAATCATAGATCCAGTGATCATAGGATTTCAGTTTATAATAAATATCACTGTCCTGTCCACATGACATGGTAAGAAGACTATACACATCCGCAGCTTTCACGTTCTCACTTGGGTTTTCCGGTGTTTCATTTGGGAATAGATCCACAAGCTTTTCATCCAGTGACAAAAGTCCTTCCTGAACAGCAAATCCTACCGCTGTTGATGTTATGCTCTTGGAAAAAGAAAACATCGTCTGCGGTGTTCCGGAATCATAGGGCTTCCACCATGCTTCCTCACATACCTTCCCATGTCTCAATATCATCAGACTATGCAGTTCAATTCCTTCCGCCCGTACCTGTCTGATAAAATCCACAATACATTGTGAATGAATTCCTACTTTTTCCGGTGATACTCTCTTCAAAGCCTCCATAATGATTTCCGTCCTTTCGTATTTATATTGATAAATCAAGTGAACTCATTATATCATTGCTTTTGGTACTATTCAACAATTTTTTAGCTATTTTTCTATTATTTTTGTGTGTAATATATAAATTTTATTGTGTTATACAATAGTTTTCTGTATATTCGCCTTGATTACTGGTTTCTTATCTACCTTGAATATTCTTGTGATATCCTATACAAAAGCTGATTAAAGGGAGGGAGTATACCATGAAACTTTTGCATGTAATTGCAAATAACTTTAAAAATTTTAATGACTCTTTCGAGATAGATTTTTATCACGATGGATTTATTTACCGCTATGAAACCATTAAAAAAACGCAGACAGTATTGCTTCCAAGGCGATTTTTATGATGCAGCGACTTTGCAAAAAGAAATGCTATAAGAGTAAAGGAAAGGATCTCTATAATGACAAAGATCCTCTGCCACCTGTCCCTCGTTAAGCAGATCTACCGCATATGGCATATCTTTCGGAAGTGCAATTCCATTTGTTCCATAGGTATAGTTCAAAACGGCAATGCGTAATTCCGGCAGCTCAATAATCACCGGATCGGCACCACAGGCCGTTGCGGTATCCGGGGTATCATGAATTCCCAGAACGGTAACCTGTGGGTATTGCTCTCTCCAATGCTGTGCACAGCTTATAAGCCCTGCCCGTCCTTTATCCATGGCATGGTTAGTTGCATGACAGATAACATTGAAGCCTGTACGCACCAGGGTATCACAGAGGCTGATGTCCGCATTGAAGCAGGGATATCCGGAAATTCCAAGCTCAGCGCCTCCGATAATCACCTCCGGATTCATTAGTCAATGTCAATTTTAAATACAACCGGACTATCACTTACAAGCCAGCTCTTAATATGCAGTCCCTGCCCGTCTCTTCTCCACTCTGTCTTTTCTGTTGCTCCCAGCGTTTCCACATTTTTTATAATACCATGGAAATTAGCCTGCCTGGAGGCATCCTGTTCACCCAAAGAACGGATGCAATACTCTCCATTGCTACTACACTTTAAGGCAATCGCATAAAGCTTTCCCCCGGATGTCGTAAACCGGAAATCCTCAGAGGTAAAATTCTTTTTGATTCCGTCTGAGAACTGTCCCTCTACAATCTTTGTGGGACCCTCCCCATATTTTCTCCATACTTTGGTTTCATAGATGGCCTCACCGTTTACTTTCATCCAATCCCCAATCTTTAGTAAGATTTCACGGTCTTCCCGGGAAATCGTTCCATCTGCTTTGGGTCCTACATTAAGCAGCAGACACCCGTTCTTACTGACAATATCCACAAGATCACACAGAATATCTGCTGCCGGACGAAACTGATTATTTTCTGTATAGCACCAGGAGTTTAATGCAATTGCTGTATCCGTCTGCCAGAAATAAGGCTTCACATCTGCAAATTGTCCTCTTTCCACATCAGGAACAGCCGTTCCAAACTGGAAGGCATCATGCTTATAATTAATAACCACCTGTTCTCCCCATTCCTGTGCCCGGTTATAATAATATGCTGCCAGCTTTTTCAAATAAGGCTTGCAGGCACTGTGCTGGATCCACCAGTCAAAATACAGGATTTTCGGATGATACCGGTCAATGATTTCACAGGTACGTACCAGCCAGTCCTGAAGAAATTCTTCTGTGGGCTCTGGCTTACTGAAAATATCATGAAGATCTTCCGGTTCAGGCATAGCCGGCCAGTAAAAATCTCCCCTCTGCATGGGATCCTTTATATCACTTTCAAATTCTTTTCCATGCCCCATAAAGAACCAATGTTCAATCCGATGGGAAGAAGCTCCGATCTGCATTTCCCTTTTCTGACATGCATTCTTCAATTCGCCAAGCACATCCCGTCCTGGTCCCATTTCATATGCATTCCAATGAGAGATTTCACTCCGGTACATCTGAAAACCATCGTGATGCTCTGCCACCGGAACTACATAATTAGCTCCTGCTTCTTTAAACAACTCTGCCCATTCATCCGGATTGAATTTTTCTGCCTTAAACATGGGAATGAAATCCTTATAACCGAAATTCTTATGTTCACCGTATGTCTTTATATGATGCTCATACTCCGGTGAACCTTGGATATACATATTTCTGGAATACCATTCACTTGAGAATGCCGGAACACTATAGATCCCCCAGTGAATAAAAATACCAAACTTGGCATTGCGATACCACTTTGGCGGTTCATAAGCAGATAATGATTCCCACGTTGGCTTATATGGCCCCTTCTCCAATACATCATCAATGATTTCAAGATATTTTTCTAATTGACACATATATCTACCTCTTTCATCTTCAGAAAATCAAACCACAACACCCTTTTGTAACATGATATTGGCGTACAAAGCACCCTCTCCCGTGGCGATGATCGCATATGCTTTCTTCGCCTCTTCATAAAATGCAAAGCGTTCAATCTGTCCAATGACTGCATCACCGCGTTCATCCTTCTGCCGGACGATTCTGCTGTATTCCTCCCAGATCGGTGTCTCTACCGCATCTCCGGGCATAACCTGCATGAGATTCACCGGATGCTCTACATAGGTATCCAGCGGGAACAGCTGCAGAACTGCCTCAAGGATTTCACTGGTTCCATGACCGTCCATCCGGATGACAATTGCATCTTTTCCCATGGATTCTGCAGGGAAATTTCCATCCGCAATAACCAGTCTGTCACTATGCCCCATTTCGCATAAAACCTTTAATAACTCCGGTGATAAAATTTTAGGAATTCCTTTTAACATATAAACCTCTCTTCTTAATTCGTATTACGTCGTAATCACTCCGTTTTCGTCCCAGAGATCTTCCCAGCCTTTGGCACCTTCCCACAAAAATACCTGTCCCTTCACCAGACGGCAGTTCCGGTCTTCCTGCCGGATTTCCTCCATCTCTTCGTCTGTCAGCGGATCACAGGTGGTACATTTCAGGTTGGAAATGTACTGGCTCTCCTTCACAGAAAAAGGAATCGGTACCTGCCCGCGCTGGACTGCCCATTTCAGACAGATCACAGCAGGGTGCACCTTATGTGCTTTAGCCGCTTTTACCACTGCAGGGAGCTCCATGTCTGCCACATCCTCTGATGTTCTGTCTCTTTCCGGTCTGGACGGTGAGCCGATCGGACAGTATCCAATGGGAAGAATATGATGCTTACGTGCATAATCAAACAGCTCCGGCTGCTGGAAGGAAGGATGCAGCTCCATCTCAAGTGCTGCCGGCTGTATCCTGCAGAGTGGAAGCACCTTTTCTAACTTCGGAATCGTCATATTGCTCATTCCGATGTAGCGGACAAGTCCCTGATCCACCAGTTCCTCACACTGTCTCCATACAGACATAAACTCCTCAAGTGAAAACGGTCTGGAATCCGGATTTCTCGCATCTCCGCTGCATCCCGGAGCATGATAGTTCGGGAATGGCCAGTGTACAAAATACAGGTCTATTGTTTCAAGTCCCAGATCCTTCAGACTCTTACGGCAGGATTCCATAACCTGTCCCTGCCCGTGCATATCATTCCAGACCTTGGAGGTAATGAATAAATCCTGTCTCTGTACCGCTTTTTCTTCAAAAAGCCTGTGGAGCACCTGTCCGATCTTATCCTCATTCTGATATACAGAAGCACAGTCAATCAGCCGGTAGCCGTATTTCACCGCACCATATACTGCTTCTGAGACCGCATCTGCACCGTATTTGTCTGAACCGAAGGTTCCCAGTCCCACACAGGGAATTTTTTCACCACTGTATAATTCCCTGGTCGGAATTTTGCTTTGTTCCATCACATCAATCATTCTTTTCCTCCACATGAATCCTGAAATACGACTGCAACCTTGCCACACTGTCCTCCAGCCATAAGCCGGTATGCTTCGTCTGCCTGTTCAATCGGGAATTCATGGGTGATCAGATCCTCCGGATGAATGTTCCACCGGACCAGTCTCTCCACAAGTTCTTCCATTCTCCAAAGCGAAGTTACCCAGGATCCATAGATCGTCTTTTGTCCATGGATGATATCCGGACTTGGATTGAAGGTGCAGGTTCCGCCTTCTCCTACGAATGCGATTTTACCCCATTCTCTGGTCGCACGTATAGCAAGCTGTCTTCCTGCATCGTTTGCAGAAGCATCAATGGCTCTTTCAACGCCCTTGCCATCCGTAACCTCCAGAATCTTTTCCAATGTATCCTCTCCCGGTTTAAACACATAATCGGCAAGTCCCAGCTTCTTTGCAAGATCAATCCGGTAATCGTTCATTTCAACACCGATCAGCTTATTGGCTCCCAATGCCTTGGCAAGCATCAAAGCTGCCAGTCCTACCGGTCCAAGACCTGTGACTAAAACTGCATCGTTTCCACAGATACCGATTTTTTCGATTGCTTCGTATACGGTACCAAATCCGCAGGCCACCTGTGCCCCATCCTTATAGGTCAGCTCATCCGGCAATGCTATGAGGTCTTTTTCCTCAGCAAGAATATAGGGTGCCATTCCGCCATTACGCTGCCAGCCATAGGCCTGACGGAATCTGCTCTTACAGGAAATGTAATATCCTCTTCTGCAGTCATTGCAGACACCGCAGCCTGATATATGATATACAATGACACGGTCACCCTTTTTGAAGCGTTTCAAGCCTTCTCCTTCTTCCACAATAATACCGCAGGGCTCATGTCCGGCAACCATACCGGGAATATAGCCTTCCGGTCCTTTCCCTGTATGTTCCCTGTAAATACACCGGATATCGCTGCCACAGATGGTGGTTGCTTTTGTCTGAATCAAAACCTGTCCATGTCCCGGTACCGGAATTTCAAAATCCTTTAATTCTACGGTGCTGTTTCCCGGAAGAACAGCTCCCTTCATCAACATTTTCACTGCCATAATCATACCTTCTTTCTTCATTTAACATGTATGTCACTTTTGTTCCCTCTGTTACGGATCTGATACTTTCTGATATCTGCGCGCTGTTTCAAATAAAGTATTTTATACTGTAATTATAAGCTCCTCACATAAAATTATTAGTGTCATATCTGCCGTTTTTCACAAAAATATGTCGTATTATTATAACTTTCATGCTATAATATCAGTGCTTCCCTGTAATCAGGAGCAGGTGCTTTGAGCTTCAGACGGTAATCGCTCAGCCACATCATCCATAAGCTGCCGGACGATGCAGACTGACTAAAATATAAGAAGGTGTAATTCTATGAAAACCTCATATCATGATATTGATATCCATTTTTCAGTTGAAAATGTAAAGATCCACGCGTTGAATATTGTATTTGAGCTTTTTACCAGGACGATTCCCACCCATAGCCATGGGAATCACTGTTACGAAATCCATTATATTCCGGCCGGTTATGGGAAACTGGTCGCAAATGGGCAGTATTATGACATATCGCCCAATACTCTTTTTGTCACCGGTCCCCACATTGAACATGCTCAGACACCGCTTCAGTCAGATCCCATGCAGGAATATTGTGTTTATTTAAAAATACGAAACCAGTCTGCCGGAACAAAGAACACACCTGTCATCAGCGCTTTTACCTCTGCTCCCTTCTGGATCGGCAAGGATACCCAGGGAATAGATGCCCTGATGAAACAGCTTTTTTATGAACTGGGGCACTCCTATACAGGACAACAGGATCTGATCCGGATTCTTTTATCCCAGCTGCTGATTTACACTGTCCGTAATTATGAAGATCACCCTGTTTCCAATCTGTTTCTTTCGCACAACAGCATGGCTGACTCCAAATCTGTTATTATTGACGAATATTTTCTCTATGAATACCAGACCCTGTCCTTAGAGGGATTGTCCCAGAGACTGAACTTAAGCGCAAGACAGACGCAGCGTCTTCTGATGGAACACTATGGGAAATCCTTCCAACAAAAAAAGGCCGAAGCCAGAATGTCCGTTGCCGCCATTCTGCTCTCCGACCAATCCTTAAGTATCACAGACATTGCAGAAAACCTGGGATACTCCTCTATTGAACACTTTTCTTCCTCTTTCCGGAGATTCTACAACACAAGTCCCCGGGAATTCCGGAAGCACCTGTCATAGTTATAGGTAATCATTCACCGTCCTATGCCAGTTCAAAGGAACGCAGACTCGGTGCTCCATCTCCCCGGTAAGTCAGGTAAATTGCCTGTACGCCATCCGGTATGGAAACCGGTGCCGTATATTTTTCCCAGACATTCGTATTCTGTACCGGCAGCTTTGCAAGTACCTCTCCGTTCCATGACGTTTTCACCTCAAAGAAGCCATTTCCATAGCCTCTTACCCAAATACTGATCTCACGGATATCCTCACACAGGAAGTATTTAAAGCCCGCTGTAGCTGATTCCGTAAAATTGGCGATATATCCCGGCTCCTCATCTCCGTCCCTGCCATCCTGCATGACTCTTGGGACATTGCTTTTTCCTACATATACAGACGGCACATCCGTAAAGAGATTACAAGCCAGATATGCCGGATACTCTCCCTTTCCCTTCAAAGGTCCGCCATTTAAGCCACAGGAAGTAATCTCTGCCTGTTCGATGCTTCCGTCTTCCCGGATGGTAAGCTTCTCCGCACATCCCTGCCGGCTGTACCATGTATTATTCGTATGGCGATGATAGAAAATATACCAGTCTTCACCGATCTGTACCATGCTTCCGTGATTATTCGCGCCATAGGCCGCAGGCATATCCGCCGGCTTATAGCTGTCGATATGCAGGTCACAGTTACTGACAATTACTCCTCCATAAACGAAACCACCTGTAGGATGATCACTCACCGCATAACACAGCTCGTGCATTACAATCGATGAATAGATAAAATAATAGGTATTATCCCGTTTCCGTATGGAGGGAGCTTCAAAGAACTCATGTCCCTCAAATCCGGTTCCTGCACTGTATTCACAGCCGGGTGCCACACGCTGTGGCGCCTTTTTAATGGTCAGCATATCCGGACCGAGCACCGTCACCATAGCTCCGGTACGGGACTTATCTCCCCGTGCACAGAAGCCGGTATATAGATAGGTATCCTCCCCTTCCGTTAGTACTCCGGGATCAAACTGCGGTTCATCCCCCGGCTTTTCTCCCAGACGGGTACCATCTTCATAATGTACATATCCGTAGAATTCGTAGGTTCCTGCCGGTGTATCACAGACTGCAACCGAAACTATAGATACATGATCCAGTACATAATACAGATAATATCTTCCGTCCGGCCCTACCGTAACATCCGGTGCATACAGGCACATCTTCCCATCCCGGTTTAACGGATCTGAGGTCTTCGGATAGATCACTCCCTCATACCGCCAGTTGCCAAGATCATCCACCGGTGCCGACCAGCAGACATAGTCTCCCATACAGAAAACATATCCGTTATAGAAATCATGGGAACCATAAATATAAACACGGTCTCCAAACACATAGGGTTCTCCGTCCGGAATGTATTCCCATGACGGTAAGTAAGGGTTAAATGCTTGTTTTTTCATTATTGTTTCCTCCTGTAAATTTTCCTGATCTGTTTATTGCCTGGCACGCGCAACTTCCTGCTTCAGTATACTACATATCTGGTCGATATCTTCCTCTGTATGGTCTGCCGAAAAAGAAATACGGATGCAGCTCCCTGCCCGCTCTTTGGTAAGCCCCATCGCTGTGAGCACATGACTTGGTTCCACAGAATGGGTATTGCAGGCTGCTTTTAGCTCCTCCATGGATACCCGTCCCCATGGATCCACCCCGATCTGTGTGATTTCAAATCCTGCCTTTTTAAGCGCCGGAATACAGTTTAAAACCGCATGATGCTCTATGCTCGAAAAAATCATATGGTGTTTTCCCATTGCTTTCCCATACGCTGCTGCTGTAAAGATCGCCTGATTATCCGCCTCGGTTCCTCCCGATGTAAAATAGATTTCTTCCCGGTCGGCTCCGATGCAGGCGGCAATTCCATCCCTCGCCTCCTCCAGGACACGGGCAGCCTCTCTCCCGCAATGATGCGAACTGGAAGGATTTCCATAACAGGTTCTCATACACTCTGTCATCACTCGCAGCGCCGGTTCAGATATCGGAGTCGTTGAAGCACAATCTGCATATATCTCTTTCATTCTTCTTCCTTCCTGTACAGAATATCCTATTTATGGTACAATTGACAACAATAAAGTTTCAATAAATCAAAATTGATGTAAAGGATATATTATGTTTTTAAAAGCCAAAAAGAAACGTTATCTCACCGTTACATGCCATGAAGCCGTTCTCTATGAAGGATATTGGACAGAGCTTCCCCTGGCAGAAGAAATTATTCTTGAGAAAAGTATCGAATTCTTCAATGACAAAGAACCCTGTGCAATCCACAGAGGTGCTGTGCATCTGCGCCTTCTGGCCGAATTGGAGCAGCTTTTCTCATCTTCCGGTTTCCAAAGCCTGTTCTGTCTCTACACCGGTTTTCCTTTAGATTGCAGCATTCAGTTTTCAGAAAAGTAACGGTACCGACAGCATAAACATATCTTAAATTGTCAATAACAAACAGGTTAGTCCGGCCGGGAATCCGGTCAGACTAACCCTTTTAAATGCTCTTATTTTCCCTGAGCTTCCATATAAGCGTCATAAGTGCGCTGGTACGCAGCGACATACTCGTCTACACCCATGCTCTTAAGTTTTTCGATATAAGCATCCCAATCCTTTTCAATATCCAGACTTCCATCAATAAACTGTACCAAAGCCTGATTTACATAACCACCAATCGTCAGAGTTCCTTCTGTTACAATCTTTGCATCCTCTCCCTCAAAGGACAGGTTCGGAACCAGTGTATCCACATCGGGTGCATACTGACTGTAAAGCTCTGCACACTGCTGGAACCAGTATTCGGTGGAATGACTCGGATCCTCAATTTTCAGACCTCCTCTGTATTCAGCAGATCCACGCTGGATCATGGCATCCGGTGTATACCGATAGTTTGCATAAGCCTTTGGCAGACCGCCTTCTTTTACATAGTCAAAATCCTCAGGAACGGTAATCTGTTCATAGGCAGGGGTTCCACCACTCAGAGAAACACCTTCATCGGTATACTTCCATGCAATACCTTCCGGACCTCCTCCAATATGATGTGCTGCATCCTCCGAAGCCATGAAATCAAACAGTGCTACCACGATCTCCGGATATTTACAGGTAGAGGAAACTACTCCGAGGCAGCCCTCAAAATATGTCTGGATACAACGTCCGGAATATCTGACACCATCAGGACCTGCTACAGGAGCTAAAATCTCCCAGTTCTGCCATTCACCGTCAACCTGCTGCCAGAACTCCGAATTCTCTACGCCACCATTCGCATAGACTGCTACCTTATTACCCTCTGAAGCATCCATGGTAGCTGAAAACTGGGTATTATCCTGAAGGAATGTCTGATTATCCAGGAGTCCTTCCTCAAAGAGTTTATGCATATAGCGAAGACCGTCTCTATACTCATCCTTCATGACGGCATATTCTATTTTTCCATTATTCACAACCAGTCCACCGGCAACCGTAGGATTGGTGTTACTTAAAGGATTCACGCACTGGGTGAACGAGTTCATCATCCATACGGTAGGATCACTTGCCCAGCCACCGATAAATCCGGTCATTGGGATCTCATCATCAATACCATTGCCATTGGCATCATCTTCCTTTACCATCTTCAGGAAGTTGTAAAGCTCCTCCGTGGTCTCCGGATTCTTGCCGCCCAGATATTTCTCGACCCATGGCTTGTAGATATACATACGATGCTGGTACATGCAATGGAAGCATTCATTCTGTCCGCCAAAGGTATAAACATGTCCATCAGACAATGTTAAATCTGCTTTTCTCATGGGACTTTCTTCATTCATGGTCGTCCAATTTTCCATTTCCCCCAGCATATCCTCGATCGGAAGAATCAATCCCTGCTGGCCATAGGACAACGTCTCTGCTTTCGACCATCCGGTACGCAGGAAGAAGTCCGGCATGGAACTTGGATCTGTCATGATCAGATTAAGCTTCTGTGTCGCCTCATCACCGGTCAAATCATAAACATAATCCAGATGAATATTGGTCTGTTCTTCAATCCAGTCTGTAACCCAGTTATCCTGGTAGCTCGTCACACTCTGATCAGGATTATTAACAAAAACGGTAAGTGTCAGCTTTTCCTTCAGTGGGAACACCACGTCCTTCGCCGATTCAAATGCAAACGGATCCGACCCATCTGCTCCGTTATCAGCATTCTGGCTTTCGGCATCTGTGCTCTGCGCACTGTCATCCTGCTTCGTGGCTGAACCCGAGCCACAGCCTGTAAAAGCAGTTGCCATGAGTGTCAGTGCTGTTAAGACTGCCATTGACTTGTGTAACAATTGTTTTCTTTTCATTCTTTCTCTCCTTTATGATTGATTTTGATTTTATGTTAACGGATAACTCACTGGATATCCGGTATAACTGCTTTCCTGCTTACAGTCATTGATCATCCCTTGACGGAGCCGATCATAACACCCTTTACGAAATACTTCTGCACAAATGGGTAAATAATCATTAATGGCAGTGTACTGACGATAATCGTACCGTATTTCAGCATTTCTCCCAGGTACTGATTTTTCCGGATGGTTTCCGGATCTATATTGGTCTGGTTTAAGTTAATCTGGGATAACAGTAAAATTCTTCTTAATACCAGCTGCAGCGGATAAAGTTCCTGGGAATCCAGATAAATCATAGGCCAGAAATAAGAATTCCAAAGACCTACTATCACCCACAGGGACAACACTGCAATAATCGGTGTAGACAGGGGAATTACGATTTTAATAAAAAACAGAAAATCCGCACATCCGTCCATCTCTGCTGCTTCCTGCAGCTCCTTGGGAATGGTATTTGCAAAAAAGGTGCGGGCTACAATAACATTGTAAGCACTCACTGCTCCGGGAAGTACCACTGCCCAGATGGTATTCAGCATATGTAAGCTCTTTACCAGCAGATAAGTAGGAATCAGTCCTCCCGAGAACATCATGGTAAACAGGATAATCACCGTGAATACCTTCTTCCCCCGGAAATCACTGCGGGAAAGAGGGTAAGCTGCAAACAATGTAAGAACCATACTGATGACTGTTCCGACGAGTGTATAAACAATCGAGTTCCAATATCCCGTCCATATACTCTTATACTTAAATACCGCACGATAGCTCTGTAAGGTAGGTTCTACCGGAAAAAGCTTCACCTTGCCACTCATCAATGCATCACCAGAGCTGAAGGAACAACTGATAATATAAATAAGAGGATATAGAACTATGATCAAAAACACAGCAAGCATGACATAATTAATGAAATAAACAACCCTGTCTTGTGTTAACTTTTTATGCTTCATCTTAACTCCTTTCACATTTCACGTACGATAGCTTTTACATGAAACCTGTCCCAGACAGTTTATTTGCAATTTTATTCGTTATGATGATCAGAACCAGACCTACCAGTGACTGGAACAGACCAATTGCGGTCGAATACGAGAAATCAGGAAATGAGGACACCAGTGACACTTTATAGGAATAGGTACTGATAACTTCTGACATTGCTACATTATTCTGATTCTGCATCGCCAGAATCTTTTCGTACCCGATATTCAGTGTACCTCCCATATTCAGAATCAGCATAATAACCGCCGTTGGAATGATCGCCGGAACATCCACATACCATATACGCTGCAGCAGTGTTGCGCCGTCAATAATCGCTGCCTCATGCTGCTCCTGATCCACACCTGCAAGAGCCGCCATGTAAATGATTGCTCCGAAGCCTATGCCCTGCCATACACCGGACCACACATACAGGGATGAAAACAAATCGGCATTTCCAAGTACATTCATATTAAATTTATTAAAAAGAAAGCTTCCTACAACACCTGTACGATTGTCAAAAATCATGTTGATGATGCCGACAAATACGATGGTTGAAATAAAATAGGGACAATAGCTTACCATCTGTACCGTTTTCTTAAACACAACATTCTTTGCATAGTTTAGTGACAGTGCAAGTATGATCGAACAAGGCATGCTTACCAGCATGGAATAAACGGAAAGCACAATCGTGTTGCGCAGGCACTCCTTAAAATTATAATTATTAAAAAATCGTATAAAATTTCGTAAGCCGTGATCGCCTGCCCAGGGACTGTTCCAGATTCCAAGACTTACCTTATAATCCTTAAACGCAAGTATTACTCCATACATAGGAGCATAGGCAAATATAAGTAACATAATAACAGGTGGTGCTATCATCACATATAACTGCCAGTGCGCACGGAAATATTGACCAAATGTCTTTTTATTTCCAATTTGTTTTTTTTTGATTTTTGTCTTTTCCGACATTTTCAATGATTCTCCTTTCTCTTTATTTTCACAAATGTCCTTTTCAAAAATCCTGTGATTTACTTTTCGCATATTTAGATTCAAAAGTAAATATTCATCTCCTTTTTGAACTATTCATTTTTTATATGTCCGTTCCGACACCGAAAATACAAGGTTTTTCAATGATTACATGTCAATATTCATTTTTTCCAATGCCTTATCATTATTTTAGCGAGCGGTGTTGCAAACGCAAAAAAAGAGACGGTCAAAGCCGTCTCAAAAACTGATTCAGGAAGTTCTTCCGTTCTCCACAAGATAAGCTGCTGCTGTAAAGTCTTTACGGAATCCGGTTCCTTTATCAGCTTTTCCGGTATTCCGATGTGCTGATGCCTGTCACTCTCTTGAATGCCCGGCAAAAAGAATTGGTAGATCCATAGCCAACCATCTCACTGATTTTATTGATGGTCAGATCCGTAGTTTTAAGAAAATCCTTTGCTTTCTCAATTCTGATGTTTTCAATGTAGGTGGATAGATTGATTCCATGAGTCTGCTTAAACAGGCTGGACAAATATGGCTGGCTGATGTCAAACTGATCCGCAAGCAAAGCAAGTGACAAATCCGGATCACCATATCTGGCATCTATATAGGAAATAATTCCATTGGCTATCATGTCCCCGTCCCGCATCTTTTTCTGCATATTCATAAACCTGCAGATATCCCTGAAAAGATTTAATGTAATTGTAATCTGGCTCAGTACCGGCATATTATTATTTTTTTCGAGCTGCGCATAATATGCCGTATACTCGTCATCTTCCAGTTTGATGATTTCCAGCAGCCTGATCAGAATGATCTGGAGATCCGTAATCAGGACATGCTGCAGATAAACCGGCAAATCAGTTTCTATGAAAAATCTGGTGACAATCCCCTGCAGATAATCATGCAGACCATTCTCGTCTCCCGCAATCACAAAATGGGTAAGTTTGACCTGCATATCACCGGACGGATATCCGATGGAATGATTATTTCCTTTACTGTACCAGATAATATGCTCTTCATTTCTCTCCTCCTCATTGTAGCAAAGGTACGAAGCATTCTGATATGAATCAACGATTTTATCCGCCCTCTTCTCAATACTTCCACCATAGACAAAAACTTTCCGGGCCATGACTGCCGGCATTTCCGACTTGATGTAGGAAACCAGTTCATCTGACTTTACTTTTATCCCTTCCGGATCATCACCGGATTCATTCATAATCAGGGCAAACTGTCCTTCTCCCAGATCTGTATACAGACTGTCCGGTCTCTTTTTTTCAACCAGTTCCGCCAAAGATGCGGTAAATGTATTAAAAAATCTTTGCTCTGTCTCTTCCAGCGAATCGGTCAGCATATGGAACCGGAACAGCAGAACGCAGAACACCCTTCCTTCCAAAGGCCATTTCAGGTAATCTGCCATTCCGGTAATCTCCTTTTCATTCTGAAAGTCAGAAAATAAAAGCCGGTTTACAAACGCTGTTTTCAGATATGGTTTCTGCATATTGATCGCATTTGACAAATCGGTATTGTTTTCAACCAGATCATTTACCGTATTAACAATGCTGGAAATTACCGTGTCATGCCCCTCAAGTTCTTCCGTTTTGATGGACATCTTATTCAGCATATCATTGATCGGTGTTGCATTCTTCTTGGATATATAATAACTCAGCACCACATCCGCAATTACCCCAACAGCAATAAAAAGTACCAACATACCGATGCAGTCCATCAGCCGGTCATTAATAATATTATTCGGCACCAGATAGGAATAGCGCAGTCCGGAAGCTTCTGACTTATAGGAGATCAACATATATTTGATACCCTGCAGCTTTACCTTTTTCTGGGCAAAACTTTGTTTTTCATCCAGTCCTTCTAAAAGTGTGATCAGTTCCTCATTATAATTACCAAGACCACTTTCATCCTTACAATATAAAAGATTCCCCGCAAAGTCCTGTATTGTCAGAATACTGTTTTTCTCCGGAACCGGCATATTGGAATCAATGACATCGTCATCTAAAAAAATATATACATAAGCTGTTTCCGCACCATCAAACGCTGAAATCGGTCTGGTATAGGCAAGCAGCTTATCCACCGGTTTGCTTGTGCGCGTCTTATGCATATCATATTCCTGCAAGGGAAGAAATCCATAGTGCCTTCCTTCCCTTGCAAGCTCCGTCTTCCAGTTTTCGAAGCTCCCCACATCTTTCCTGCTCATATACAATGTGTAAAATTGCTCATAGGTATAAACAATCGATTTATTGATCACCACTTCTGAATTATCAAAGAAAATAAAATAGTTATACATTTCCTGATTATCATGGTACAGATCCGGCAGGGATGTCTGCAGTTCGTTTATTTTATATGTATTGGGATAGGCCATTACATCCGTCATATTCTTAAATTTATTCACTTCAGCCTTAGACACCAGACTGTCCGCCAGTCGAACTGTTTCAGAAGCCACTGCATCAAATCTTGCTGCCGCATGAACCAGGTCGTTTTTACGTGAAGAAATATCATCCTCATTTATCACAAAGAACATATAGAAATAATAGGTACAGCATATGATCATCGGAATCAGAAGCACAAAAAAGTACATGATAAAATAATGTTTAAAAACTCTGTCTTCTTTCCTTTTCTGCATATAAAACATCCCCCATTCATTCTTGTCATCCAGCGATCAGCATCTGACAGGATTCCATTCCGTTTTCCCTGATGCGAGCATAATTTCGTCAGCGATGTCACCATAGCGAATCACCCTCTTCATCGGATTCCCTGCCTCGATCACACAGCGGTCAAGATGTCCGTCTTTCCATTCCATGGAAACGCTTCCGCCCCCTGCAATCCTCAGACCTTTTACGCTTCCATCCTTCCATGCCCCGGGCAGAGCTGGCAGTAGTCTGACCGATTCCTCGTCCGACTGCAGAAGCATCTCTACAATACCGGATACCACGCCAAAGTTCCCGTCAATCTGAAATGGTGGGTGCCGGTCAAACAAATTAGAATATGTTGATTGTTCCAGCATTAATTCTATATTACGATAAGCAGCCTCTCCATCGTGCAGTCTTGCATAGAAATTAATAATCCATGCCCTGCTCCATCCCGTGTGTCCGCCACCTAAGCGAAGCCGCATCTCCAGAGTCTTTTTTGCTGCCTCGGCAAGCTCCGGGGTTTTATCCACAGATATCTGACGGGACGGATATAGTCCGTACAGATGAGAGATATGTCTGTGTCCCGGCTCACATTCCTCATACTCTTCCATCCATTCCTTAATTCTCCCATCACTTCCAATCTGTGTCGGGGATAACTTCCCACAGGCATCCACGATCTTGTCGATGAATTCCTCGCAATTTTCCATAACTCCCATTTCCTTCAGATGTGCGGAAAAATCAGTTCCTTCCAGAATCTCTCCTGCTTTTATACACTGGCTGAACAGATCCCTAAGAATCTGGTTATCCATTGTCACCCCATAACTGACCGCACCCTTCTGTCCGTTCGGCAATCGATAGATATTTTCGGGAGATACAGACGGGCACATCACCAGAACTCCGTCTTTTTCAACCAGAAAGTCCAGATAAAACAATGCTGCCTCCAGCATGACAGGGAAAATCTTTTTCAGGAACTCACGGTCACCGGTATATTCATAATGGGTCCAGAAATGTGTACACAGCCATGCAGGTCCCATCATCCAGTAAGTAGACGAAATACAGATATCCTGCGGAGCGGTATCACCGAAGGCATCTGTGTTATGATGCATCGTCCATCCCCTGCAGCCATACATTTTTCTGGCAGTCTCCCTGCCGTTCTTTACAAGAGTCGGGATGAAATCAAGCAGGGCTTCATGACACTCGGACAGCCCACATACCTCCGCCGGCCAGTAATTCATCTCTGCATTAATATTCACTGTGTATTTCGAGTCCCATGGTGGGAGATATTCCTTGTTCCAGATTCCCTGCAGATTGGCAGGAAGACCTCCTTTCCTGCTGCTTGCAATCAGCAGATATCTTCCATAATCAAACAGTAACTTTGACAGTCCGGTATCCCCGCCGACTGATCCCTTCAATCTTTCATCTGTCGGAACCGCATCCTTTTCCTCTCCTCCAAGCTGCAGGGATACTCTGTGATAAAGAGCCTGATAATCTGCAATATGTCTTTTCTTTACTTCCTCATAGTTCTTCGCACACGCCTCAAGCAGAATTACTTCTGCTTTTTTAGCCAGATTCTCACAAATCTGCTCTCCGGAACCATGCGTAGCTGTTCCATTCCTGATATCCTGAAAATCCGTGCAGGCTGTCAGATACAGTATAACCTCATCTGCTCCCTCCACGCAAAGATGTTCTCCTGTCACGAATACTCTTCCACCCTTTGCAACCGCTTTTAAAACTGTTGTAAAGTGTGTGCCGCCTTCTCCCAGACCCCCGTACAGAAAGACTGTATCCTGGGAAAGTCTCCCGACTCCATCCAGGAACCGGTCTCTCTCCAGTCTCGCCCGCAGACTGATCATGCCCGCTGCATCTGCTGCAAACCGGATCACCATACAATCTTCCGGTTTCGAGACAAACACTTCCCGTTCATAGCGCACATCTCCCTGTAAAAAGGAAACTCTGCATATGGCTTTCTCCAGGTCCAGTTCGCGGACAAACTCCTTACATTCCTGCTCTGTATCCAGATCCGATATCAGATATAAATCTCCCAGTGTCTGATATGTCCGCTGTGTACTGGGACATCCGGAAAGTGCCGTCAGCATCAGTTTTTCCGCCTGTTCAATCTCTCCGCCAAATATCAGTTCCCTGATTTTTTCAAGATTTCCTAAAGCATCCGGATTATTCCGGTCCAGCGGCTTTCCATACCATATGCTTTCCTCATTTAACTGTATTCTCTCATAATCCGTTCTGCCGTATACCATTCCTCCCAGCCGTCCATTTCCAACCGGAAGTGCTTCCTCCCACTCCCAGAACCCGGCTGGCTGCCGATACCACAATCTGCTCATCCTTGTTTTCCTCCCATTCCCTTCCTGTCTCTCTATGGTTTCAGTTCATATTCTTCTGTTACAGAAGCTTCAAAAGAAAATCCTGTTTCTGTTCCGGTAACTTTGACTGCCTTACCTTTGCAGATAACGGACAGTTCCTTTCCGACCACGTTAATTATGCCGTCACTTCCCGGTCTTATCACGGCACTGGTCAGACTGCTGTTTTCCCAATACAGATCAACCTCATGCCCACCCCTGGCAAGAAGCCCTCTGCAGCTTCCCTTCTTCCAGGATACCGGCAGTGCCGGAAGGAAATCCAATCCCAAATGGCTTTGCAGCAGACATTCGGCTATTCCTGCAGCAGCGCCCAGATTTCCATCGATCTGGAAAACATAGCCTGCATTTAATAAGCTGCTGGAAGTGGAATCGGTCAGCATCCGGCGTATATATTGGTCTGCACTCCTTCCATCTTTGAAACGGGCATCAAGACAGATCTGCCATGCCAAAGGCCAGCCGTTTTGTCCTGCTCCATGATCCCTGCGTCGTTTTAATGAAATTTTTGCCGCCTCCATCAATTCCTTCGTGTCTTTCCAGTTAATGGAACAGCCCGGATAAACCGCATACAGGTGAGACACATGCCCCATTCCCGGGCACTGCTCTTTATAATCCTGCTTCCATTCCATAAGCTGCCCCTCAGAACCGATCTGATCCTTCGGAAGTTTTGCTATCATTGCTTTTAAAGTTTCTCCATATTCCCGATCAATTTCCAGAATTCTCTGGATTTCAATACATGCTCCGAAAAATTCACGCAGCAGCTGGTTGTCCATTGCCGGACTTACACACAGCGGCGTATCGGTACCATCCGGAAGATAATAGCGGTTCTCCGGTGAGATTGCCGGACAGGTAAGAAGCTGTCCATCGACCTCTATTAAAAAATCTTCATAGAACAGAGCTATATCCTTAAGAACCGGATACATCCGCTCCAATATATCCTTGTCACCGGTGTAAAGATAGTGTTCCCACACATGCATTCCCATCCATGCTCCGCCCATTACCCATGGTGTAGATGCCATATAGACATCCTGCGGTGCACAGTCGCCGTAATAATCTGTGTTATGATGGCAAACCATTCCTCTCATACCGTACATTACTTCCGCCGTCTTTTTCCCCGGCTCATGCATCGTCTCAAGCAAATCCAGAACCGGTTCGTGAAGCCTTGTCAGATTTCCTGTCCAGGACAGCCAGTAATTCATCTGAAGATTGATATTGATGGTATATTTACTATCCCACATAGGCATAAACTCAGCATTCCAGATTCCCTGGAGATTTAACGGTGCACTATCCTGTCTGCTTCCTGATACAATCAGATAACGGCCAAACTGGAAATACAGTGCCGCCAGCGCCGGGTCTTCCCTTCCATCCCGCAGTGCACAAAGCCTCTGCTCCAAATTTCCCTGCGCCGGTTTTCCCAGATCCAGCTGGCATTTCTCCATAAGTGCCGAAAAATCCCTGATATGCTCTTCCTTCAGGCTCTGATATCCTTTTTTCTGTGCAGCATCCAGCACCTTTATTACCTCGGTACGGGGATCGGCATAACGGTTGGATGTGGCAGTTGTCAGATAAATGATTACTTCACTGCAGTCATCAGCTGTCAGCTGGGATACCGGATTCATAAGTTTTCCGTCACATTCTACCCGGAATGCCGCCGCAAACTGCACTCCTGCATCATTGCCTGCCATTAAAAACGTATGATCATCAATGGTTCTCGAAAAGTCCACCCGTGTTCCCGGCCATCCGCCTCCTTTGGTCTTCATGCCGGGTCGGCGGTCGTCCTCAATATACGCATCGGATACAACGACACGATCCAGTTTCAATTCCAGACGGATTGCCTGAAAAGCATCGGATGTAAGTCGGATGCAAAGCACGCCGGCCGGATTGCTGATGAACATCTCTCTATGATAGGAAACACCTTCCAATTTATGATCTATCTCAAGAATCCCCGTCATCAGATCCAGATCCATACGATACTTTTCCGGCTTCGGCGACTCTGATCTTCCCCCCATGGCAAACGGCATCTTCTGATTCAAAGCCATGCTTAATTGCCCAAGGAAGGTATAAGGACGCTGCGAATAAGGCACCCCTACCATATATTGAGCAATCAGTTCCTCCGCTTCATGCATTTTCCCATCCAGAATTAATCTGCGGATTTCCGGTAGTTTTTGCCGGTATGCCGGATTATTGCGATCCATGGCAAGACCATACCATAAAGAGTCATCATTCAGTGTAATGCGCTCCATATCGGTCTCTCCATAAACCATTGCGCCCAGCCGTCCGTTTCCCAGCGGCAGTGCATTCCCCCATCTTTTTGCAGGGTTGTCATAATACATATGATAATTGTGTTCCATAGGAATCTCCTCTCTCTCAGAAAAGCAAGGTAAAAAACAAAACAAAGAAAAAAATACTGTATACCAGTTTGATAACCGGCAGAATCTTCAGTGACAGATGGGACGCCGACATCACGGATTTCCCCCTGGATACCAGTACCGTCAGCAGAACCATCGGCACACACATTGCAATCAGATAGATTACCAGGTTTCCTGCCAATTCCGGGTTAAATCCGGCATTTTGCTCCACCATATAAAGAAGAGAGGCCAGGTAAACCTGTCCCGTGCACAGGAACTCTCCTGCGGAAATCACAATTCCCAGAAGAAATAAGGCCGGATACCAGAATTGCCCCGGTATCTTCGTAAGCCTGTTAATCATTTTGTGATTCCACTTCCGGAAGCGTTCCGGAAGCTGAAATCTTGTCCTGCCATACTCCTTTTTCAGGACATGGATAAAATCGATCAGATAAAACACACCAAAGATAAAAGCCAGTACTGCAAAGAAAAGTTCAAGTCCCTTCTGTACCGTCCGGAACAGGGTATTCTCAATCACGCCAAAAAGTGTTCCGATCGTAAATCCCAAAAGCAGATAGGTAAGAAATTTTCCTGCCAGATAGGTGAAACTTCCCCCGTAAAAGCTGCGTTTCGACATAAGAAGTATGGACAGAACCATCAACAGCATTGAAATCCCGCATGGGTTTAAGCCATTAAAAAATCCCGTCACCGCCAGCCGGCTCTTTGAAATTTTAACGCTTTCTTTCTCTCCGGCAAGCTCTTCTATTATGTCCTTCCAGGATCCCTGTGCTTCTCCGCTTTCCAGCATTCCAACCGTACCGTTCACAATCTTCTCCGCTCCGGACAGATAACTGCTCCTGGAAAAAAGAAGCGGAACCTGTTGTCCGCTCTCCGGTACACCATATATCTTCATAAGCCTGCGAAGTATAACCGCATTTTCTTCATCCAGGATATTGTAGACCAACAGATGAAAGCTTTTATCCGACAGGCTTCCCTGCAAATACCGATCTGCCTTCTGACAGCTCTCGCAGGCTCCTGTCACAAACAAAACCAGTGTCGTATCCTCTTCCCCGATCTCACTGACCTCACGGTAAAATGCCGTATCTTTTTCCTGTTCACTTTCCATGTCTCCGTCAGTTTCTACCCCGGAACCGGATGCGGTCTTCCTGTCCTCTTCTGCCATACCGGTCTCAAGGTAGTTCACCACAGCTTCGCTGATCTCCTGATAGCTTCCCTGATATGCCACCCCATCAACGACCGCCACTGGCAGATCCGTCAGTGTGATCCCAAGTCCATATTTTCCAACCGTTTTTTCAAAATGGGATGCACCACTTTCTTTATAGACGTTATAAACGGTATAATCCTGATTTTCAATCCCCGCTTTGGCAAAACGGTCTGCTATTTCCTGACGGAATTTTTCCTCCTCATGACAGCTCTCGCAGGGAGCAAGAACAAACAGCTCTATCGGTTCTTTCTCTGCCTCCCGCACGTTTTTAACCGGGTCGCCGGTTCTGTGCGCTGCGTTATAAGCGATTCCTATCACGACAAGCATCAGGACAGCCAGCATGACAATGAGGTATCTTTTCCAGAGGGAAGACCTCTTTGTTCCACGATCCGATTCTTCAGGCTTCCGATTTTTGATCCACATCGTTCTTCCCTCCCTTATCATCATCCGGCGATTCTCTAAGTGTGATATTATTTCATATGTTTTACAGAAGCATTCTGATTTCTGTACGGAAGCTGCCAAGCTGCGCATTCTCTATCACAAGTTCTGCGCTTCCCTGTTCATAGCCGCTCCGGATCACAGCCGTGGCTCTTCCCCTGAAGGAATATGTTTCAGGCTGTGTATAGTTGTCCTCAGTCACAGGATTGGCGCTTCCAAAGCCGGAAAGTTCTCCCACTCCTGATAAAACTGCCTTCAGAGGAATCTGCGCATCCGTTACCAGCAGACCATTCTGATCCAGAATCTCAATCTGTACAAAAACCACATCATGTCCATCCGCACGAAGCTCCTTCTTCTCCGGTATCAGACGGATTTCTGCCGGTTCTCCGGTTGTTGCCAGCCGGTCCCTGCTGACTTCCATTCCGTCCGTATAGCTTACCGCTTCGAGTACACCCTTTTCATAAGGAAGCACAAACCGGACTGAATTCGGCAAATTTCCATCTTTCTGAACCTCCTTTTTCCCAACAGACACTCCATTCAACAGCAGTTCCACTTCCTCTGCACCTGAAAAAGCTATAACCTCGACCGGTTTTCCTTCAAAACCTGTATAATTCCAGCATTTACGTGCATCCGTAAACCCCCACATACTGATCACTTCTGCCTTACCATAATTCTGCGGCTGTATAGAATACAGATATGTCTTTTCACTTCCCCATACCACACTGCGGTAATCTCCCTGGGGCTTCCGGATACCTGTTATATCAAAATCGGCATCATTGGCAAGCCGCCACGGATAACAGGTAGTAGACGGAGGCATGACCGCCCACGGCCCTTTTTTAACAAGCGGATCCGTCTCCTCTACAAACAGGGATTTTCCGATTCCGGCTTCTCCGATATAATCCCATGCTGTCCAGGTAAAGTCTCCGATCACATAAGGAAGCTTTTCTACTACCGGCCATCGGAATCCAATTTCCCTCGGAAAATTTTCAGACCCCAGAATGACACGTTCCGGGTAAAGCTCATGATCCCGTTCATAGAGATCCTCCATGTAGTTGTAGCCTACCACATCCAGACCATTGGTAAAGGCCTCGGTCTGTTTTTCCCAGAAATCCGCTTCCTTTTCCGTGGCTGCATTTTGTGTCTGATCCTGCCCCTTTGCCATGGCATCGTCCAATCCGCTCCAGAAGGAGCAGATTCCATTGCTGATCGGTCTTGTCGGGTCTAAGGTCCTGATACACTCTGCAAGCTTTGTGGCAGTGGAATAGCCCTGATTCAGTCCACCTCTTTCCGGTATTTCATTTCCTGTAGACCACATGATAACCGATGGATGAACCCTGTCTCTTTTGATAAACGCGGTCAGATCCTTCTCCCACAGAGCTGCAAAATACTGGCTGTAATCGCCGGTACGTTTCGCCATTCCCCATGCATCAAAAGCCTCGTCAAAAATATACATTCCCAGTCTGTCACAGGCCTCCACAAGTGCTCCGGATGGAGGATTGTGTGCGGTTCTGACTGCATTGAAGCCGGTTTCCTTAAGCTTCCTTATCTTTCTTTCCTCACACTCATATAAACTGACTGCTCCCAGCAGGCCATTGTCATGATGAACACAGCCTCCCTTAAGCTTGACAGGCTTTCCGTTGATCCTAAGTCCCCTTACGGAGTCAACCGTGATGGTCCGTATTCCAAACAGTGTCTGTGCTTCATCCACAGTCTGTATCGGAACCGGATTGCTATGAGTACGGAAAACACTCTGATCTGTTACGGTTGCCTTTACGATATACAAATTGGGATTTTCCGCATCCCAGAGTACCGGATCCGAAAGATGAATGGAAATTCTGGCTGTTTCCCGGTTATTCTTTCCAACTTCAATCATGCGCCTCGCTTCCGCCACAGCTTTTTCCTCCGGCTCACCTTCCTTCCACAATTCCACCTTTACTTCCACCATATGGTTCTCCAGTGTCTCATTTCCGATCTCCACCTGTGCCTCCAGAAAGGCAATCTGATCCGTAACTTCCCTGGTAACCACATTAATTCCATCCGGCAGGATAAATACTCTCGGACTGTGGCACAGGGTCACTCCCCGGAACAGACCGGAACCGGTGTACCATCTTGAACTGGGCTGCACGCCGGTATTTACGTTAATCGTAATTCTATTCTCTTCACCAAAGGTCACATAATCCGTCAAATCAACATAAAAAGGAGAATAGCCATAATGATGTTCCCCCACCTTACAGCCGTTCACATCAATAGAGGTATGCATCATCACCCCATCAAACTGCAGTCCTACCAGATCCCTTTCCCATTCCCTGGGAATCATCACATATCTGGTATAATTGCAGGTATCCCCCGGATAATAACCGGAATCGTACTGTGCCGGTGCCTCCTTCGTCACATCAAGGTGAATCATTCCATCATGTGGGAGATTCACAAGTTCTCCCGGATCCCACTGCAGCATGCCCACAGAATCCAGCATTCCTCGTCTGAAACACCATTTTTCATCTAAATTAATATGTTGCATTCTTTTTCCTCCTCTTCTGATCTTACATGATCAAATGATTTTTTTATCGCTTCAGAAGCAAAAGCTTCCACTTGTACAGAATCGTTACTCTTTTTCTACCATATATACCTTTTGGATCTGATAAAGCCTGTCTATATTGCTCCACTGGGATTCCGGTGTCATCACCTCTGTGCTGAGAGTCCTGTCTGCTTCCTTCCAGGTCAGTCTGGTAAGACGATATTTTCCCTCTTCATAGTCATACCCCTCACCCTCATCCTCGTAGAAGTCGAAGCAGCCATCCCGGCCGGTATAAACCGTAACGCAGCAATTACCGTCAAGCTCCTTTGTGGAACCGGCAAAGTCTGTCTTCAGGAGGATCCCTCCTTCTTTGACAAATAATGGTATTCGGTCAATAGATGCACAGACTTCAATCCACTGTCCCCCTTCGTAATAGGTATTGGTCCAGTAATCATACCAGCCGTGTGCCTCCGGCAGATATACCCTCCTTGTTTTAACGGTATCCGTAAGTTCTGATGAATTTTCTCCATAATACATAGGTTCTGTGACCGGACAAACCATCAGTTCTTCTCCGAACAAATACTGATCCATAATATGAAAAACTGCTGTTTCTTCCGGATAGGCAAAAGCAAGCAGCTTCATCATGGAGCGATCCTTCAGCCAGCACAGGCCGGCACAGGAATAAATATAAGGCATCAGTGTATATCTCAGATGATTCATTTGTACAAGAACATCATAAAAAGGGATTTCTGTATTTTCAAAATGCCAAAGTTCTCTTCTGCAGTCTGTTCCATGCCCGCGGAATACCGGAAGGAAGCATGCCCATTGATACCATCTGACGAACAATTCACGATATCCCAGATCCTCTGTTCCCGCATCATAATGTCCCTTCCAAAACCATAGATTACCATTCTTTACAAAAAATGCACCTATATCCACCGTCCAGAACGGCAGACCACTGGCACTGAAATGTAAGCCTGCTGCAATCTGTTTTCGGAGTGTCTCCCATGAAGCCTCTATGTCTCCTGACCAGAGGACTGTTCCAAAACGCTGCTGCCCGGTCCATGCACTTCTGGTAAGATTAAAAACTCTTTTCTCATTATCCTGCTCCCCTCTTTGTCCCTCGTAAATTCCCTGTGCATGATATAACGCATAGGCATTTGTTTTTTCTGCGGGAAGATGGTTTTCCGTTGTTTCACAGTACTCGGCATACATTTTCGCCGGTTCTGTTCTTTCCACATGATTCCATTCCGGAGTAAACGGTTCACTGCTGTCACACCACCATGCATCAACCCCGTGCGCATACAGTCCCCTTTTTACCTGCTCCCAATACAGCTGTCTTCCTTCTGCGGATAAGGCGTTATAAATGCTGCATCCCGGCAAAAGAAGCTGTCTTTCCGCAAATTCTTTATAATTCTCTGTCTCCTGATCCATGTTAGGCCATATGGACAGCATAAAATGCACCTGCGCCTCATGAAGCTGTTCCATCATATCGTCCGGATCCGGAAAGCGTGTTTCATCAAAGGTTTTCTGTCCCCAAAGATTGCCCTTCCACGAGCACCAGTCGAGAACGATTCCATCTAGGCCAATATTACGCTCACGATACTCCTTTACCGTATCCAGGATTTCTTTCTTGGTTTCATATCGTTCCTGAGACTGTATATATCCATATGCCCATCTTGGTAAAATTGTGGTCTTTCCGGTTAAGCTCCGATATTGTGCAATTACTCCATCCATGCTCTCACCATTGATAAAATAGAAATCCATTTCCGGATCTGCCTCAGTGTAAATATAAGAACCATATAACGTATCACTGAAAATCAACGGACTATAGGTGTCCACCAGTATCCCATATCCTAATGTAGAAACCAGCATCGGTATGGCTATCTTCCGGTTTGCCTGATGCAGGTACAATGTCTGTCCGCGCAGGGAGGCAAATCCCTCCTCATGCTGTCCAAGTCCATATAAGGCTTCGTTTTCGGCCCATTCCAGATACATTCTTGTATGATAGCTTTTGCCAAGCGGTACTTTGGCAGCTTCCATAACTACCTCTTTATCCCCATCCGGGGTATGTACCTTCTCGATCCTGCTGCTTTGTGCTTCCAGTCTGTAAACCGTAAATTCCTCCAGATTTTTACTTTCCCGTTCCCGCTCCTTTAACAGCTTCTTTCCATGACTGTCAAAATAGCTGTAAGAAGCTGTCTTTTTATTAACAACAAGCGTAAGTCTTCTCATTTTCAGCCATATTTCCGTATCCGTTTCCATATAATCCCAATCCGGGAATACGGTTCTTAACAGCACTCCGGGCTTTTCTGTATTGCTGAACTCTTCCCGTTGTGTATAAGTCACCCTTATAACAGCGTCATTTTTCGGCTCTATTCTATGAATTCCAGCTCCAGAATAAAGATAAAGGGAGTTCTCTTTTCTTTCGGCTTTTTCAATTGCCCTGCTTTTCCCTTTCACGACATTCAGCATATCTTTTCCTCCATCGGGTAACATAACCCTTTCTTCCTATTTTGAAAAACGACTCATCGTATTACGGATTCTAAGCTCTCACGATACTATTATTATAGTTCATCCGTTTTAGATTATTAGTATTACATCTGCCATTTTTCACAAAAATATGTCGTGTTATTGTAACTTTATCCGTTGTGGCAAAAGAAGTTCCTTATACTTTCAGGAAATCTTAGAACACAGTCTTTTCTTAAACAATTCTGGATTTATGATATAGTTTCCAGATAACATTTTCCCAGACATATCTCTCCATCCGCCTGCTTCACCACAGTGAACTCTGCCAGTCCTCCGGTCTGACATTCTTCTTTTGTCTGGGCGGAGATCAAATTGCCGAGAGAATAATAAATCAGCATTTTATGTTGTGGCAGATCCTTTTTCCATCCGACAGAATCTGCCTCATATGCCGTTCCATTCTTTTCAACAATCTCCCACTTCTGCACGACATGAGGATGCGTTCCGATCACTGCATCGACTCCCTCCCGGTAAAAGAAGTCCCTGTAATATTCCTGCTGCTCGTCAATTTCTGTTTCATACTCCGTTCCCCAGTGCACAAACACCATTACCACATCTGCCCTGTTCTTTGCATAGGAAAGCTGCCGGTGCATACGTTCTTCATCTCCAAGCTTTTCTACCAGATGAGGATAGCCTTCCGGCTCCGGCATGCCGTTTGTCCCATAGGTGTACCCGACAAAGGCAAAGCGGATTCCATTGATTTCCATGAATTTTACGGCAGCCTCCGGAGCTTCACTATAGCTTTTCGCAGACTGCGCTCCCACATAGGAAATTCCCTTTTCATCCCAGAAAGCCGTCGTCGTATTGATCCCGTAAATTCCCTGATCCAGTGCATGATTATTGGCAAGGGCAATGAGATTGAATCCGGCCCTTTCCATGGCATCCCCTACTTCTGTCGGCGTTCCAAAGCGGGGATAGCCGCTGACTCTCTTCGGGTCTGTCACAAAAATCGTCTCCTGATTTACGGCTGCCAGATCTGCATTCTGAAGCTTATCCCGGACAGAGTCATAAAAGGAATCGTACAAATTCTCTGCTGTCACTTCTCCGGCTCTTTGCTTCTTCTGTTCTGCTGCGAGCAGACTTAGGTGGATCAGATTATCACCTGCACAGACCACCTGAGCCTGCTGCTCCTTTGACTCTCCTGCATATTTAAGTCCAAAGTCCTTCCAGATCCAGCAGGTACTTGTACGATCCTCAGCAATACGGTCTTTCCCGGTATAAATGTCAGGCTCAGGCCCAGCTCCTGCCTCGTTATTTTGTAAATCCCGACCGGTTTTTGGATCCTTCAGACGATATCGGGTGAGAATCAAACTGTTTTTCCTGCCCCGGGCAATTGACTCAATCTCTTTCCCAAGTGAAGAAGACATCCACACCGGTCTCATCACATCCGTACTGATATTGCGTTCTTGTAAACGGTAAATGAAGATATGCTGCTCCAGCCGGATGTCATTCTTTTTCTCCCAGACGGGAAGATGCCTGCCATAGCTCCCATGCTTCCAGACAAGCAATACCAGCTCTTCCTGCTGATCCCTGTCAATATCCATTACCAGAACATCCTGCACCTGCCAGTCCGCCGGAGTTTTCCATATGTGCTCCGATTGATCTCTTTTCATAAATCGGTGACGGTCTCCGGCTTCCCCCATATCCGTTTTCACCACCCGGAGTGTCCGGTTTTTCAAAATCACCTCGCCGCCTTCATAAAAGAACTCCTTTTCGTTCCAGGTAATCCAATGCGGCAGAAAAGCTCCATACCACCACAAGGTGAAAACAGCAGTGATGCTTACCACCACTGCTATTCCACCTGCTATAATCCATTTTGTATGCCGGACTGCCTTATCCGTCCCAGGAGTACCGGTAGCTCTTCGTCCAGGACGGCTGTTCCACTTCATTGTCATACTCATACTCCATATCGCCATTCAGTTCCATGCCGATCATCTGTCTCCATTCGGAGTCTGTCATCCGGCTGTCAATCGGTACCGTAAATTCATAATAACTGAATGTACCGCCTACTGCAAGCCGCAGCTTTCCATCCACCGGCACAACCACAGAAATTCTGGAAACTCCACCAATGGCTTCTTCCAGAATTGTGCCATTGGGATCGGTCGCAATATCCACAACAAGTGCTGCCGGGAACTCCCGGGAATCGACGTATTCCTCTGTGGTCTGATCCCTGATGGTCTCTTTCCAGAAGTGTTCCAGATTTCCGCCAAATGTCCGGATCAGCTCATAATCTTCATCTGTTACGGTACTGCCACCTTCCAGCTCCTTAATCGAAATTTCTGCAAGCTGATCAGATAACTGCTGCAGCTTCTCCAAGTTCTCTTTATCCTTCGCCGAAAGAATATCAAACCGCTCCATTCCTTCAGAGGTATTCTTCGCAAGGCTTCCCAGTGCATGGAAGATCTCCGGTTCCGGCTCTACATAGCCCCGGTCATCCATCTCTTCCATACCGCCACCCATTTCGGCAAGCATCTGTTTCGAATACAGAACGGTATCGTGCTTTAACTCTGTATAACTTCCTAAGAAGCTTTCCAGATTCTTCTTCCGCCATTCCTCGTTACGCATGAACGATGGATACCCTTCATCCCGCTCCTCAAGCAATGGACACAGTGTCTGTAACCATCCTGCATAAAGGCTGCCATTCCACAGCGTATCGTCCGCATTCTGAACAACATTCTGCAGCTTCTCCATATTTTCTGCATAGCCCTGATACTCGAACGCACCGTTATCTTCTAAAATTCTCTTCGCTGTATCCGAGCCCAAAACCGCCGGGACATCCATTGCCATCGGAAGCATTCTATTGCTTCCGTCTGCATTTTCCCCGACTTTACTATAGGTCAGATTCGTAAAAATCGCTTCATCAAGGGTGAACCGCTGTCCCATAAAGCGGAAGCCCTTCGATTCCTGTGTCTTATCCGTTTCACCGTTGTCATCCATAAAGACAGCAGAATTAATTGCCGGAGGATCAAGCTTTCCGGTAAGCTCATGGAAGGCATCAAATGCAGCCTCATTTCCTATCAGATTTCCGGTGCCCGCTCCGTCTCCATAAGCCTCACGGATTAACGGCGCATATTCATAGAATCCGGAATCATCACTTGCCCCTGCGAAAAAGGACGTAATGGTATACACCGTTTCCCAGTCCTTGAAGGCCTCATTGCTTAAGGCCATTGTCATAAGAAGTGCTGCCCGGTCGGTAAGCTCCTGCTTCTGTGCAAAATTTCTTCGTCCATACCACATCATTGCCCGGAAGTACTGCTCCAGTGCCTCCTCTCCCTCATAATAGCCACGTGGCTTATACTGGGAATAGTCCTCCATCTCTCCTTCAAAAAGTGCTGAATCATAGATGCCGTCCGCTGCTTCAATAAAGGACAGCTCCTGATCCACCGCGTTCTTCACTTCATCCGGAATCGAAATTGCTGCTTCATCCCCCATCAGGGAAACTCCAACTGCAAAGAATCCCACATTTAAAGCGGCTGCCTGTTCCCATTCACTTCCCTTTAATTCCTCATACTGCGTCAGGCAGGTTTGATACATGGAATGGCTCATTTCCTTTACCATGGAAGCAAGATAATCTCTTTCTGTTGTCCGCTGCAGCAGCGCAAAATACAGATGATAGGTATGCATCATCGAATCCACGGTCACAAAGCTCGGCACCTGACTATAGCGGTTACCTTCATACACATCAAAGAACTCGCTATAACCACTATCCATCACAATAAAGTTATTGGCTGCAAGCTTCCCGGAAATATCCTCATCCGTATCATAAGCATAGAACTGTCCAAGATTCTCAATGTTGGATAAATCAGGAGCTGTCTGATAAGCTGCTACCGATGGGGTATAGTCTCGTAACGGCTCCTGCGTACTAAGATCATTTAAATAAATTCTCTGCTGTCCTGCCGCCTGATCCTGCAGCTTTACGGTTCCGTCACTGCCTGTTCCATCAGTTTTTCCCTGCGTTACATCTTCCTGTGAAGACGGATCTTCCTGCTCCGAATCCTTATTCTGATCATAATATTCCTTTCCGGTTTCAACTGTCTGCTTTGCCAACTGTCCGAACGCCGAACATCCTCCTAAGGTACTGATTACCAGCACTCCCGATAAGACAAGCGCCAGCAGCTGTCTGTTCTTCATTGCCATATGCATCCTCCCTTTCTTACTCCTTATATGATTCGTTTACCTGCAAATTGCCCTTTACTAATGAAAAGTTCCTAGTAGAAAAACCGCCAGATTTGATTTGCAAATTTAGCGGTTATTTCGATCACTTCTTTATTATTTTAACATTATTGACAGCAATCCGTCAAACAGAGATTATTTCGGGAGTTTGACACTTCTTTTATCACTTTATAACTATTCTGAGCAGTTACCTTTTTTTCAAAAAATGCTCGCGATTGGGATAAATCTCACGGAAGGCTTCGAGAGCAGCCTTTCTTAGCGGTTCAAATTCCTTTTCCATCCGGAGAATATGCGGTGCATCAAATAAAAGCCGGCTCAATTGCTCTGCGATCTTTCCGGCAACACTTTCCTCAGACAGCTGTCCCATTCCGAAAAGAACGGAGGTAAAGCCACGTCCCCCGGTGCTGACCTCAATATAGGTTCTGCAGGTATTTTTAAGCTCCTGATAGATAAGCTCCTGCTCCATTTCCGTTTTCTGTTCAAATTGAAATAATTTTAAACCATGGACGGCCTCCATCGCAAGCTTTTTCTTTCTGCCGCCCCAATCCATGCCTCCACTTTCCGCAATATATTTCAGATTCATCAGGTAACCGACGTACGCATCCTTCCGCGGCTTTCCTTTACCATATCGGGCCTCCCAGAGCTGTTTACGCAGCCTGGCCTCTTCCCTTTCCGTTTCCCCTTCGTTTTCCGAAAGCAGCTGCTGCCTCTTCACCGGATCTGTCTGTGTATAAAAGCGTTCCAGCCAATTCTCCATATCTGTCTGTCCTTTCCGTGAAGGAACGGCCTCCCTCCGGCAGTTCCCCTCACCATTACTGCATTGCTTATTTACCGGTTCAGAAATTCTTCCACATTGGCAGCCGTAACCTTTTGATACGGCAGGAATATATATCGTTCATTTTCAAAGTCATAGCCCTCAAGCTCCTTCCCCTGAAACAAATCCATCGCCAGACGGGAAATCTGTTCGGCCTGTCCTGCCCTGTCATTATAAACTGTCCCCTGAATCAAATCGTTTTGGATTGCATCCAGGGCACTGTCCAATCCGTCTATCCCAAAAATGACCGGACGATTCTCCTTCGGATATCCGGATGCTTCATACGCAGCAACCGCCCCCATTGCCATCTCATCATTATTGGAAAGCACCAGTTCAATCTCATCCCCGTAGTGATGAATAAGCTGGGTCATCTTGTTTTCTGCCTGTCCCCGGTTCCAATTGGCAAACTGATAGCTGAGCTTCTCCAGCGTGATCCCCTGTTCCTGAAGGGTTTTTACCACACTGTCCGTACGGATGATCGCATCCTGATGCCCGGTTTCACCCTCGAGAAGAACATATTGGATCTTTCCGTCTGCATTCCGGTCCACCGAATGATCGGTTCGTATCACCTGTGCTGCAATTTCTCCCTGCATCGTACCGGACTGTCTGGCATCTCCACCGACATAATACAGCTTGTCCCATTGCATCAGATCCTCCCGTACCGGCTCACGGTTAAAGAATATAACCGGTATATTTTCGTTTTTTGCCATCTTGATGATGTTGGAAGGCTCCGTCCGGTCAACCAGATCGACCACAAGGATATCACAGCCTGCATCGAGTATTTCCTCTACCACCTCGTCCTGAAGCTTCTGGTCATTCTTACCATCCCTTACCGTCATGATGATTTTCAGGGAATCGGTCTCATAATCCTCCAGATCCTCCTTCAGACAATCTGTAAGCGCATTAATAAAGGGATCATCCTGTGTATAAAGTACTACTCCGACCCGGAGAACACTTCTTTGCGCTTCCTTGTTGCTGCCACATCCTGTCAGACATAACAGCACGCAGCAGACCAGCACGTATATGCTCCACCTAACCTTCATTGTAACCATCCTTTCCACACCATGTATTCTGCCGTATATTCTTCCATTTATATGATGCCGGGGTCAAAAGCCCCCGACTTTGATACCTACGGATTGCTTCGTGCTACGCACTCCCACAATCCTACCCAATATTCGCATATCGTGGGATCATCACATAGTTTACTTATGTGGTTAATCATACGTATGAAGAAACTGCTGCACCTCTTCCCTGAAAATATCCTCCTTATGCAGCAGACGATAGGCTGTCTCACGGTTTTTCATGATATACAGCTGATTCTTCAGTGCCCCGGAAATCTCCAGGACACTTTGATACCCCATATCATATCCGTCTGTGGCAACCAGTCCTTCCACCACAGCCTCGTCCAAATAGTATACACACTTGATACTGTTTCCGATTCCATAAATTCCCGGATGGTTTCCATTCTCCTGTGCATACATCCCGGCAATCTGTTCCAGTGCACTTGTTTCAAGTACAATCAGGTAATCAACCGCCTTCTCCTTTCTGAGCTTCTCCGTAATTGCCATATCATAGGTCGTATGGATATGAAACCGGATTTCGCAGCCGGTACCCGAAAGAGCGTCCAATACCCCCTTCGCACGCTCCCTGCTGCATTCTGTTTCTGCAAGTCCGCCTACAATTCCGATCCTTTTCCCGCGGATATTCTCCCGGCTTTTCAGATCTTCTCCCAGTGCATATCCCATACCGTAATTATCCGGCATCACGGCCGGAAGCTCCGGATATTGCGTCCTTTTCCCGTTCTCCGGTTCCTTAGGGACACCATTGGCAACCAGTAAAACCGGCTTCTGTGAACGGATCTCCCGAAGCATCGCTCCGGTATCCTCCCCCGGTGCTGCCTGGACAATAAATGCGTCCACCTGATTATCCAGCTGCTCGCAAATCAGACTTTTCTCTTCCTGTGCATCTTCAATTTCGTCGGTATTGCAGATAATCAGATGAATATTTCTGATCCCTGCTGCCTGCTTAAGACCGTTAATAAAAGAATCCCATTTTTCATCACCGGATTTTTCAACGATAACAGCTACCCGCTTCTGCGGTTTTTCACCGGAAAAAATCAGATGCATACACAGCAGAAGCAGTATAAAGAGGCAGATTTCCGACAGTAGAAACGTCATTTTGGTTCTTTTCATGGTTCAACCTCATTTCTGGGTGGTTTTCCCGGTGCCTCCAGTATCTCACAGTTTTCTTTGGTATATGGTATGGCCGGCAGGTGAATGGTAACGGTAGTACCTTCATCCGGTTCACTTTCTACTTTGAGTCCGTATCTTACTCCAAACATCAGCTGTATACGGGTATGCACATTAATAAGCCCTACTCCAGAGCCATGCTTTGGCACCTTCTGATTATCTGTCAGAATATTTTCCACATCCTCACGCCTCATTCCCATTCCATTATCGGAAACCACCAGATAAATCTCCTCCTCCTTCTTAAAGCCTCTGACGAGGATCCTTGGATGGTCATCCTCATCCATATCTCCTACTCCATAATATATGGCATTTTCCAGAATCGGCTGCAGAATAAGCTTTACGGTACAGAACGGATATATCTCCTCCGAAACATCATATTCGGTTACAAACCGTTCCTTATAACGGTATTTTTGTATATTCATGTAATTCCGGCAATGCTGCAGTTCATCCTCAATCCGGATAATGGTCTTCCCTCTTGACAGACTGATCCGGAAAAGCCGTGCCAGCTCTGAAATCATGAAAACCGCATCCTGATTCCGGTTTCCCTCAATCATCCAGGTAATGGATTCCAGTGTGTTATAAAGGAAGTGGGGATTAATCTGGCTTTGCAAAGCTGCCAGTTCACTCTTTCTGCGCTCATTCTGCTGTTCCACAATTTCCTTCATCAGCCGCTCAATCTCTTCATATGATTTCTGGACTGAATTCCCCAGATGCCTGATTTCATATGACCCCCCGATATAAATATCCGGTTTTTCCCCCGCCTCATATGCCGTTACGGAAGCATCCAGCTTCAGAATCGGACTGGAAATCTTTTTGGACACAATACGGTTTACTGCAAGCAGCATCATAATCAGCATGATCACAATGATCATCATGTAAATCCGGAACTTCTCCAGACTGTCTGTCCGGATATCCGGCAAAACGACACCCACCAGCTTCCATCCGGTATATGAAATGGTGTTGACAATCATGGTCTGCCTCTCTCCATGTGGACTGCGCAGATTCCTGTATATGCCGTCCTCACTGCTGCTTGCCAGTACAGAATTTTCCTGAAACAGACCATTACTGATTTCGTTGGCATATGGATGATAAATCAGCTTTCCTTCCCTGTCACACAGGTAATAATATCGTCCTCTGGTTCTGTCATTAATCCGGTTCATCATTTCTTCTATAAAGGAATATTTCATATCCACCAGCAAAATACCGTTTTCCGGACTGTCTCCGTCAATCACATCCACTGCACGGCTTAAGGAAATTACCCAGTGGTACCGCTTTGCATCATCCTGAAATAAATCCTGCATATGAGGTGTGGAAAAATGCATATTTTCGATTTTCGCCTTTGCGTTCTCAAACCAGGACTGCCTGCTGACCTCAACACCTTCCTTTTGGAGTGTGACAGGCTCTGCCACAAGCAGCTCTCCCTCCATGTCATAAAGTGCGATACTCTGTATTTTATCCTTATTGGAATCATAAAGGAGACTGAGCTCCTGATTGAACTCAGGACTTGATATATCGAGTGCCTGTATAACGTTATAATTGGCGGTATCGGAAATCTGCCTCATACTCTTCAGATACTGTTCCATGGAATTCACAATGGTTTCCATCATATTCTGTGCATCCCGGACATCGTTCTGGCGCATAGCTGTTTCATACCGGTTATAAAGCAATAATCCCATAGAGATTGAGGTAATCACAGTCATCAGGGAAAGCACTGTCATAATGACCGACTGAATATCCGAAGCTCTTCTTTTTTTCTTCATCATACTTATTTTCCTATATGCTCGGTGCGGTATTTGGAGGGTGACATTCCATATTTACGCTTAAAAACATAGCTGAAATAATTGGCATCCTCATATCCGACATGCTCTGCAATTTCATAGCTCTTTTCATTGGTTTCCAGAATCAGCCGGACTGCCTGCTGCATCCTGTAATCCGTCAGATACGTGATAAACGAAATACCGGTTTCCTTCTTAAAAATGGAAGAAAAATAGGAATTCGACACACCAAGACCCGAGCACACCGTGTCCAGGGACAGACCGGCATCCGAGTAACGATCACGGACAATATTTTTAGCTTCCGAAATCAGATAACGGAGCGAGGAGTTTCTGGCATTTTTCAATTCATCACTGATTGATAATGCCACACTGATCATCCAGGCCGATAATGCATTCTTATCCATCTTCGGAATCTCCTCATAGGCATTCCGGACTTCTCCGGTATGATCTTCAAATTTTATATAGTTATTTCCACAGAAGCGGTACAAATGCCCGACAATTTCCATAACCGTAAAATTATGCTGCATAATTGTTTTTGCATTATCCTTAAGCTCATTTACAAGAGAAAGCACTGCATGCTCAATGTCTTCACGCACACCGATATGAATCGCCTTAAACACTCCATTCATGTCAATATCCTCCGGCTGCATGGAAAGCTCCTGCCCCTTCGGTGCAATATCCGCAATATTGATTGAGCGTCCGGCTCCATATATCACACGATAGGAAAGAGCTTCCCTTGCCCCCTCGTAGGAATAACGCAGAGACGCCAAATCCTCACATGCCTTGCCGAGTCCTACGGTTACAACTGCACCGAAAAAGCGGTCTGCCCACTTGCAGAAGCGGTCACATTCATCCGTCAGCCTCGTAATTTCACTCTCTCCCTCAAGATTCACCAGCATAACGATGTTTCCAAGATAAGTAAAATATCTGCAATCCCACTTTTCCTTAAACCGTTCCTTCGCTTCCCTCTGCACTGATACGGAAAGAAGGAGAGGTGTCATATTATCCGGGACATGATTTTCCGAGATGTGCAGAACGGCACAACAAAAATATGGCCCCGGCAGGGAAATCCGGTAATCACCCAGAAATTTACAGATTTCACCTTCCGTAATCCGTCCCTCGATCAGTGAATAGAAAAAGTTCGTCTGCAATACCGGAAGGGAATCGGTATAGTACTGCTCCAGCTTCCTGACATTTAATTTTTCTTCCCGTTCCTTATCAAGGACATCCTTTAAGCGCTTCAGACAGTCCGATAGCTCGTTGGCATTCACCGGCTTCAGAATGTATTCCTCGATTTCAAGGTGAACCGCTTCCCTGGCATATTCAAACTCATCAAATCCGGTAAGAATTAAAATCCGCATATCCGGATTATCCTGCTTCAGATTACGTGCCAGCTCCAAACCGTCCATATAGGGCATTTTAATATCCGTAATCACAACATCCGGCTGCATTTTCTCTGATATCTCCAGTGCCTTTACCCCGTTCCTTGCCTTTCCGATTACTTCAAACCCCATCTCATTCCAGCTGATCCTGTGTTCAATTGTGTCCATAACCTCTTCTTCGTCATCTACAAGAAGCACCTTGTATGTCAGCATCTGTACCCCTCCATATTGTTGCAAAATGGCACGAATTCACTGAATCATAAATTCATGCCATCTTTTTTTACTGCTATTCTTTATTTCCATAGTCATCTCGCAAATCCGCACTTCGTGCTCTCCTTCCTGCTTCGCAGGATATTTGCTCGTTAATGAGCCCTGAAAACCAAATGTCTGCTTCGCAGCCGCTTGGTTTTCCTTGGGCTCATTATATTATACTCTTTTTTTCAGGAAATTCCCACTGTAAATCCTGTGAATTTTGCCGGTTCAAGTATTTACCAGCAACAGTCTGTCCATGCAGATGTCTTACTGTTGCAGGTACCGTAAACCTTATTTCTTCTTTACATACTTCAGACAGTCAAGCGTAACAGCTGCCAGAATAATAATACCTTCAAATATAAACTGAAGGTTTGTATCGATACCCAGAATCGTGAGGGAATAGGTCAGTGCGGTAAAGATTAACACACCGGTTACAACACCGGAAATCTTACCGATACCACCGGTAAAGGATACACCGCCGACAACGCAGGCTGCAATAGCATCCATATCCCATCCCTGTCCGTAGGCTGCACTACCTGATCCGATCATACGGTTACATTCCAGCCATGAACCAAATCCGTAAAGAATACCTGCAAGAACAAACGCTCCCATGGTTACTGCAAATACGGAGATACCGGATACCGCTGCTGCTTCCGGGTTTCCGCCGACTGCATACAGATTCTTACCAAAGGTTGTCTTATTCCAGATAAACCACACAACTACAACTGCAACAACTGCCCAGAGAATAATGGTCGGGAATTTTCCGATTCTCGGAATAAACATCGCCGGGATGGAGGAATCGATGGCACCGAAGGAAACACCCTTCGTAGCATACGTTACCAGTCCAAAAATAATCAGCATGTTTGCCATGGTTGAAATAAACGGATGCATCTTGAACTTTGCCATAAAAAATCCTGCAATGGATGCAAAGCCTGTTGTCAGGATCACACAGACAAGGAGCGCAAGCAGTGCACGTGCCGGTACCGGAATTCCGGTAAAATCAAAGATATGACCGAACACTCCACCGGTATTGATTCCGTTGTGCATAATAATGGTTGCCGTTACCATACCCATACCAACCATTCTTCCTACGGAAAGATCCGTACCCGTTAACAGAATCAGTCCGGCTACTCCAAGTGCCAGAAATACACGGGGTGACGCCTGCTGAAGGATATTCAGAATATTGGCCGTCGTCAGAAGCTGTGTATTTTTTACCAGCGGCGTAATGATACAAAGAGCAATAAAAATCATGATAATGACAATATACAGTCCGTTCTTATACAGAAACTGTGAGGTATTGAAGGTATATCTGTAGTTTTCAAAGCTCTGTGCCTTTTTCTGTGTAAAGGTGAATTTCGACATACGAAGCAGATCAATCAGATGATACTTATGCACAAATGCTTCATGTTTTCTGTCCTTGATTTCCTGAAGTCTGGATTCATGCATCATCTGGGCATCATACAGACGGTTTTTATATACATACTTTTCGTCCTTGATTTCCTGCTTGTCCGTCAATCCGGAAAGCGTACGCTCATGCTCTGCCTTAAGCTGTCCGCGAACCTTCGCATATTCCGCATTTTCCTCTTCCTTTTGGGCTTTACAGCTTTCTGCAACCTTTTCGTAATAATCCTTATTAAAATGGGCAGCAAGATAAGCCTCCGCATCTTTAATCAGCCTGGAAACCTCCTCCTTGTTTGCAGCCTCCACCGCTTTTGCCTTTACAAGCTCTTCCTGATCCTGCCGGATAATTTCGGCCTGCTCCTCTTTCGTATAGTTTTTGTCTTCCTTCGTCAAGGCAATGTGCGTTTTTAATGCCTGCACCTTATCCGAACCATCCACACGCAGGGCATCAATCTTTTTCTGTATCTTACCAATATATTCATCAATCGGCTTTAAAAGCTTTGCTTCTTCCTCTGCCGAAAGATATTTCCTATCATTTGCCATAGCTTCTGTACTCCTTTCTACAAATACTTTGCACTAAGTCTAAGCAATTCTTCCTGATTGGTTTCTCTGGTATTTACGATTCCTGCCAGATGTCCGTTGGACATTACTCCGATCCGGTTCGTAATTCCCAGAATTTCCGGCATTTCCGAGGAAACCACAATAATGGTTTTTCCCTGCTTTGCCATGTCAATAATCAGTTCATATATCTCATACTTGGCACCAACATCGATGCCTCTTGTAGGATCATCCATCATAAAAATGTTTGGTGAGCGTTCCAGCCATCTGCCAAAGATTGCTTTCTGCTGATTTCCGCCGGAAAGGTTCGCAATCATATCATCCGGTCCCATACATTTCGTACGCATAACACGGATTTCCTCTGCGGTTGCCCTCACCATTTCATCATGTGACAGGGCTACCCCTGTCTTATACTGGTTCATATTGGCAATAGTGGTATTAAACGTAATATCCGCCTTTATGAACAGTCCGTCTGCCTTACGTTCCTCCGTAATCAGTGCAAATCCATGATCCATTGCATCCCTGGAGGAACTGAAATTCATCAGCTTGTCCTTATAATAAACACGTCCCGCTGCTCTTGTACGAATACCGAATATGGTTTCGAGAAGCTCCGTACGCCCTGCACCGACCAGGCCATACAGACCAAATATTTCTCCCTTTTTCACATCAAAGCTTATATCCTGAAGCTTAGGTGCATATTTTGTAGATAAATGCTCTACCTTTAAAACCACCTCACCCGGAGTGTTGTCTACCGGTGGGAAACGGTTATCCAGTGACCGGCCGACCATAGCGGATATCAGTTCATTCATATCGGTATCCTTACAGTTCTTGGTCATCACCAGCGCACCATCACGAAGAACGGAAATCTGATCACAAATTTCAAATACCTCATCCATCTTATGAGAAATGTAAATCAGTGAAATTCCCTGTTCCCGAAGCTGCCGCATCATCTTAAACAGCTTTTCAACCTCAGGTGCGGTAAGGGATGAGGTTGGCTCATCCAGAACAATTACCTTGGAATTATAGGAAATTGCCTTTGCAATTTCACACATCTGTCTCTTTGAAACAGACATTTTCTTCATTGGCTGCGAAAGATTTACCGTAATTCCAAGCTTACGGAATAAATCGGAAGCCTCTTTTTTCATTCTTCCTTCATCTACCACTCCTAAGGAATTCTTAGGGTAGCGTCCAAGGAACAGATTATCGATTACATTTCTTTCCAGACACTGGTTCAATTCCTGATGAACCATTGCCACACCGTTTTCCAAAGCATCCTTCGGCCCGGTGAAGTTTATCTCTTTTCCATCCAGAATTATTGTGCCCTCGTCTTTCTGATACGTACCAAAAAGACATTTCATCATTGTCGACTTACCGGCACCATTCTCACCCATAAGACCCATAATTGAGCCTTTTTTCACATCCAGATCAATATGCTTTAAAACCTTATTTCTTCCGAATGATTTGCTCATGCCGCGGATCGACAAGATGATATCCTTCTTATCTTCTGCCATATCCTTACTCCTTTTAGAAAAAGAGGGTGTCAGGAGGTCCCGACACCCTCAGACCTTTTGCTAACAAGAAATCTCTATCATCTTACTGCTGAAGGAGAGATGTATAAGATGTTGCATTGTCTGTTTTAACCATATTGATTGCGAACGCATCATATTCTCCGGGATTACCAAGGCGGTTGGTAATATTGGATTCTGTCTGGCCATCACCACCAATGTAATCAACAGTCAGGTTCATCAGATCATCGTAGTTCTGAAGCAGCGGCTGGTAGGTTGAGCTTAAGAAGTTATCAGAAGCATTGTAAATATTTAACCATACCTTTTTCGCCGGGCTTGTAGAAGCATCCAACTGATTGGCAACCTTATCATATACCTTGGTAGAATCTGTGAAATCCTGGTAATTATCAGCTGTTACCGCAATATTTAATGCATAGTAGGATCTTTCTTCTGCACTGTATCTGTAATCCACGCCTTCCTCAAGCACGTTACCTGCTGCATCTGCTGTACCGATACCGGTATTCACATCTACTCCGTCCAAAGCGTTTCTCAAAACTCTTAATGTCAGATAAGCCTGTACGTCTGCATGCTGGGAAATGGTTCCGCCGTAGCCTTCTGCAATTGCAGCAACTGCATCGCTGTTTGCATCATAGCCGAAGGTCGGTACCTTATTGTCCTTTGCCCAGGCATTGAACATGGACATTCCCATACCATCGTTATTGGATACTACAACATCAATCTCATCACCAAAGGATGCGGACCAGGTTCCGATTGCATTACCTGCCGTAGCAGCATCCCATGTAGCACCTGCGGAGTTCTTCATTTCCTGTGATGCAAGTTCACGGATGGTATATGTCTTTCCATCAATGTCAAGTGTTGCATCCTGAACAACGCTTGCAGAACCGTCTGTATTGGTTCCTGCAGGAGAAGCATCGATCACTCCGGAAGCATCAACGCCGGTTCCAAGTGCGGAACGGACACCACGGGTACGTGCAATGGAATCGTTATGTCCGATATCACCGATTGCAAGGATATAACCGATCACGCCGTCACCGTTACGGTCGATGGTAGCAGCATTGGCCTTGATGTAATCAAGTACCATCTGTCCCTGAAGCTCTGCTCCCTGATTTGCATCGAATCCGACATAGTACGTATTCTCATTAAAATTCAAAGCTGCCATATCCAGCTCTCCTGTTGAGCTGTTAGAAGGCTGGCGGTTGAACCACACCAGAGGCTTCTTGCTGTTTTCGCCACCAGCACTGCTTGATGCCTCACTTGATGTACTGGTTGATGTGTCACCTGATGCACTGGTTGATGTGTCACCTGATGCACTATTGGATGTGCTGTTCGATGCAGAACCGCATGCAACCAGTGTGGTGGAGAGTGCTCCTACTAAAAGCAGGGATAATAATTTACTTCTTTTCATAATTTTCTTCCTCCTTTGAAGTCTGTTCGTTATTAACTGTCTTTATTATATTTTCGAACAAGGAAGATTTACATAGAAAATTTTTATATGAATCATTAAAATTTTGTGCAGTTTGATATTTTCATGCCTTTACAGGAATCATTTCGGCCATACCCGCGAACAATTTGTCCAATCTGTAAAAGGTATATCTTTGTATTTCTGTGCAGTTTTTCTCTCCGTAGCCATACTTCAGTTAATAAAATAATAAAAGGTATGCTTTAAATTATTATGTCCTGGCAAAATATTAGTCCGGACAACTTTTCAGAGAATATGGATTTCTCTACCTTAGCATGATACACTTAAGGAAGTAAAAAACGGGAGTAAGATACATGGAACAATTACTGATTATTGAAGATGATATCGGATTGAATCAAGGCTTATGCAAAGCACTGAAAGCAGATGCCCGGCAGATTATTTCCTGCCAGGATCTGAAAACGGCGAAGGAGCAGCTGCTTTGCGGCAGTGTATCCCTGATCCTTCTGGATATCAATCTGCCGGATGGCAGTGGGCTTGAGCTGCTCCGGGAGATCAAGGAAAACATGCCCGGAGTTCCTGTTATTCTGCTGACTGCCAATGACACCGATCTGGACATCGTAGACGGACT
>ERZ780226.203-NODE-203-length-58045-cov-11.322435_pt1 | contig 58045 bp, 46 predicted proteins | sample MGYA00511165_ERZ780226 | MGnify/ENA primary metagenome ERZ780226 (study PRJEB29588, sample SAMEA2152373) | human gut metagenome | biome: human gut; feature: human-associated habitat; material: faeces | place: Denmark | collected 2008/2010 ...
TATAATACAACTAAGACTATTAATGGAACAGTTTGCTATTATTATACAAATAGTACTTTAACTAATTGTTTATCTAATGGATATAATATTACTAAGCCAACTAAGACAAACCATACATTTAGTGGATATTATACAGGTACTAATGGTAGTGGAACTAATTATGTGAATAGTTCGGGAACATTTATTAATAATGTATATAAAACAACTGGTAATAGAACATTATATGCTAAATGGACATTAAATACTAAGAAAATGTATGTTAATGATATTAATGGCTTATATTGTATGAGTAAATCTGGCGGAGGAGAGAGAATCAAGTTATTTTCATGTGGAGATGTTATAACAGTTAAAGCTAATTCTGAACCTAATGGATGGTATTATGTACCAAATTTAGGCTGCTATTCTTCAGGTGAGTATTTAAGTGACACTTTAACAGTAAATTGTTCAGGAGGTACCCCTTCAGGTAGTGGATGTGGTATTCCTTGTAGCTGTAATGGTGAATACCTTGTATTTTCTAGCGGTTGTACAGCAGATCAAAAAAGCTATTATATGAAAAAATATTATTGTCGTAATGGATATGTATATAACAGAGATAACAATCAAATAGCATCTGGTTGTGCATAGGTGGTGAAATAATGAAACAAAAAAATAAAAAGATTATAATTTATACAATATTAATAATTATTTTAATTACTATGAAAGGTGGTGATAATGTGTCAAAAGTGTATAAACGAGTTAAGGTTGATTGTTCAAGCTTTATTTTATCCGAACTGCTTAATGCGTTTACAAAATACTTTGTTCTTGATGATGAAGTGTTAGAGGGTAAAATATCGGATTTAATGCAGTGTATTCAGGATAGGTTGTACCCAGATAATGATGATATTTCGGGTTTGTATGACATATCTGACTATTCGCTGTATGAAGTTTATGAACTTGAACTTACACAGCATGTGGTCAATAGCGTTCAAAGTTTACTGAACGCTGTTGACAAAGACTAAAGTCTCTCGCAGAAGCTAAAAGGGGGCTGGGGTGCTGAAAAGCTAAAGTAAAGCGAATAAGCTTAAATCCCCAGAATTGTTCGTCAGTAAAATAAAATCGAGCGTAAGCCCGTTACATTATTTCGCAGTTGATGAATATTCGAACTTTATAATAGCTGATTGGCGGAATACCGCTTTGAATTTCCCATACAGTCGGCTGTTATTCGCCCGCTGAGCGTTAGCGAAGCAAAAGACAGCTGGAAGCCTGTCAGCTCGCTGTCTTCTATTACTTGATTATAGACTAAAAATGTCCTCACTTTTTATAAACTCACTGCTTGCAGTGGCTTTATTTTGAAGATGTATTTTGATTAAACAGGAAAATACACTAAAGCTTAGTATTATCTTTAGTGTAATTTGTGTAATTGTGTAATTTATTTTGAAAGATTGATGATGTTTATTTGAACGATATTTATAAAACAAAGCTTGATATATTTCATAATGCAAAAGTCAAATTATATCCTGACGGTCATAAGACCTTTTCTGTTTGTAATAAGCCTGTTTATAAAGAAAACGGTTATGTGTTTGCTCTTCAAAATTTCAAAGACAGTAATCGTCCTGATAAATACGATACAGACAGTGAAAGCAGAAGCGATAATTTAACTCGCACCAAAAACAAGATATTTGATATTGCTTATATGAATGATTTTAAATACTTTGTTACAGGTACTTTTCGCCCTGATGATAAAATCGACCGATATAATATAAAATCCTGTGAAAAGGCTTTAAGAAAGTTTTTAGATAATCAGGTTCAAAGAAAAGGTTTAGTATATCTTATTATTCCCGAATATCACAAAGACGGTGCTATTCATTTTCACGGACTTATTAAAGGCGATAAAATCAGGCTTTGTAATAGTGGTAAAAAGCTTAAAGACGGCAGAATTATATATAATTGGTCTGATTGGAAGTATGGCTTTTCTACTGCTATACAGCTTACAGATAATAAATTAGCTGTTTGTAAATACATAACAAAGTATATTGAAAAAGATTTAAAGAAAATTTTCGGTCAGTTTTATCTTGCAGGCGGTAAAAATTTAATTCGTGATGTTCCTTTTGAACTGTTTGATACAGATTATGATAAATTGGAATGTGATGAATATTGCATAGATGAAGCTAATATCCGTTTTAAATATTATAATGAGTAATGGAGGTTTAAAACAATGAAAAATCGTGTCACATATAATATTATGGAAGTTTCTGAACTTTTGGGTATAAGTATTTCAAAATGTTATCAGCTTGTTAAAAATAATACTATACCGCATTTACAACTTGACGGCAGATATGTAGTTCCTGTTAATGCTTTTGATAATTGGCTTAATAATTCTGTTATTGGTGGTGTAGCTAAGTGAGAGGTAGTGTCATTAAACGAGGTAAAACATATATGGCATATTACTATACTCACGAAAAGTATGACGGTAAATATGTTCGCAAGTCAAAAAGCGGATTTAAGAGTAAAAAAGAAGCTGAAAAATTTTTGCGTGAGATTATTGGTAATATCGAGAGTGGCTTAATGGTTAAAGGCTCTGATGTTTTATTAAAAGATTTTTTGTTTGAATGGCTTGCTGATTACAGTAAAATATCAGTATTGGCTGAAAATACATACAGAGGTTATCTTACCAATATTAAAAACCATATAAACCCTGTTATCGGCAATATTAAGCTAAACTCTTTGAAGCCAGAGCATATAGACAAATTATTGCTTTCTATGAGCAATAAGGGGCTTTCTGTAACTACACAAAGGTATGTTATAGCTGTACTTAGAAAATCGCTTAATTGGGCTGTTAAACGCCGTATATTGAGCTATAATGCAGTCAGCTATATTGATATACCAAAAGCCGAAAAGTATAAGCCTACGGTCTTAGATGAAAAACAGCTTAAAATTCTTTTAGACTACTGCTATAATGAACCTAAGCTTACAGTTGTTTCATTAATTGTTTTGTTAGGCTTACGCCGTGGCGAAGCTTTAGGTCTTAAATGGTCTGATTTTGACTTTGAAAATAAAAAGGTTCATATTCAAAGAACTGCTACACCTTTACAAGGCGGTTATCATTTTTCGGATTGTAAAACAGATGACAGTAATCGTTGGTTGTCTCTTCCAGATATAGCAGTAATTATTATTGAGAGGTGGAAAATATATCAAACTGATTTGTGTTGTTCCGTTGATAATTTTAACTGTGATAACTTTGTTTTTTGTAATTACACAGGTAAAATAATATCTTGTTCCACTATACGCAGATATTTTAATAAAGCACTTAATGATTGCAATTTACCGCATATAAGAATACATGATTTAAGACATTCATATGCTACGTTGCTATTATCAAAAAACATTGCCCCAAAGGTTACAAGTGCTATGCTCGGTCATTCGGATACTCGGACAACTTTAGATATATATTCTCACCTTTTAACCGATATGCAAAAGCCTGTTACAAATGCTATTGATGATGTATTTAAAAGCGAACAGTGACAAATTAGTGACAAAACCGTATTTGTCGGCAGTTTCCGGCATATCTATGAGAAAAATTATATAACAAAGAAAAAACCGCAAAACCTTTATAAATAAGGCTTTGCGGTGCTTTTTATGGCGGAGAGCAAGGGATTCGAACCCTCGAACCGTTTTAGGCGGTTACACGATTTCCAATCGTGCTCCTTCGACCAGCTCGGACAACTCTCCGTATATGCTCAACGCATGATATTATAATAAAAATCAAAATAAAAATCAAGTCTTTTTTGAAAAAAGTTTTTAGCTCTTGAAAACATACGCGATGTATTATATAATACTCTAAGTATATTTTTAGGAGGCGGACAAGTGGTATTCTCAACTACAACATTTTTACTGTTGTTTTTTCCTGTTGTGTTAGCCGTTTATTACTTGCCTTTTGTTAAAAAAAGACGCAAGCTGAGCAATTTTATTTTGACTGTTTCGAGCATTTTCTTCTATGCTTGGGGCGAGCCTGTTTTTGTTTTGGTCATGCTTGGGTCTATTCTTTTAAACTGGGCGTTCGGGCTTATAGTCAACAAATATATTGATATCGATAATAAAAAGGCTAAAGCCGCAGTGGGAATATCTGCTGCCTTTAATATTGCAATTTTGTTCGTCTTTAAGTATCTCACCTTTACTATTGAAAACATAAATTCATGGTTTCATAAGGACTTCGACACTCTCAACATAGCTTTGCCTATAGGCATATCGTTTTTTACTTTTCAGGCAATGTCATATGTCATAGACGTATACAGAAAAAAGGGCGAGGCACAAAAAAATCCGATGAATGTGGCGCTTTATATTTCATTTTTTCCGCAGCTCATTGCAGGCCCCATTGTTCGCTATGAAACGGTTGCGGACGAGATAAACAACCGCGTTGAGACTGTTGATGATTTTTGCGAGGGGGTTTACAGATTCATTCTCGGACTTGCCAAAAAAGTTCTTCTCGCAAACAACTTTGCCATTGCCGCAGACGCCGCATTTGAGCAAAAAGAGCTTTCGGTGTCTTTCGCGTGGCTCGGCATAATCGCTTATACGCTTCAGATATATTTTGACTTTTCGGGTTACAGCGAAATGGCAATCGGTCTCGGCCGTATGTTTGGATTTCACTTCCTCGAAAACTTTGATTATCCTTATTCGGCAAGCTCTGTTACGGAATTTTGGCGCCGTTGGCATATGTCGCTCGGCACTTGGTTTAGAGATTACGTTTATTTCCCTCTCGGCGGCAGCAGAGTGAAATCAAAAGCAAGGCTTGTTTTTAACCTTTTTGTTGTTTGGACTCTTACGGGTATTTGGCACGGTGCGAACTGGACTTTCCTTTGCTGGGGACTTCTCTATTTTGTTTTGCTCACATTTGAAAAGCTTACGGGACTCGGAAAAAAGAAACATGCCATAGGTCATATATACACTATGCTGTTTGTGATTTTGGGCTGGGTACTTTTCAGAGCCGATAATTTGTCGGGAGCTTTCAAATATATGGGTGCAATGTTCGGTATAGGCGCGTCTTCTTTGTACGACTCCGAAACGCTTATGTATTTGTCGTCATATAAAGTGTACTTTATTTTCGGTATACTCGCATGCTTCCCGATTCTTAAAAAGCTAAAAGAAAAAATAAAGATAAAGCCTCAGATATACAATGCCGTGTCGGCTGTATGCCTAATGGCGCTGTTTATAATTTCTCTTTCATTTATGATAAAGGGATCGTATAATCCGTTTATTTACTTTAACTTTTAAGAGGAGGAGACAGGAATGAAAAAAGTTAAATTGACTTATAAAAAAGTTCTCGCTGTTCTGTTTTCTCTTGTAATATTCGCATTTTTTATCTCCGTTTGCGAAAGATTTGTTCGCTCGGCAATTTTGGGGCAGGATGTTACCGCCAATGACGGCGCTTCGGCAAATGCGGAGGAAACAGGCTCTAAAACCACGGACTGGACAAAGGATTTTCCTTTTTCGCAGGATTATGAGAACAGCGGATATAAATTTGTTTCGGAAGAAGAAAGCACTGCGTCTGCCGAAAGCAAAGCGCAAGAAACGGATGCTTCGCTTGTGTCTTCAATCGAATCGGCAGTAAAATCTGTTGAAGATAAGGTGGATTATTACACCACGCAGCTTCTTGCCTTGCGAATAAAATTTGTTGAGCTTAATGCAGGTTTTAACAAAGCAATAGGAATGAAGATGATAAGCGGTGCGGATAATGTTATTGTTCTCAAAAACGGCTATCTGGTGTTTGATACCGAAAGAAAAGATATGACTGCGGCCGCCGAGAATATTACGCTCTTCAGCAAAAAAATGAATGAGCAGGGAATAGATTTTCTCTATGTTCAAGAGCCTGCCAAGCTCGATAAATATGACAATAAAATGCCGTACGGCATGAATGACAACGAAAATGCAAACGCCGATGATTTGGTGAACGTGCTTGACAAAAACGGAGTCAACTGCCTTGATTTGCGTGAGTCGATGCAAAACAGCAAAATGGATCACTACTCAGCCTTTTTTAAAACCGACCACCACTGGAAGCCGGAAACGGGTCTTTGGGCAACGGGTGAAATCATAAAGAAAATAAACAGCATATCCGGGCTTGGGCTTGACTCGTCCGTGAGCGATATATCAAAGTATAATATTAAGGTTTATGAAAAATATTGTTTAGGCTCACAGGGCAAAAAAGTCAGTCTCAGCTTTGCAGACCCCGAAGATATAAGCATTATCACTCCAAAGTATGATACCGATTTTGATGTTACCTATTACAGCAGCGGAATTTCATACTCAAAAAGCGGAGACTTTAAAGAAGCTTTTCTTAACATGTCTAATCTTGAAAAAATAGATTATTACAACACGTTGGTTTATGCAACCTATCTTTACGGCGACCATGAACGTATATCAATAGATAACAAAAAAGCAACCAACGACACAAAAATACTTTATATTATCGACTCTTTCTCGGATTGCGTCATACCTTATTTTGCAAGCACCGTTAAACATATAGATGTTATTGACCTCAGATATTTTAACGGAAGCTTAGAATCTTTTATATCTCAAAACAAACCCGATATGGTTGTTGCGGCTTATAACCCGTCAACAGTATCAAACACGCCGGACGGTCCTTATGACTTCAGATAAATAATGGAGAAACGGTATGAATAAACTGCTTTTACTGCTGATTGCGGCAGTGTGCACTGCGCTTTTGGTGACTTTGGTTATATCGCTGAAGAAAAAGAGCAGAGTGCTTACCGCAGTGTGTGCCTTGCTTGCGATGGCCGCGACGGTTCTTGCGGTGTGCTCGCTTGCCGGAGTCGGAACGGGCGGCAGTGACGAGATGATAACCTCGTATGTAACCGTCGGAAAGTATAAAACAACCGAGATGGAGAGATCGACCAGAAGCACAAAAAATCATGAGGCATCATCAAAAGCGGCAGATACGCAAAGTGCCGAACAGCAGACGGCAAGCGGTGATAACGCAAACCACGAAACAGTCTATATAACCAAAAACGGTAAAAAGTATCATTACTCTTACACCTGCGGCAAGGGAACGTATTATGAATGTCCTTATGAAGAGGCTTTGAAAAAGGGATATGAGCCTTGCCAAAAGTGTGTTAAATAAAAAATGCAGCCCTGAAGAATTTAACTTCAGGGCTGTTGTTATATCTTTGAATTTAAGCGTTTGCCTTTGCGGCTTCTGCCTCAAGTTCGGCAACTCTTTCTGCCTCTTTTTCTTCGGGGGTTTTAAGAAACTCGTCTGCTTTTGCAATTACGGTTTCAAGGCTTATTCTGCCGTCGCCGTATTTCTCAACAAATTCTTCATAAGGAATCTGATTTTTGCCTATGTAGCAGGGCTTATAGTTTACTTTAACACCGTCTGTGACTTTGATTACAACAGTAAGTATAATTGAAGCGGCAAACAATGCTGCAACAATATAAATGCCGAATGATACCGAACCGCTTGTGAAACCGGGGAGTGCGGTGTTCATTGAAGAGATGAACTTGTTAAACGCAAATATTGAACCTACGGAAGCCACAAGGCCTATTGCCGAGAAAGTGATGTTGCGGCTGAAGCCTCTCGGTGAGCAAGAAAGGAAGCTGAATATAAGCTCAAACAATGCAAACAGTGCGGCAACGGCTACACAAACTACGGTTATTGCAAAATAAAGAGCAGCGTCACCGACAACGGGGGCGCCTATAAGGCCGAGAGCACCGAAGTCAAAATCCATAAGCTCGGTTACTATCTGTATTGCCGAGTAAGTTGAGTTGCTCTCAAAAAACGGACCTGCGGCGGACATTTTTGCAAGCGGAAGACAAAATGCCGCAACAATAAGAACATAAAGCACAAGGCGTGCTATTGCGAGCGGGCTGCCTACCATTGCCGCCTTGGCTCTGTCAAGCTTTTTCTGAGTGTGAGCGTGCTCAATTTCGGCGTTGAGCGCGTCGGTTTCAAGGCGTTCTTCTATCTTATAATATAAAAGGTTGGTGCCGCATCCGGGGCACTGGGGCTTTAAGTCGGTGAGTTTCAATTTTCTTCCACATTTGGGGCAAAGTGAAGCCATTTAAAGTTCCTCCTTAAGGATATGACGGGCAGAATATATACTCTAAACCCATACTATGCAAATGATACTGTGATATTTTAACATAATATTTCTGATAAATCAAGAAAAATATATCAAATATCAAATAAATCCTCCGTCAACACCGAGAACCTGCCCTGTGATAAACGATGACGAGTCACTTGCCAAAAAAAGGGCGGCATTTGCAACGTCTTCGGGAGTGCCGATTCTACCGACAGGCGTTTCTTCGCACAGCTCATTTATTGTCTCTTTCGAGAGGTTGGCGTTCATCGGTGTGTCGATAAGTCCCGGTGCAATGCAGTTCACAGTTATACCGGAGGGACCCACCTCTTTTGCCAGAGCCTTTGTCATGCCTATTACCGCCGCTTTAGATGCCGAGTAGTGCACCTCGCACGATGCGCCGCACACACCCCACATAGATGAAATGTTTATTATTCTGCCATGCTTTTTATGTATCATATAAGGCAGCGCCGCGCGGCAGCAGTTGAATACACCGCGAACGTTGATGTCAAACATTCTTGTAAAATCATCATCGGTGATGTCGGTGAACAGCTTTTGCTGAGCTATGCCGGCGTTGTTTATAAGTATATCCGCACTGCCGAACATATCAAATGCCGATTTTATAAGAAAATCCGCCTCATTCGACTTTGAAACGTCGGTTTTAAATGTGACAGCAGAAAAGCCGTCCACCGTCAGTTCCTCACACAGAAATTTAAGCTTATCTCCGTTAGAAAAATATGACGCGGCAATATTGTATCCTTTACGGGCAAAGGCATCGGCAAGTTTAATGCCGATGCCGCCCGATGCTCCTGTTATAATGACTGTTTTGTTTTTCATAGCGGTTTATTTAAAAAGCGATGCAAAGCTGTCGTCTTTTATCCAGAATTTTGAAATTTCAAACAACGAGCTTTTTGCGCCTTTGCCGAAAGAATTTATAACAAATACGCCTACCGTGTCGCCGTCTATGGTTTCCCAACGCTTCCACTCATTCTTAGAGTTGAAATAATATTTTATGATTGTTCCGTCACTTGCTTTATACTCCTCGCAGGTGTAGGTTTCAGAGCCGTTCTTTACCTTTGTGCTTTTAACGTAGGTGGCTTTTTTATTCATTATTTCGGTTGATGAAGAAAAATCGCCGAAGGTTTCTTTGTCAATTTCGCCGTAACGGCCGAGAGAGGGGAGAGCAAGATAATATTTGCCGTTGTTGCTGAATACTCTGAAATCAAGTCCGCTCATTTTAACGGTGAATGAGAAGTCATTGCCTCTGAATGCAAGTGTTGTCGGCATTGAAACAGAGTCTGCAATGAGGTTACATTCCACCGTAAAGGTGCCGCTTTTTATAACGGGGTCGATAACTTTCTCTTTAAGGTTTGTTTTGTTTGTCTTGGTGCCGTCGTCAAGAAGGTCTTTTGATGAGCTGCCCGTGCCTCCGGAGACTTTGGTTGTGGTATCGTTCTTCTTTGTGCTTGAATTGCCGCTTGATGAACCTTTTTTAGTAGTGGTTTCGCCCATCATTTTTTCGGCTGCTTCCATAAGTGCGCTCGAATCAAGCTTGCTTGTGACGGCACTGCCGTCTTTGTTGGTTACGTATTCGCCGTTTTCGTCTGTTACAAGCACTGTCATGTCGCCCGCGCCGGAGGCAGAAGCGGATTTTGTGGTCGTTTCTTTGCTGCCGTCTTCTTTTGTGACAATGTTGCCGTCGGCGTCCGTGGCATACTGATATGTATTGCCGTTTGCATCGGTATATTGATAGTCTTTTAAAACGTCCTTATCCTTAATTATGCTGCATGAGCAAAGCGTTAAAGCTATAACTGCCGCAGAGAGTATAAGGCATAAACTCTTTTTCATAATATAACACACCTTTCAATAGTTAAAGCGTCTGTGTATGTTATAGATTACAATATTTCGGTTATAAAATCAAGTCCATTAAATGTAAATAGTTTAAACAATTTGTGTCTAAACTAAAAATTTTAAAATTTGAGCCGTAAATATTTTTTTTGCGCTTGTCTGATATATAATATGTATGCTATAATTTAACAAATAAAGCTTTGCGGCTTTAAATATTTTTTAAGAGGGTATGCATTATGTTAAAAAGAATTGTTGCCGTGCTGCTTGTATCGGCGTTATTGGCAGGTTTGCCGGCTATGGGCGCGTTTGCCGCATTATATAACTACGGCGATGTGAACTTTGACGGCAAGGTCAATTCGTCTGACGCGCTTTCGGTGCTCCGCTGTGCCTCCGGCGTAATATCTTTTGACAGATACGCCCGCGTTTTGGCAGATGTCAATGCCGATAATAAAGTCAATTCATCCGACGCGCTGTATATTTTGCAGTATGCAACGGGGAATATAAAGAAATTCCCGGCAGATAAAAATTACAATGCGTCTTCTCTTCCGCTTGTGAATGACTCGGCTTTTCTGAATGATGCAAAATCCGCCATAAACGCACAGCGACGCAAGGCGGGCGTAGGCGAAATGAATATTGACTACACAATGTGCAGGCTTGCCGGCGTAAGAGCGGGCGAGGTCGCCAAAAACAAATCTCACACCAGACCGAACGGCAGCAAATATTACACGGTATATGCTGATTTCGGCGTTACAAAGCCCAAAGCAACGGGCGAAAACATTGCATGGGCAACAAAGTTTTATGATGCCAAGGATGTAATAAATTACTGGATGGAATCAACAATTGGTCACAGAGAGGTTATGCTCAACGGAAAGTATACGCGCTTCGGTATTGCAATGATAAGATCCGGCGATAAAGACTATGCCGTGCTCATGCTTGCAAACTGATAAAATATTTTAAAAAATACTTGCATATCATATTTTTTTATGATATAATCTATCGGCAAAACGCATGCGAGGTGTTTTCTGCACTGAGTTCGCCGCACCAGGCGTGTGCATTTTAAGCCCCGCAGAGGACTAAACTTAGGAGGAACTAATTATGTCAGTAGTATCAATGAAACAGCTGCTTGAAGCAGGCGTCCATTTCGGACATCAGACCAGAAGATGGAACCCCAAAATGGCTCCCTACATCTTCACAGAGCGTAACGGAATTTACATCATCGACCTTCAGAAAACAGTTAAGAAGCTCGAGGATGCTTATATGTTCGTTCGCGATGTAGCGGCAAACGGCGACGAAATTCTTTTTGTCGGCACAAAAAAGCAGGCTCAGGATTCTGTTAAAGAAGAAGCCGTTCGCTGCGGTATGCCCTATGTTAACGCACGTTGGCTCGGTGGTATGCTCACAAACTTCAACACCATTCAAAAGAGAATTAAAAGACTCGCTCAGCTCAAGAATATGGAAGCTGACGGCACTTTTGATATGCTCCCCAAGAAAGAAGTTATCAAACTCAACCTTGAGATTGAAAAGCTTGAGAAGTTCATGGGCGGTATCACAGAGATGAAGAAGCAGCCTGCTGCTATGTTCATTGTTGACCCCAGAAAAGAAAGAATCGCTGTTGCGGAAGCTCACAGACTTCACATCCCGATTATCGCTATCGTAGATACAAACTGCGATCCCGACGAGATTGATTATGTTATCCCCGGCAACGATGACGCTATCCGTGCCGTTAAGCTTATCGTAGGCGCAATGGCAGACGCAGTTATTGAGGGCAGACAGGGCGAGCAGAGCGCTCCCGAAGCAGAAACTGAGGCAGAGGAAGCAGCAGCCGAATAATCATTTGATTTTAATAAAACCTAATTAGGAGGAATAAAAATGGCATTCACAGCTAAAGACGTTCAGGCTCTTCGCGAAAAGACCGGCGTTGGTATGATGGATTGTAAAAAAGCTCTCGTCGCTTCAGACGGAGATATGGATAAGGCAATAGATTTCCTCAGAGAAAAAGGTCTTGCGGCTGCAACCAAAAAGGCAAGCCGTATCGCCGCTGAGGGCGTAGTTCTCGCTTATTATGACGAGAGCAAAAAGGTCGGCGTTGTTGTTGAAGTTAACAGCGAAACAGACTTCGTTGCCAAGAACGAGAAGTTCACAAGCTTTGTTTCAGACATCGCTAAAACTATCGTAGAGACCGCTCCCGCAGACGTTGACGCTCTTAACGCAACAAAGCTTGTCGGCAGTGACAAGACTGTTGAAGAAATGCGTCAGGAGCTTGTTCTTGCTATCGGTGAGAACATGAAAGTTCGCCGTTTTGAGCGCGTTGAAGGTCAGATCGCAACTTATATCCACGGCGGCGGCACAGTCGGCGTTCTCGTTCAGTTTGACACTGACGATGCAACTGCCGCAACAGACGCTTTCAAAGCTATGGGTAAAGACGTTGCCATGCAGATCGCAGCTATGAATCCCCTTTATCTTGACGAGGCTTCTGTTCCCGCAGAGGTTATCGCTCATGAGAAAGAGATTCTCGCAGTTCAGATTAAAGAAGACCCCAAAATGGCTTCAAAACCCGAAAAAGTTATCGAGGGTATTATCTCCGGCAAAATCAAGAAGTATTATAAAGAGAACTGCCTTGTTGACCAGGAGTTCGTTAAGAACGGCGACTTCACAGTCGGCTCTTACATTGCTTCTGTTGCCAAAGAAATCGGCGCATCAATCACTCCCGTCAAGTTCATTCGCTATGCAAAGGGCGAGGGACTTCAGAAGAGAGAAGACAACTTCGCTGACGAAGTTGCAAGCATGATGTAATTATTTGCAATAAATTGAACGGTACTGTATGCATAGGTGCGGCAGTACCGTTCATTTTTTATAAAGTTGTGCATAATTACTATATTGTGAAAGGTGATATGCTTTTGGATAATCGGGAAAGCGGAACAATAAAAGAGAAACCTATTTGGGAACAAAATGGACGAAAACTGAAATTAAGGTATGTAGGCGAAAGCTTTGGCGTTGACAGCTTAACCGACGGCAAAATATACGATGCTGTCGAAGAAAACGGAATGTATCGTGTCATAGATGACAGTGATGAAGATTATTTATACTCAATGACAAACCCTGCACCTCTTGACGGCAGTTCAAATGGCGGAAAATGGGAAATAATTGAGCCGTAAAGGCGATTCTTAAAATGACATAAAATTACCGACTCGGTTACGGTGCGGATTATAGCTTTTGATTTATCCGTTATGTATACAGTATTTTAAGAAATTTTAATCGTGGCTTTTGACTCAGCTTTACTATTATATATGAAACGGCAACAGATACTGTTGTAGTAATGACCCAACACAAAAACCAACCGATTTGTAAATCGCCGTTTAAAAAGTGCAGCGATAATTTGTTGATAAATAATACAGAGAAAATTATAAAATGATGTAAAAAATATATTAGTGAAGACATTTGCCTGAGGACAAAATATTTATTGCTGTTTTTAATCTCAATGTGTGTAGTGATATAAAACAGAAAGAATGAAGCGGGCACAATCATAAGCCAAAAATCCGATTCATCCGAACGAAAATAAAAGAAAGACGTCACAACCTCGGCAATCAATAACAAAACAGACGCTAACAATAATATAACAGCCTTGTTGAATTTTATTTTTATCGGTTTATACGCAAAAAGAGCGCCGATTGCCACAAATATAAATCCGAAAAATATACCGTTCCTCGTTGTAACAAACAATTTTTTTAAGAGCAAAAGCAATCTTTGAATTTCGGGGTTATAAAAAAAGAAGCCGAATGCTTTTCGGTATGTCAAAGGCAGCATACCTATTACATAAAGAAGAAGCGCGCACGGAATAACTATTTTGAATTTTTTAAAATGCTTTAAAGAAAAATATGTAAGCCAAACGGCAATAATTACTGCCGGTAAATACCAAAGATGCACATAAGAAGCACAGAAAACAGTATTTCTGACGAATTTTATTAAACATCTGCTTATGCTTGGAGTGATAGTGTATAAATTATATATTGAGGGCAGAAAGTATATTATGCTCCACACCAGATACAGTTTTAATATTTTCTTGGTAAAAGATACTAAAATGCCGCGCTGCATATTACATGGGTCTATTTTTCTGAAAACCAAAAATCCCGTTGACATAAAGAAAAAAGGAACGGCAAGCCGGCAAATCGAGCTGTTGAATATGTAGTTTGCCGCATCGCTGAATTCCAGCAGAGGCTGCGAATGTATAACTATTATCAAAAGCGAACAGATAAATTTTACAAGGTCGATACTGTTATAACTTTTGTCTGTTTCATTTAATGTCAGCGGCTTTGAATTTATACATGTTTTTAAATTGTCCATAAAGTACCCCAAAAATTTTTGTTTATAACTTACCTTCTTTAAATTCTTTTACAAACCAAACATTATCTGCCGTGAACGTTTTGCCGTTTAAGTATGACAGCTCGCCCGCATTTTCGTCAAGGTCAAACATCAATCTGTAAGAATATAAAAACTGCTTTTTATACCCGAGCTTTTTGTTGAGTTCGTTTGTGCCGTATTTTCCGTCGCCGAGAAGCGGATGACCTATGGAGGCGAAGTGCGCTCTTATCTGGTGGGTTCTGCCCGTGAGCAGGTCAACCTCTACCAAGCTCAAATTGTTTTTATAATCGTTTTGAATAACTCGGTATTTTGTTTTTATTTCTTTTGCGTCCGGCTTTGGGTGAGAGTATATTCTCACCTTATTTTTATTTTCGTCCTTTATGAGCCAGCCCTCAAGCAGTCCGCTTTTTCTCTCCATAACTCCGTGCACCACGCACAGGTATGTCTTCTTTAAATTGCGGCTTTTCATTTGCGCGTTGAGAATTTTTAAGCTCTGCGCGTTTTTTGCGGCTATAACTATACCGCCGGTGTTTCGGTCAATTCGGTTGACGAGTGCCGGGGTAAAAGAGTTTTCGCTGTCGGGGTCATATTCGCCTTTTTTATAAAGATATTTTTTTACTCTTGATATGAGAGTGTCTATGTATTCTTTATCGTCCGGGTGGCAGAGAAGACCGACTTTTTTATCGAGCAAAAGAATGTTACGGTCTTCATAAAGTATGTCGAGTTTGTCGCTTGCGCCGGAGAAATCATAGCGAGTCTCTTTTTTTACAAAAAATTCGTCATTTATATACATATCTACCGTGTCGCCCACGCAGAGCCTTGTTGAAATTTCGGCACGTTTGGAGTTGACCTTGATTTTTTTGGTTCTTATATATTTATACATAAGCGCTTTCGGCAGGTTCGGAACGGTTTTGGTAACGAACTTGTCGAGCCTTTGGTCTGCGTCATTCTTGATTATTTTAAAACTTTTCATCAATACACCGCCGTAAAGTTAAAAAAAGTGTTGCAAAATGTAAAATTATCATATATAATAGCTTTTGCCAGATAAAAGCTTTAAAGCGTTAAAGTTTTAAAGCTTTCAATCGATAAAATCTCAAATGCGTTTTTAAACGCAATATTTTCTTTGTCGGCGTCGCTTATAGGCAAAGCGTTAAGAAGAACTTTATATTCTTTTTGGCTTGCCCACGGTGAATCCGACCCGAAAAGGATTTTGTCGCTACCGTGGTTTTTTATAATTCTTGCCAGCTGACCGAAGTCGATTTTATCAAGACAGAACGCAAGGTCAAAATAAACGTTTTGCCCCACAAGATATTTTTCGACTTCGTCCCACATTCCGAATGCACCGGTGTGAGCAAAAATTATCTTTGGCTCGCTGTGCTGAGGAACGGCTTTTAAAAGCTTCAGCGCACGCTCGGGTATGCAGTGAACAGGGTCGGGATAGCCGACATCAATGCCGGAATGTATAGAAACATATAAACCGATTTTTATGCAGTGAGAGATTATGCGGATATATCTTTCATCGTCAATAAAGGTCTTTTGATAATCGGGGTGGAGCTTAATGCCTTTAAGCCCGAGAGATTTTATATAATCAAGTTTTTCTTCGACATTTTCGTTGTCGGGGTGTATTCCGCCGAATGAGAATATTCCGTCCTTGCCGTTTATTTCGGCTGCAAAGCGGTTTACGGAATCGAACTGATGCGCGCTTGTTGCAACGGGGAGTATTACGGAATAATCTATGCCGCCCTCTTTCATGGATTTTTTAAGTCCTGCGAGCGTGCCATCGGTAAAGGGGACGGAATCGCCTGCCGCTGCGAGCTTTGAAATAGTGGCTTTGGCAATTTTATCGGGGAAAATGTGGGTATGAAAATCAACAGTCATCAAAAAACCTCTTTCTGTGTGCTGTTTATTAGTTTAACCCTTTGAGAAGTAAAAATCAATAGGAAACGAATCTTGTAAAGTCATGATTCGACATACTTTTGAATATATGTCAAAAATTGTTTTGAGAGGAGAGTCATTTTGGCAGCTAAAATTATTATTTTGGTCGTTTTTGCGCTTCTTATGATAGGTATAGGAGTTTTCACACGCAAAAATGCGACCGACGTTAACGGTTTCGTACTCGGAGGAAGATCGGTAGGCCCCTGGATGACCGCGTTTGCATACGGCACATCATATTTCAGCGCGGTAATTTTTATAGGATATGCGGGTCAGTTCGGCTGGAGCTACGGCCTTTCTTCAACATGGATAGGTATAGGCAACGCGATTATCGGCTCTATGCTTGCATGGATTGTTTTGGGCAACAGAACAAGAATTATGACAAAACATCTCAATGTTTCCACAATGCCCGAATATTTTGAAAAAAGATACGATTCCAAAGCTTTAAAAATTGCTGCGGCTCTTATAGTTTTCCTTTTCCTTATCCCGTACACCGCTTCGGTTTATAACGGACTTTCTACCTTGTTTAACTCCGCGTTCCCCGGCATTACATACACCACATGGATAATTATTATGGCACTTTTCACCGCCGTATATGTTATTCTCGGCGGCTACAAGGCAACTGCCGTCAATGATTTTGTTCAGGGTATCATAATGCTCATAGGCATTGCGGCTGTTGTGGTTTGTGCGGTCAACAACAAGGGCGGACTTTCTGCTGTTTATGAAAGCCTCGGTCAAATTCCCTCAGGCTCCGTCCACGGCACATATAATTCGGTTCTCGGCCCCGACCCGCTGAACCTCATAGGCGTTATTATTCTCACCTCGCTCGGCACATGGGGACTTCCGCAGATGGTGCAGAAGTTTTATGCAATAAAAGATAAACCTTCTATAAAAAGGGGTACTATCATATCAACATTTTTTGCGGTCGTTGTTGCAGGCGGTTCATACTTTCTCGGCGGTCTCGGCCGACTTTTCTGCACAACCGACGCAAACGAGGGCGGCAAAGCTTTTATAGAGACTCTTGCAAACGGCAAGCCGAATTTTGACACCATGGTTCCTGCGATACTTGAGGAGTCCGTGCCCGAAGTCCTTTTCGGTCTTGTTGTGGTGCTTGTTCTCTCTGCTTCCATGAGTACGCTTGCGGGTCTTGTGCTTTCTTCAAGCTCCACAATGACAATTGACCTTATCAAACCCTTTGTTAAAAAGGGCATGAGCGAAAAGAAGCAGGTGCTTGTTATGAGACTCTTTATAGGCGTGTTCCTTATAATTTCAGTTCTCATAGCCGCTTATAAAGACAAGCTTAACGCAATGGGCATTAACATCTCGGCACTCATGGGCATTTCATGGGGTACGCTTGCCGGCTCTTTCCTTGCACCGTTTATGTACGGCTTATTCTCCAAAAAGATTACCAAGGCGGCTGTTTGGACAAGCCTTGCCTCCGGCGTTATTATAACTGTCGCGAGCATGATATTCTTTAACCTCGGCCTTTTCCCGGAGCTTACGGCAAAAGCAGCTTCGGTCACAATATGCGGCTACGGGCTTAACCTTGCTTCGCCCATAAACTGGGGCGCGATAGCGATGATTATCGGTCTTATCGAAGTTCCGATTGTCAGCCTTATCTCGGGAGCGGGCAAAGCAGAGAAGAAAAACGAAGAGCTTTTTGAATGCTTTTCAAATAATGATTAAATAATCACTTGAAGATATTGCGGTATGATGATATAATAATTGTGTCGCTTTATGCTTTATAAAGATTAAGTCCGAAAAGCGAAATGCTTTTCGGGCTTGTTTTGCAGAAAGGATAGTTAAAAATGAATTACTTTCAAAAAGAAATTGAAACTATGCCCCGTAAAGAAATCGAGGCACTCCAGCTTGAGAGATTAAAAAGCACGGTAGCTTATTGCTACAATAACGTACCTTTTTATCATAAAAAGCTCACGGATGCAGGGGTTTTTGACGGCGAAAAGATAAAGCAGCTTTCCGATATACAGTATATACCTTTCACCACCAAAGAGGATTTCAGAGAAAATTACCCGTTCGGTATGGCGGCTGTTCCGATGAAAGATATTGTCAGAATCCACGCTTCATCCGGCACAACAGGCAAGCCCACGGTCGGTCTTTACACCAAAGAGGATCTTGATATTTGGAGCGACTGTGTTGCCCGCGTCACTGTTGCGGGCGGAGTTACGGCAGAAGATATAATTCAGATAAGCTTCGGCTACGGTCTTTTCACAGGTGCTTTGGGTCTTCATTACGGACTTGAAAAGGTGGGCGCAACGGTTATTCCCGCATCCTCCGGCAACACAGAGAAGCAGCTTATGATGTTCAGAGATTTCGGTGTAACGGGTCTTGTGGCAACTCCCTCATACGCTTTGTATTTGAGCGAAGCCATGAAAGAATCCGGCTACCCGAAAGAGGCTTATAAGCTCAGACTCGGCATACTCGGCAGCGAGCCGTGCACACCCGAGATGAGAAAGCAGATTGAAGAAAATATGGGCATTTATGTTTCGGATAACTACGGACTTACCGAAATCGGCGGCCCCGGTGTCAGCGGCGACTGCCCCGAGAGACAGGGTATGCACTTTGCAGAGGATCATTTCCTCCCCGAAATCATAAACAAAGACACGGGCGATGTTTTGGGCGAGGACGAAGTCGGCGAGCTTGTCGTCACAACTCTTACGCGCAGAGGTATGCCTGTTTTGAGATACCGCACAAAAGATATAACCAAAATATCGTATGAGCCCTGCAAGTGCGGCAGAACTCACGCAAGAATGTCTAAAACAATGGGCAGAACAGACGATATGCTTATCATAAAGGGCGTAAACGTCTTCCCGACCCAGATAGAGAGCGCACTTATCACTATGGATCACATCGGCCCTCACTATCAGCTTATAGTTCGCAGAGAAAACTTTAAGGATAATCTTGAGGTCAAGGTTGAGCTTGTCAACGGCGATTTGCTTGAGAGCTACGGTGAACTCGAAGCACTCAAAAAGCAAATTCAGGCAAAACTTAAGAGCGTGCTCGGACTTCAGACAAAGGTTACTCTTGTTCAGCCCAAAACGCTTGAACGTTTCCAGGGCAAGGCAAAGAGAATACTTGATTTGAGAAACGAAACTAAATGATGATAAAACGAAAGGAATGCTTCTGATTTGAAACAGCTTTTGATAGGCAACGCCGCTGTTGCCAGAGGATTATATGAGGCAGGTTGCTCGCTTGTTTCCAGCTATCCCGGTACGCCCAGCACCGAGATAACCGAGTTTGCCGCAAAGTATGACGATATATACTGCGAGTGGGCTCCCAATGAAAAAGTAGCTATGGAGGTTGCATTCGGTGCGTCGCTCAACGGCGTCAGAAGCTGCTGCGCCATGAAACACGTCGGCCTCAACGTAGCGGCGGATCCGCTTTTCACACTCTCATATACGGGCGTAAGCGGCGGACTTGTAATTTGCGTTGCGGATGACCCCGGTATGCACTCATCACAGAACGAGCAGGATTCACGCCACTATGCCATAGCCTCCAAGGTTCCCATGCTTGAGCCTGCGGATTCTTCCGAGAGCTATAATTTTGCGAAAAAGGCTTTTGAACTCTCGGAAAAATTCGATACCCCCGTTCTCATAAGAATGTGCACAAGAATTGCCCATTCTCAAAGCATTGTTGACACGGGTGAGAGAAAAGAAGCAGAAAGAATAGAATATAAAAAGAACCCGGCAAAATATATTATGATGCCCGGCAACGCCAAAAAGAGACATCCGATAGTAGAGGAGAGAACAATGGCACTCGCCGCCTTTGCCGAAAACTGTGATTTTAACCGCGAAGAAATGGGCGGAACGGATCTCGGCATAATCACCTCCGGCACATGCTATCAGTATGTTAAAGAGGTATTCGGTGACAGCGTGAGCATTTATAAAATCGGACTTATAAACCCGATGCCCACGGACGCGCTCAAAAACTTTGCTTCAAAGGTTAAAAAAGTGGTCGTTGTCGAAGAGCTTGACGGCATTATAGAAACCCACTGCAAAAACATCGGTATTGATGTTGACGGCAAAAATATTTTCACCGCTATCGGTGAGTTTTCGCAAAAGAGCATAGCCGATGCTTTCGGCGTTGAAGCAAAAGAAACTGTTTCAATAGATACCAAGGTTCCCGTAAGACCGCCTATGATGTGCGCCGGCTGCCCCCACAGAGGTATGTACTATGTGCTCGCCAAAAACAAGGTTACCGTTCTCGGCGATATAGGCTGTTACACACTCGGCGCTCAGCAGCCGCTCTGTGCTATGGATTCAACCCTTTGCATGGGCGCTTCCGTATCGGGTCTTCACGGCTTTAACAAAGCGGATAAATCCGCCGAGGGCAAGAGCGTGGCAGTAATCGGCGACTCAACCTTCATGCACTCCGGCGTTACAGGTCTTATCAATATAGCATATAACGGCTCAAATTCGACCGTTATCATACTCGACAACTCAATAACCGGCATGACGGGTCATCAGCAGAACCCGACAACCGGCTACAACATAAAGGGCGACCCGGCAGGCAAGATAGACCTTGAATCGCTCTGCCGTTCGGTCGGCATAAACAGGGTTGAGGTCGTAGACCCGTATGACCTTGCACAGTGCGAGCGTGTTCTTAAACAGGAGCTTGCCGCGGACGAGCCGTCTGTTATCATTTCGCGCCGTCCCTGCGTATTGCTTAAATACGTCAAGCCCAAAACTCCGCTCAAGGTCAACCGCGATAAGTGCCGCGGCTGCAAAAAGTGCATGAAGTTCGGCTGCCCCGCAATCAGTATACACGACGGCAAGGCGGACGTTGACAAAACCCTTTGCGTCGGCTGCGAAGTTTGCGAACAGCTTTGCGCTTTCGGTGCATTTGAAAAGGAGGAGCTTTGATATGTCAGTTTATAATGTTATGATAGTCGGCGTGGGCGGTCAGGGATCACTCCTTGCAAGCAAGCTTTTGGGTCGTTTGCTCGTTGACGAGGGCTACGACGTTAAGGTTTCCGAGGTTCACGGTATGAGCCAGAGAGGCGGCTCGGTTGTAACGTATGTCCGCTTTGGTGACAAGGTTTATTCACCCATAATTGAAGACGGAGAAGCGGATTTTATAGTATCCTTTGAAAAAATTGAGGCGGCAAGATGGGTCAAATGCCTTAAAAAGGGCGGCAAAATAATTGTCAATACCCAGCAGATAGACCCCATGCCCGTTATTATCGGTGCCGAGGAGTACCCCTCAAATGTTCTTGACGAGCTTAAAGAAAAGGGCGTGAATGTTGACGATATAGACGCGCTTGCGCTCGCAGAGCAGGCAGGCTCACCGAAGGCCGTTAATATCGTTCTCATGGGCAGACTTGCTCACGGATTTGATATTCCGTATGAAAGCTGGCTCAAAGCGATAGAAAATTCTGTTGCACCAAAATTTGTTGAAATGAATAAAAAAGCTTTTGAGCTTGGTTATAATTACTAATAGCGAAAGGATCATGGCCATGTCCAAGTATTATCAGGAAGGAATAGAAACCGCTTCTCGTGAGCAAATTAAACAGTGGCAGAGCGAAAGACTTGTCAAAACCGTTAAAAGGGTTTATGAAAACGTCGAGTACTATCGCAATAAGATGGACGAAAAGGGAGTAAAACCCGAAGATATTAAGTCGGTTGACGATCTTTACAAGCTTCCGTTTTTAACCAAAGATGATCTTCGCGAGGCTTATCCTTACGGGCTTGTTGCAGCTCCTTTGAGCGATTGTGTAAGAATACAGTCCACCAGCGGAACAACGGGCAGAAGAGTAGTTGCTTTCTACACACAGCATGACCTTGACCTTTGGGAGGATTGCTGTGCAAGAGCCATAACTGCGGCAGGCGGAACAAAAGACGACGTTTGCCAGGTAAGCTACGGCTACGGTCTTTTCACAGGCGGCTCCGGTCTTAACGGCGGTTCGCACAAGGTAGGCTGCCTCACTCTCCCGATGTCATCGGGCAATACAGACAGGCAGATTCAGTTCATGACCGACCTCGGTGCTACCATTCTTTGCTGCACACCGTCCTATGCCGCATATCTTGCAGAGAGCATAAACGAAAGAGGTCTGCGCGACAAAATCAAGCTCAAAGCAGGCATCTTCGGCGCAGAAGCTTGGACGGAGGAAATGCGTCAGGACATTCAGAATAAACTCGGCATCAAGGCATATGATATTTACGGGCTTACCGAAATATCCGGCCCCGGCGTTGCTTTTGAGTGCAGCGCACAAACGGGTATGCACATAAACGAGGATCACTTTATTGCCGAGATAATCAACCCCGAAACGGGTGAGGTTCTTCCCGAAGGCGAAAAGGGCGAGCTTGTTTTCACAAGCATCACCAAAGAGGCTTTTCCGCTTCTTCGCTACCGCACAAGAGATATATGCATTCTCTCACGCGAAAAGTGCTCTTGCGGCAGAACCTTTGTTAAAATGACAAAGCCCATGGGCAGAAGCGACGATATGCTCATAGTCAAGGGCGTAAACGTCTTCCCGTCACAGATAGAGATGGTTCTTCTCAATAAGGGACTTACATCAAATTATCAGATAATCGTTGACAGAGCCAACAACAGCGACTCTATCGAGGTTCTTGTTGAAATGACTTCCGAGCTCTTCTCGGATACCGTCAATGAAATTTCCGCAAAAGAGAAAGAAATTGTTGACGCGCTTAAATCGGTGCTCGGCATATATGCAAAGGTAAGAATTGTTGAGCCGAAGTCCATTGTCAGAAGCGAGGGCAAAGCCGTCAGAGTAATTGATAAGCGTAATCTTTATAAAAAATAAAAGGAGGAAGCACCATGGCAATTAAACAATTATCCGTATTCGTAGAGAATAAGAAAGGCACTATTCTTGACGTAACGAAATCCATAGCAGAGGCAGGCGTTGATATTCGCGCCCTCAGCGTTGCAGATACACAGGATTTCGGCATACTCAGACTTATCGTAAGCGATATTGAAAAGGCAAAAGACGCTCTGAGCGAGGGCAACTGCGTCGTTTCGGTAACAAAGGTAATTGCGGTGTCTGTTTCCGACGTCCCCGGCGGACTTAGCAAGGTTCTTGAACTTCTTGCCGAGGCAGACATAAATGTTGAGTATGTATATGCTTTTATCACGGTATCGGGTCAGCACGCTTATGTCGTTCTCAGAGTAGAGGATAACGACAAAGCCTCTGAAGTGCTTGCGTCAAAGGGCATAAGCCTTGTTACAGAAGAGGATATTAAAGCTCTTTGATTTAAAATTACTAAAAAAATCAAAGATCAGCTATTGACACACAATTTCGGTTGTGCTATTATATGCTAAACTGTTGAGGAAGAGTAGTAACACTACACTTTTCGGCAAAGCGAGCCGCGGGCGGTGCGAGCGCGGTGCGAAGATGTTGTGCGAATGGACTTCTGAGGGCGAGCTGAACAAAGTAGGCAAGACGGAGCGGCACTCCGTTAACAAATGCGGCGCATGTTAGTGCGTACTAAGAGGATGCTTTGCATCAAGCAGGGTGGCACCGCAGGAGATTTAATCACTCTTGTCCCGGCAACGAATGTCGGGATAAGGGTGTTTTTTTATAGTTTCTTGTCCCTGCAAAAAACAAGGCAATTTGAAAGGAGCCGATTAAAATGTCAGAAAAAATTCCGTACAAAATCTATTTATCAGAGGACGAGATGCCCAAGCAATGGTACAATGTGCGTGCAGATATGAAAAACAAGCCTGCACCGCTTCTTAACCCCGGCACTCATGAGCCGATGACCTTTGAAGAGCTTCGTCCCGTATTTTGCGATGAGCTTGTTAAGCAGGAGCTTGACGACACAACAGCATATTTTGATATTCCCGAAGAAATTCAAGAGCTTTACAAAATGTACCGTCCCTCACCGCTTGTAAGAGCATATTACCTTGAAAAAGCTCTCGATACACCGGCAAAAATTTATTATAAGTTTGAGGGCAACAACACAAGCGGCAGCCATAAGCTCAATTCTGCCATGGCGCAGGCATATTACGCCAAAAAGCAGGGTCTTAAAGGCGTAACCACCGAGACGGGAGCAGGTCAGTGGGGCACGGCGCTTTCAATGGCTTGTGCATTTTTCGGCCTTGACTGCAAAGTATATATGGTAAAGGTATCGTATGAGCAAAAGCCCTTCAGACGTGAGGTTATGAGGACCTACGGTGCGTCCGTTACGCCCTCGCCGTCAGAGACAACACAGGTCGGACGCTCAATTCTTGAACGTTTCCCCGGCACCACAGGCAGCCTCGGCTGTGCTATTTCAGAGGCTGTTGAGGTCGCTGTTGGTACAGAGGGCTACAGATATGTTCTCGGCAGTGTTCTTTCGCAGGTACTCCTTCATCAGTCCGTTATAGGTCTTGAAACAAAGACGGCACTCGAAAAATACGGCATTAAGCCGGATATAATCATCGGCTGTGCCGGCGGCGGCTCAAACCTCGGCGGTCTTATAGCTCCGTTTATGGGCGAAAAGCTCCGCGGTGAGAACGATTACAGAATAATCGCGGTTGAGCCTGCTTCTTGCCCGAGCCTCACCAGAGGCGAGTTCAGATACGACTTCTGCGACACAGGTATGGTTTGCCCGCTTGCAAAGATGTATACTCTCGGCAGCGGATTTATCCCCGGTCCCAACCATGCAGGCGGACTTCGCTATCACGGCATGAGCTCTATTCTTTCACAGCTTTATCACGACGGTCTTATGGAGGCAAGATCCGTTAAGCAGACAGATGTATTTGCAGCGGCAGAGCAGTTTGCGAGAACAGAGGGTATCCTCCCGGCTCCCGAAAGCAGCCACGCTATCAGAGCGGCTATTGACGAGGCACTCAAGTGCAAAGAGACGGGCGAAGAAAAGACCATCGTATTCGGCCTTACAGGCACGGGTTACTTTGATATGGTTGCATACGAGAAGTTCAATGACGGTGAAATGACCGATTATATCCCCACAGACGAAGACCTTAAAAAAGGCTTCAAGGGTATACCGAAGTTCCCCGGCAACGAATAATTAAAATATTAAACTGCCGATTACGCTCACCCGGTGTTTTCGGCAGTTTGCTTTAATATATCGATAAAAATAAATATGCGGAGGCTGTTTATGAAAATAGTTTCAATAGGCGAAATTCTTATAGACCTCACTCAAAAAGGCTTTGATGAAAACGGCGTGCCCGTATATGCGGCAAACCCCGGCGGTGCACCTGCCAATGTTGCGGTTGCGGCTTCGCTTATGGGTGCCGACAGTGCTTTTATCGGCAAGGCTGGCAACGACGCACTCGGCAAAATGCTCAAAGATATGCTTATATCTAAAAATGTAGATGTAAGAGGACTGAAAATTGAAGACAAGCTCAACACAACGCTTGCACTTGTCAGTGTTGATGAAAAAGGCGATAGAAGCTTCAGCTTTTACAGAGACAAAACAGCCGATGTCAGTCTCACCAAAGAGGATGTGCCGCAAGAACTTATACAAAACGCCGATATTCTGCACTTCGGCTCTGTGTCGCTCACCGATGAACCGTCTGCCTCGGCAACTGCTTTTGCGGTAGAAAGCGCGTCAAAACTCGGCAAGGTTATCTCATATGACCCGAATTTCAGACCGCTTTTGTGGAAAGATAAAGACGTTGCAATAAGCAAGATGAAAAGTTTATTGAAATTTGTCGATATAATAAAAGTGTCGGAGGAAGAACTGGAGCTTTTAAGCGGCAAATCCGATTTAAACGACGGAGCGGATGAGCTGATAAAGCAGGGCATTTCTTTTGTGATTGTCACTCTCGGAGAAAATGGCGCATTTTATAAAACTCAAAATTACAGCGGCAGTCAAAAAGCCTTTGCCGGCAAGGTTGCAGATACAAACGGGGCAGGCGATACTTTTTTCGGAACGTTCCTGTCACAAACAGAAGATTTCGGCGAACTGCTTAAAAATAAAGATAAAGCCGGCGAATATATAAAATTTGCCTGTGCCGCCGCAGGTCTTTCCGTGACGCGCAGCGGCGCAATACCCGCTATGCCGACGAGAGAAGAAACGTCGGAGTTTATGAAAAAATATCTCGGCTCATAGTGCCCTTTTGCCTTTGGTAGCAAATGAAATTTCCGCTTTCGTCGCATACGGCCAAAAGCGCATCTTCTTCTTTTTCGATTCCGTGGCAGTTAAGCTGCTTCTTAAGCCATTCATGCTCTTTGCCGATGGCTTTAAGGTTTCCGTCAAGCACAGTTCCGTCAACTATAAGAGTTGCAAACGTTTGGTCTTGAATAGGTGAAATGCTCACATCTTTCGGCATGAGCGGACGTGAATCGGATTTCGGTAAAAAGCTGAGTTTGCCGTTTGGCTCAAGAATTACCGTTTTCAATTCATCCACATTAAAATATCCGTTTATCCTGCACAGCATAAGAAGCTCATTGAGATCCATTTTGGACTTTTTAAGTGCTTTGTCATAAATTTTGCCGTTATTTATCAAAACGGTGGATTTACCTGACAGCACTCTTCTTGCCGAGCAGGATTTTGTTGTTATAAGAGAAATTCCGACAGCCACAAGCGCATAAACTGCCACGGCTATGGCAGGCTTCCAAAATTCTTTCAGCGGTTCTATCGCCATTTCGGCAGATATTGAGCCTATCGTTATACCGCAGATATAGTCAAAAAAATTGAGTTCGGAAATTTGCCTTTTACCCATAAGTTTGGTCAGAATAAATAACTCTGCAATAGATAATAATGATGTTAGAACGATTTTTAAAACTTCCATAAAGACTTCTCCTTTTGTTTTTTTACAAAAATAGTCTTTGCAAAAGCCATATCAATATATTGTGGTAAATAATGATTTTTTGCCGCATTTTGACGCGAGGGGTTTTCTTTTGCCCCAAAAAGGACAAAATTATGTGCAATTTATGCATATTGTTGTGCAGGCGTTTAAGAGCAAATACTATATGTTGTGGTTGAGCTCTTTGTTAAAATAAAATAAAAAAATTATAAAAAAAGCTTTATTTTTTTCTCGATTGATGATATAATCTCATAGGTATAATCAACATATAGTATTTGGCAAAAAGTTTTTACCTTTATTTTTACATAAAAAATTTTAGGGAGTGGACCGGATTATGGAAAAAATATTCATAAACGGTGGCAATCCGCTTCACGGTGAAGTAACCGTCAGCGGAGCTAAAAATGCGGTAGTGGCAATTCTCCCTGCAACCATACTGGCGCAGGATGTGTGCGTTATTGAAAATGTGCCTAATATAAGCGACGTTTCAATGATGATAAGAATTTTGCATCAGCTGGGCGCAAGGGTCAGAAATATAGATTCAACAACAGTAGAAATAGATACAAGCACAATAAACTCATATGTTGTGACGCATGATATGACGAAGCATTTAAGAGCTTCTTATTATCTTATCGGCGCACTTCTTGCCCGCTTCGGCAGGGCTAAGGTTGCTATGCCCGGCGGCTGTAATTTCGGTGTAAGACCGATTGACCAGCACATAAAGGGCTTTGAGATACTCGGCTCAAGCGTTGAGTTTAAAGAAAATGCAATGATAGATGTTGACGCGCGCAACCTTACGGGCGGTCTTGTTTATCTTGATATGGTATCTGTCGGCGCTACTATCAACATTATGATTGCCGCAGTTAAGGCAAAAGGACTTACGGTAATAGAAAATGCGGCAAAAGAGCCGCACATTGTTGACCTTGCGAACTTCTTGAACTCTATGGGCGCGGATATTCGCGGAGCCGGCACGGACGTAATCAAAATCAGGGGAGTAGAACGCCTGCACGGCTGCACATATTCAATTATTCCCGACCAGATAGAGGCAGGCACATTTATGGTTGCCGCAGCCGCTACACAGGGCGAGGTGCTTGTGAAGAATGTTATCCCGAAGCACCTTGAGTCAATAACCGCAAAGCTTATTCAGTGCGGTGTGGATATTGTCGAATATGACGATTCCGTACTTGTAAGAAGCAACGGCAGACCTAAACGCTGCAACGTCAAAACCATGCCTCACCCAGGCTTTCCGACGGATATGCAGCCCCAGTTCACCACCATGCTCTCAATAGCAGAGGGTACAAGCATTGTGTCCGAGGGCGTGTGGGACAACCGTTTCCAATACGTTGAGCAGCTCGCACGCATGGGCGCAAATATAACCGTTAACGGCAAGGCTGCAACAATAGAGGGCGTTGAGTGCTTAAACGGCTCACCCGTAAAGGCAGACGACCTCAGAGCCGGTGCGGCAATGCTCATTGCGGGTCTTATCGCAAAGGGCACAACAGAGATTGAGAACATTATTTATATAGACCGCGGATATGACAATGTAGTCGGCAAGCTTAAAAGCCTCGGCGCAGATATTATCCGTGTGGATAACGACGGCAAGCCCGTAGTTATCAAAAGCGAGAGTGCATAAGCAAAGGCAAAGAAAGGGACGTGTAGTTACAATGGCGAGATTCAGCGCGCTGTTTTCTTCAAGCAGCGGTAATTGCACGTTTATAGGCTCGGGTACGGGCGGAATATTGGTAGATGTCGGCGTCAGCGCAAAGCAGGCGCTGGCGGCTTTGGATTGCATTGGTGTCGATATAAAAGACATCGGTGCAATTTTTGTTACCCATGAGCACAGCGACCATATAAAGGGTTTGCGTGCGCTCGCCTCAAAGTACGGAATAGATGTTTATTCTTCAAAGGGTACGCTCTCAAAGCTTGAGGATATGGGCAAGCTCTGCGATAAATATAACTCTATGATTATGCCGCAGGAGGGCGTTGAGTGCAGAGGAATGTTTGTAAGGTCGTTCCACACCTCGCACGACTGCGCGGAGAGCCTCGGCTTTACCGTCGAAACACCCGATGAACGCAAAATTTCGGTTCTTACCGATACGGGCGTAGTTACACAGGATATGGAGGATGCCGTCAGCGGTAGCGACCTTATACTTATAGAGTCGAACCATGATATAGGTATGCTCAGAAACGGACCGTATAACTATAATCTTAAACGGCGAATATTATCAAACAAAGGTCACCTTTCAAATGTTGCCTGTGCCGACCTTGTAACGCGCCTTGTTCAAAACGGAACAACGCGGCTTGTGCTCGGGCATTTGAGCAAAGAAAATAATATTCCGGAGCTCGCTTATCAAACCTCGCGCGCATCACTCGAAACCGCCGGCGCAAAAGAAAATGCAGATTACATAATGTATGTTGCAGGCTCAGATATGAGGACGGTGATACTCTGATGATAGCCGTTAATATTATTTGCATAGGCAAGCTTAAAGAGAGCTATTTAAGAGACGCTTCGGCGGAGTATTCCAAACGTCTCGGGGCTTTTTGCAAGCTGAATATAACCGAAATTCAGCCTAAAAGATTGCCCGATCAACCGTCAGAGGCAGAGATAGATGCGGCGCTTTTGGCAGAGGGCAAGCAGATTTTGGCTAAAATTCCGCAAAACTCAAAAATTGTTGCAATGTGCATTGAGGGCTCTCAAATGTCTTCCGAGCAGCTCGCAAAACAGTTTGAGACGGACGCAGTCAGCGGAACAGGCTCGTTAAGCTTTATAATCGGCGGCTCGTTTGGTCTTAGCGACGAAGTAAAAAAACGAGCTGATTTAAAGCTTTCAATGTCTAAAATGACCTTTCCGCATCAGCTCGCGAGGGTTATGCTTTTGGAGCAGATATACCGCGCTTTTCAGATAAACAGCGGAGGAAAATATCACAAATGACGGACTGTGCAGAAAATGCAGCGGTCCGTTTTTTATGCTCAAAATATTGTGCCGCTCAATCTTGTAAACTGCTTTTCGGTATGGTAGAATAAACTGAGGTGTTTTGTATGAAAATAATGGTAGCTTCGGATATACACGGTTCGGCATATTATTGCCAAAAGATGACAGAGGCTTATAAAAACAGCGGAGCTCAAAAGCTTTTGCTTTTGGGCGATATACTCTATCACGGACCGAGAAACGATTTGCCGAAGGAATACGCACCTAAAAAAGTTATAGAGATGCTAAATAACATAAGCGACGAAATACTGTGTGTGCGCGGCAACTGTGACAGCGAAGTTGACCAGATGGTGCTGAAATTCAACATCATGGCGGAGTATGCGATTATTTATGACGGTGAAAGAATGATATTTGCCACTCACGGCCACAAATTTAACAAAGATAATTTGCCCTCGCTTAAAAAGGGAGACATTCTTTTGCACGGGCACACTCACATTCCCGTGAATGAGAGCATAGACGGCATAACCGTTATGAACCCGGGTTCGGTTTCAATCCCCAAAGAAAACAGTTGGCACGGATATATGATAATAAAAAACGGCACTTACACATGGTATGATTTTGACGGCAACAGCCATATTATTGCATAAAGATATTATCGGTTATCGGGGGGAACAGCCTTGAGAATGTATGATATAATCGACCGAAAAAAGAACGGCGAAGAACTGACAAAATCCGAAATCGAGTATTTTGTCGGCGGTTTTACACGCGGTGAAATACCCGATTATCAGGCGTCAGCTCTTTTGATGGCAATTTGGTTTTGCGGCATGAATGACCGTGAACTTGCCGACCTTACGCTTTCAATGGCTCATTCGGGCGATATGATAAACTTAGACGCGGTGGATGGCTTCACCGTGGATAAACACAGTACCGGCGGCGTGGGAGACAAAACCACGCTGATAGTCGCGCCTGCCGTGGCAGCGTGCGGCGGCAAGGTTGCGAAGATGTCCGGCAGAGGGCTGGGCTTCACGGGCGGAACAATCGATAAACTTGAATCAATACCCGGATTTAATACATCTGTCGGCGAAAAAGAGTTTATAGATAATGTCAATAAAATAGGTCTTTGCATAGCCGGGCAGACAGGCAAAATCGCACCTGCCGATAAAAAGATATATGCGTTAAGAGACGTTACCGCAACGGTTGACAGCATACCGCTCATAGCCTCAAGCATAATGAGCAAAAAGCTTGCCGCAGGCTCAAAGGGAATTGTCCTTGACGTAAAGTGCGGCAGCGGTGCTTTTATGAAAACCTATGAAGACGCAAAGCTCCTTGCAGAAAAAATGACGGCGATAGGGCAAAGAGCAGGCAGAAAGACCGTTGCACTTATTACAAATATGGATATCCCTCTCGGCAGAGCGGTGGGCAACGCACTTGAAGTTAAAGAAGCCGTTAAAATTTTAAAGAATGAGCAAAAAGACGAGCTTTATGAGGTCAGTGTAGCTTTGGCGGCTCATATGCTCTCGCTCGTTAATTCAAAAGATATTTATGAATGTGAAAAGATGGTTCGCCTTGCGATAGAGAACGGCTCGGCACTCGAAAAGCTAAAAGAAGCAGTCGGCGCACAGGGCGGAGATATAAGCTATATAGACGATACATCTAAATTTATCGATGCTTCTGTCTGCATAGAATATAAAGCAGAGAAAAGCGGATATATAAATAAAATCGACGCGCAAAAAATCGGCAGAGCATCGGTGCTCCTCGGCGCAGGGCGTGAGAAAAAAGATGATGTTATAGATTTCGGCGCAGGTATATACCTTTGCAAAAAGACGGGTGACGAGGTTCGCGAGGGCGACACGGTTGCACGCCTATATACAAATAAAAACGAATACGCCGACAGTGCTTTGGCAGTTATCAAAGAGGCCTTTGATTATTCGCAGAAGAAACCGTATATCGGCAAAACTGTGTTCGGCACGGTCGGTATTAACTGATAAGGAGAGATTTTAATGAAATTGTGGGCAGGACGTTTTTCGAAAGAGGCCGACAAAAAAACAAATGACTTTAACTCGTCAATAGCTACGGACAGCCGTATGTATGTTGAAGATATTAACGGTAGCATAGGTCATGCAACAATGCTCGGCGCACAGGGAATAATCTCTGAGGAAGATTGCAGAATTATTACTTTTGAGCTTGCTAAAATCCGTGACGAAATAACCTCCGGCAAAATTAAAATCGACCCGGATGCCGAGGATATACATACATTTATAGAGCAGACACTCACACAGCGCGTGGGCGCACCGGGCAAAAGACTGCACACGGCTCGCAGCCGTAACGACCAGGTAGCTACGGACGTGAGAATGTATCTTAAAAAAGAGTGCAAAGAGCTGTCTTCACAGTTGGAGGAGCTTGTGTCGGTACTCGAAAAGAAAAAAGAAGAGTATAAAATGATGGTTATGCCGGGCTATACACACTTGCAAAGGGCGCAGCCGATAACCCTCGGCTACCATTTCGGCGCATATATCGAGATGTTTAAACGCGACCTCGGCAGACTTTCGGACGCGGTTAAGAGAATGGACGTTTCGCCGCTCGGCAGCGGTGCGCTTGCGGGCACGACCTACCCTATAGACCGTGCAATGAGCGCAAAGCTTTTGGGCTTTGAGGGCGGCTACACCAAAAACACGCTTGACGGTGTTGCGGACAGAGATTTCTGTGCAGAGATTGCCTGTGCTATGTCGCTTATAATGGTGCACCTTTCAAGATTCAGCGAAGAGATAATCCTCTGGTGCTCATGGGAGTTTAAATTTGTTGAGCTTGACGACGCGTTCTCAACAGGTTCAAGCATAATGCCGCAAAAGAAAAATCCCGACCTTGCAGAGCTTATCAGGGGCAAGGCAGGCAGGGTTTTCGGTGACCTCAACGCGCTTCTTACAATGATGAAGGGTTTGCCGCTTGCATATAACAAAGATATGCAGGAGGATAAAGATCTCACATTTGAAGCTATCGACACCGTTAAAATGTGTCTCACAGCGTTTATACCGATGATAGACACCATGACGGCTTTGCCCGAGAACATGAGAAAAGCTGCCGCCGGCGGATTTATCAATGCTACCGACTGTGCCGATTATCTTGTCGGCAAGGGCTTGCCTTTCCGCGACGCATATAAGGCGACGGGCGAAATCGTAGCATTTTGCATAAAGAACGGCTATACCCTCGAAACGCTTCCGCTCGAAGAGTATAAAAAAATATGCGAGCTTTTTGACGAGGGCGTTTATGATGCGATAAATCTTGAAACCTGCGTAAGAAGACGCGGACTCTTTGATATTTAAAATCGGTAAAATCAAACAGGGGAGTGATATTGCATGGGTAAAAGAATAGTAGTCGCGGGCGCAGGTCACGGCGGAATAATCGCCGCATACAACCTTGCCAAAGCAGGGTATGACGTTAGCATTTTAGAGATGAAAGCCAAGCAGTCCGAGCTCGGCTACGACTGGGAGGATACTTTTGATATAAAGGCATTTGAAAGAGCCAATCTTCCCGTTGCCTCCGAGGGAGTTAAAGACTGCCTCGATATTTCTTTCCACGGCCCCGAAGAGGGGCAGACAATAACGCAGATTCGTCAGGGTCATCAATCCATGCGTATGTTTAGGCAGGATCTTTATGATTTTATTATTGACCACGCGCTCATGGCAGGTGCAAAAATAGAGTACGGGGTAAAGGTGCAGTCGCCGATTATGCTCGGCAACAGAATTGTCGGCGTTAAAACGAATAAAAAAGATTATTATGCCGATCTGATAATTGACAGTGCAGGCGCAAATTCACCTTTGAGAGAGAATTTGCCGGAATACCTCGGCATAAAAAATCATTTCGACTACCCGGAGCTTCTCACAACATACAGAGCCTATTATGACAGAACGGATAAAGACGACCCCGCGCCGGATTCATACAACGTTTATTTTCTTGACGAGGGAGGGCGCGGACTCAACTGGATTATAACAGAGGGCGAGTATGTTGATATTCTCTTGGGCAGGCTAAGTCCGTTTTATGACGGTGAAACAGAAGAATATGTCGAAAAGCTCAGAAAAATCGCACCGTATCTCGGCTTTAACATTTTACATGGCGGTCAGGTTTGTCAAATCCCCGTCAGGCAGCCGCTCGGCGTTATGGTTGCGGACGGATATGCCGCAATAGGCGATGCCGCAGGTATGACGGTGCCGCTACTCGGTTCGGGAATATATCAGTGCTTTTGTGCCGGAGCATTGCTTGCACATACCGTTATTGAAGATGAAAACGACTGCTTCAGCGCATATACGCTCTATCCTTATCAGAGAAAGTTTTTTAGTGAGTTTGCATCGTCATCTGTAACCATTGCCCTTATGAAGAAGCTTTTAACGAGCCTCACAAAAGACGAAGTGGAGTTCTTTATGGGCAGCGGAATTGTCTCGACGGAGGATGTCAGCTACGGCTCAGGCGACCCGACGCTTAAAACATTTCTTTCAAGATTCACCCCTGCCGAGATATATCAAAAGCTCAAAATTGTAAAGGGTAACAAAGAGTTTGTCTCAAAGGTTATGGAGTTTATAAAGAATTTTTCGGTTTATCAGACGATAGGCGCTACCATGCCGTCCGAATACACGGGCGAGGATGTCATAAAGTGGGGCAAAAGGTACGAGAGGTTTTTTGAAAATTTGTATAACTGAATAATTGCAAATAAAATTTGCCCCGTATCGGTTTTGCCGATATGGGGCAATGCTTATATAATTTCGCAAAATTTTAAATCAAATGTTTCTATCTTTTCAAATTCACCGCACAGGCCGATAACGCAGTCGTTTGTTTCAAAAGACACAAAGTGTGCGCCGTATTTATAAAAGTCAGTTTCATCTTCCGAAAATTCATATTTCGTATAGTTGGCAAGCACGCCGGCGTTTTTCTTTATAGCGGCTTCTTTCAAGGCCCAAAGCCGTGTAAACTCTCTTGCCGGGTTCTCGGCATTTGTGACCTTTTGCAGTTCTTTTTCACTGCAAACTTTTTTTAAAAGGCTGTCTGACGGTTCTTTTATTACCTGAATATCCGCACCGATTTCACTTTGGGATACGGCACAGATAAAGCCGCAGTCCGTATGGCTCAAATTAAAAAAGAGCGGAATATCTTTAAGATATGGCTTGCCGTTTTGACCCATGCAGGTTTCAAAATTTTCTATGCCCTCTTGTTTCAGGGCATATTTTAACAAAGTATATGCTCCGGCACAGTTCTTTTTATCTTTCTGCATTTTCAGTCTGCACACCTTCTCCGTCCTCTCTTTTGGCAAAGAAGGCAGAAGTGTGAGCGGGTCAAATTCATAGTCGCGGCAAATATAAAGCTTTGCGTTATTCATCTTTTGCTCATTTTATACCGAGATAAATCTCGTTAATGCTTTTTATTATACTATTTTCGGTGTCTGTGAGAACATTGTCGTCAAAATTTTGCTTATAGGTTTCACTTTGAGATGCGTCAAGCTCCGACTGTGCTTTTTCTGTTGATTTTTCGCTTCTGACGGCATAGTTCCAATAATCGCCGTAGGACTCAACGAAAAATACTATTCTGTAAGCGTCGGTGCTTTCGAGAAGCTCCGTGTTGCCGTAAGTCCTGCCGCTTTCGTATACCCAGTTTTTAACTTCTTCATTCATATCCGATTCGGTCGCACACTCATAAAGTCCGCCCGAAGAAGCGTTTGAACCCTGGGAGTTTGATATTGCATAATATATAAAGCTGTCTTCGTTGGCTTTGCCCTTTTTCCAGTTATCATATATTGTTTCTGCTTTTGTTTTAAGGGCTTCGAGCTGCTCACCCGTCAGTGCAGAGCCGTTTTCGTCCGATTTGTTAAGGACTATCTCACGGTAGCTCACGCAGTTTTCAAAGGTGTAAGCGGGCTTTTGAACCATTGCGACCGAGTAGCCTTTTGCTGTTTTGAACACGCTGACATCTCCCTCTTTGCGCTCGCGGCTATATGCCCATTCGCCGAGCTGTGAGGAATAGTTCTGGTCTATGTAATATTTCGGCACGGCAGGCAAAGACTGGTTATCGTTGCTTGAGTTTGAATATTCAGCAACGGCAGAAGAGAACGAAACCCTGTCGGTTGCCTTTGCGGCAATTTTGTCGGCGGTCTCTTTTGCATTGTCGCCTGTCGCCTCATAAACCAAAAGGTCTATATAATCATAGTTTTGATAGTTCTTTTCGTACTGCTCTTTTACTTCCTCATCGGAGTAAGACTTCATATATTCGCGTTTTATGTAAGAATCGTATTTTGAAGCGGTGTATTCTCTTATAAGCTCGTTTTTGAAAAATTCTTCATCGCAGCTGTCACCGAAAAGAATTTTGAGATACTGCGTGAGTGTGCTGTATCCGCCGCCCTTAACCGCACTGCGAAGACCCTCTATGTGGTCATAAACCTGGTATCTCACGTCGTCCGTGAGCTCAAGTCCCGCTTTTTTTGCAAGGGCATATTTAACTCTGTAACCGCTCATAGTTTTCAGAGCGTCGTTTCTGATATAGTCCTGCCAGCTTAAAGTGTTGCCGTCCGAATCTTTCGCCTTTGTTTCCTGCTCATTTATCGGAGCCTTAAAATCAAAGGTGTTCGGGTTTTCCGACATAAAAGCTTCAAAGTATTCGTCATAATAATCGGTGCTCTCGCTGTATTCTTCGCCAAGCTTTTTAGATACATACTCTTTAAACTGAAGCTGAGCGTTGTTCTGCACGGTTGAATAGCTTTGTCTGAAAAAGAATTCATACTCTTCTTCGCTTATGTTGATGTCGCCGAGCTTCAAAACGGCATTGTCATCCGTTGCCTCTTCATAGGTGTATTCTATCAAAAGCGCGTCCGGCTTGTCTCCGCCGTCTTCTTTCTTTTTGTCAAACACACCGAATTGAATAAGGCAGGCAAAAACCGCACCGACAACGGCGCAGACAATTGCAATAATTGCAAGCACTTTAATTGTTTTGGATTTATCTCTCGGCTCTTTTGGCGGCTTTTTGGATTTTTTCTCCTTTTTCTTTTCAAGATTTTTTTGCCGCAGCTCGTCCTTTTCTCTTTCTTTTTTTATATATTCCGCGGTTTCGTTTGAAGAACTTACCGTTTTAAAGACCGTACCGCATTTTTTGCACATAGCCGCATTGTCGGGCAATTTCTTTCCGCATTTGGGGCAAAGCATGGTTTTTCCTCCCTTGTTTAATATACTTTATAAATAATATCATTAAATAAGATGATTTTCAACATTGCAATTTGTAAATTTTTATTGTATATTATTAGCAAAGCAAAAACAAAGGGATGTGTTTTATATGTCAGGTGAATTTTCGGGCAAAACAGTGTTTATAACAGGTGCCGCCAAGGGTCAGGGCAGAGGAGTTGCTCTTGCCTTTGCCAAAGAGGGCGCAAACATAATCGCTTTTGACCTCGGCAAAAAAATAGAATATCCGTCATACAACAATGCTCACAGCGAGGATTTATTGAAGCTTAAAGAGGATGTTGAGGCTCTCGGCGCAAAGATAGAGATTTTTGCAGGCGATGTCCGCTGTGCGGAAGACCTCAAAAACGCCGCCGATAAGGGCGCGGAAAAATTCGGCTCGATAGATATTCTCTTTAACAACGCAGGTATTTGCGCCTACGGTTATTCATGGGAGATGAGCGAGGAAGAGTGGGACACCATGATAGGCATTAACCTTAAAGGCACATGGCTCACTTCAAAATACGTTGTGCCTTATATGATAAAGCAAAAGAGCGGTGTTATTATAAACAACTCTTCAATCGGCGGTCTCAGAGGCATGAACCGCTTAAGTCACTATGCCGCATCAAAGGCAGGCGTTGTGGGTCTTACAAAGTCTCAGGCCATTGAGCTTGCTCCATACGGCATAAGAGTTATCAGCATACACCCCACAGGTGTTGATACCCCCATGAATGACGGACTTGCCGCTATGGAGGGCGCAACTCCCGAAGAGATCGCAGAGCGCAGTGCAGGCAACCTTCTCCCCGTTCCGTGGATAGAGGTTGAGGATGTTGCAAACTCCGTATTGTTCCTTGCAAGCGACAAGGCGCGTTATGTCACAGGCTCACAGTATGTTCTTGACGCAGGTCTTTTGACCAGATAATCATATATTTTATCGAAAAAAGTCAAAATCGGCGGCAAAGTGCTAAAAATATCGTCTTTTGATATTGACAACATCATTGCCGCTGTGCTAAAATATAGCGTACATCAAATATTTGCCCCTTGCAAAAGCGGAGGGAGGGAACAGCATGAGTCAGGTAAAAGTTAAAGACGGCGAGTCATTGGATAACGCTCTGAGACGTTTTAAAAGACAGACTTCCAGAGACGGCGTTATACAGGAGGTTCGCAAAAGAGAGCATTATGAAAAGCCTTCCGTAAAGCGTAAGAAGAAGTCTGAGGCTGCACGTAAGCGTAAGTATAAATAAGCTTACATAGCCAAAATGCTTTCAATAATCAAAGCAAAGAAGCAGGAAGATCATCTCGGTCTTTCTGCTTTTTCTTGTTGATACACCATTCATGCAAATGAAAACAACGCCGTCTCTGCCGGTTCACGCACAAGATGAAATAAAAAAGGAAAAATAAAATATGCAGGATTTTGATAAATTTAATAAGATAAAGATATTTGATTATCCTAATTGCGATTATGTTACTAGAAAAAATCTACATTATGAATCTTTTAATCAATTCTTAAAATCAGGCTGCACCGTGCGGCAGAGTGTTAACGGGCATTATTATTATGGCTTTGATTATAGCATGGATCAAAACGGTATGGATAAATTTGTGGCAATGATAGCCGGTATGTTGTTTATGATGGAACACAATGATGTTGAACCCGATCAGGCTTACGGAACAAACTACGACATCAATGTTTTTGAATCAGGTGAATATGATGATTTATTTACACCGGAAGATTTAGTTCTGTTAAAAAAAGATATTAAAAAGATAAAAGATTATTTATCCGAACACCCGGAATTGTTAGAAGAATAATTCTTGGTATTTTGAGAAATCAAGGTACTTTTATATTTTAAACAAGGCGCGACAAAAACTGTTGTCGGCATATATAAAGCGTAAAAACCGTGCCTTTTACCGTGCCGCATCAAAAGGCAGCAAAAAAATTAAAAGCAAAGCGGTTTGAATTTTGATGCTTTATTGCAAACAGTAAAAAATCACTTGAAAATACCGCATTTCGGACGGTTGCAAAGCGGACAAAATTATAGTATAATAAAATTCAATATCGGTTTTTACCTTTATGGAGTTGATATATTTGTTAACAACACGTTCAGCGTCTCTTTCAATGCCGACGGTTGCACTCAAAGGTCTTGTGGTGTTCCCGGGTATGAGCATCAATTTTGATGTCGGAAGAGAAAAATCCATTGCCGCACTTAAAGCCGCAATGACAGAAAACCAAGAGGTCTTTCTCGTTACACAAAAGGATATAAGAGAAAACGACCCCGATTACGATAAACTTTATAAAGTCGGCACAATAGCCAAGATAAATCATATTCTGAGAATACCCAACAGTGATAATATCCGCGTATCTGTTGAGGGTATACGCAGGGCAAAGCTTTGCTCGGTTTTGCTTCAAAATAACTATCTTGTTTGCGAAATAAAGCCCAAGAACGATTCCGCAATAAAGAGCGAGGAGCACGAGTTTGCCCAGGCTCTTGTCAGAAAAGCGAAAGACCTTTTTGAGGAATATTCCGAATTTGCGCCGCAGATGCCGCCGGATGTAATTCTGAATGTACTTGAGTGCCGCGACGCGGGCAAAATCGCAGACTATATCGCAGGCAATATAATGCTCGAATACCCCGACAGGCAAAAAATTCTCAACGAGTTTAATCCTGTTACCCGCCTTGAAAAAATGTGCTACCGCCTTGCAAAAGAGGGTGACCTTTTAAAGCTGGAGGCAGAGATAGGCGAAAAGGTTCAGGAGCAGATAGATAAAGGTCAAAGAGAATACTATCTTCACGAGCAGTTAAAAATAATTTCGCAGGAGCTTAACGAGGGCGATTCGCCCGAAGAGGAGTGCGAGGTGTTCCGTGAAAAAATAAAGGCGATAGGTCTTGCCCCGGAGTATGAAGAAAAGCTTCTCAAAGAGTGCGCCCGCCTTGAAAAAATGCAGTATCAGTCGCCGGAGGCAAATGTGCTGAGAATCTATCTTGAAATCTGCACCTCTTTGCCGTGGAACACTAAAACAAAAGACAAGTTAAACCTTGACAGAGCAAGAAAAATCCTTGACCGCGACCATACCGGCCTTGAAAAGGTTAAGGACAGAATAATAGAATCGCTTGCCGTTAAAAGCCTCACAAGCGAGCCGTCGGCACAAATACTGTGCCTTGTCGGCCCTCCCGGCGTCGGCAAAACATCAATAGCGCGCTCCGTGGCAGAGGCTGTCGGCAGAAAGTTTGAGAGAATTTCTCTCGGCGGAGTAACGGACGAGGCTGAAATACGCGGACACAGAAAAACCTATATCGGCTCAATGCCGGGGCGAATCATTGCCGCAATTCAGCAGGCAAAAACGTCCAATCCGCTTATTCTTCTTGACGAAATAGACAAGCTCGGCTCCGATTATAAGGGCGACCCGTCCTCTGCGCTTCTCGAAGCGCTTGACCCGGAGCAAAACAAAACATTTACCGACCATTATATAGAAATTCCTTTTGATTTAAGCGATGTTTTATTCATAACCACCGCTAACGACAGGTCAACAATCCCTGCTCCGCTGCTTGACAGAATGGAAATTATCGAACTGCCGAGCTACACCGCGGAGGAAAAATTCCGCATAGCCAAAAAGCATCTTGTGCCGAAGCAGAAAAAGCTTCACGGTCTTTCGACATCTGCACTTAAAATCAGCGATGACGCGATACGCGCCGTTATTGACGGCTACACGCGCGAGGCGGGTGTGAGAAAGCTTGAGCAAAAAATCGCTTCTCTTTGCAGAAAAGCCGCCGTTGAAATTGTATCCGGCAAAAAAGAGAGCGTCAGCGTTAAGGCAAAAGACCTTGAGGAGCTTATCGGCGCGGCGATATATCTGCCCGAGACGATAGAATCCGAACCTGCGGTGGGTGTAGTCAACGGACTTGCCTGGACAAGCGTGGGCGGCGAAATGCTCAGAGTTGAAGCCGCCGTTCTTGACGGCACAGGCAAAATCGAGCTTACCGGCTCGCTCGGCGATGTTATGAAAGAATCCGCAATGGCGGCTGTCAGCTTTGTGAGAGGTCACACGGCGGATTACGGCATTGACAATAAATTTTATAAAGATAAAGACATACATATCCACGTCCCCGAGGGCGCAGTGCCGAAAGACGGCCCCTCCGCAGGCGTGACTATGGCAACGGCTCTTGTTTCCGCACTTTCCGGTGTTCCAGTAAGGCAGGATGTTGCAATGACAGGCGAAATTTCGCTCAGAGGATATGTTTTGCCGATAGGCGGACTCAGAGAAAAAACCATGGCGGCTTACCGAATGGGCATTAAGACGGTTATAATCCCTAAAAAGAATTTGCCCGATCTTAAAGAGATAGACGGTGCGGTTAAATCCGCAATCGAGTTTGAGGCAGTCTCTCGTCTTGACGAGGTCTTTGACATTGCTCTTGCAAAAAACGAGAGCGAAAATCAGGCTCCGCAAATAAAATTACCGAATAAAAAAACATACAGTGCCGTTCACGCAGGAGGGTCAAATGAATTTTAACAACGCAAAATTTGAAACGTCCTACGGCGTTTCGGCTCAATTACCGCCTGCCGAAAATATAGAAATAGCTTTTGCCGGGCGTTCAAATGTCGGCAAGTCGTCGCTTTTGAACAGGCTCTTTAACCGCAAATCTCTTGCAAGGGTCAGCTCCGTGCCTGGCAAAACGGTAACGATAAATTTTTATGACTGCGACGGCATTAAAATGGTTGATTTGCCGGGTTACGGCTACGCCAAGGTCTCTCACGATGAAAAACGGCGTTGGTCTGAGCTTATGGAGAGTTATTTTAAGTCCGGCAGAAAAATAAAGCTTGTTGTTCAGCTGACGGATATGCGCCACAGCGTAACACAGCAGGATATTGACATGATGAGATTTTTAAAATCCAACGAATATCCGTTTATAGTTGTTATGACAAAGTGCGATAAGCTGAATAAAACCGAATATGCCCGCCGTATGCAAGAGATAAAACAAGAACTCTCGGAGTTCGGCGATGTATTGACCGTGCCTTTTTCGGCAACAAAAGGCGACGGAGCACAAACGATAAAATCAGCCATAGAAAAGGCTGTTACAGGAGGTTAAAAATGTTTGTATCAGATTGTTTAAACGTAAACGAAAAAAATCACCTCACAATAGGCGGTGCGGATACTCTTGAGCTTGCAAAAAAGTTCGGCACACCCGTTATTGTTTATGATGAAAACGAAATACGCAAAAACTGCCGCGCATTCGTAAGCTCTATTGAGGATAATTACGGCGGCAACGGTCTTGTGCTTTATGCCAGCAAGGCGTTTAGCTGCAAAGAGATGTACCGTTTGGTAAACAGCGAAAACATGGGCGTTGACGTTGTATCCGGCGGCGAGCTTTATACTGCGCTGAGCACGGGCTTTCCGGCAGAGAAAATATATTTTCACGGCAACAACAAAAAATATGACGAGATAGAGTATGCGGTTGACTCCGGCGTCGGCAGAATAGTTGTCGATAACCTCACCGAGCTTGAAACTCTTAACAAAATTGCCTGCGAAAAGGGCAAAAAGGTCGGCATAATGTTCCGCATAAAGCCCGGTATTGACGCGCACACGCACAACTTTATCCGCACAGGTCAAATAGATTCAAAATTCGGTCTTGCACTTGAAACGGGCGAGGCGATGCAGGGCGTAAAAGAGGCTCTTAAAATGGAGCATATTGAGCTTAAGGGTCTGCATTGTCATATAGGCTCTCAAATTTTTGACATTGACCCCTTTGAGCTTGCCGCACAGGTAATGCTTAAATTTATGAAAGATATTAGGGACGAAACAGGCGTTGTTCTCTCAGAACTCAACCTCGGCGGCGGCTTCGGCATAAAATACCTTGTTGACGACAAGCCGCAGCCCTATACCGAATATATGCGCCGCGTTGCAAAAACCGTTAAGGCCTCTGCCGAAGAATACGGCTTGCCCGTGCCTTTTATACTCATTGAGCCGGGTCGCTCGGTAGTCGGCGCTGCCGCGGTTACTCTTTATACCGTAGGAGCCGTTAAGCATATTCCCGATGTCCGCACCTATGTTTCGATAGACGGCGGCATGGGCGATAACCCGAGATATATTCTTTATCAGTCATCATATGAGGTCATTTGTGCCAATAAGATGAATGAAGAAAAGACCCTCACCGCAACCGTGGCGGGCAAATGCTGCGAGAGCGGAGATTTGATTCAGGAGAATGTAAAGCTTCCGCAGGTTGAGCCGGGCGATACCCTCGCAGTGCTCTCAACAGGAGCGTATAACTATTCGATGGCTTCAAATTATAACAGAATTCCGCGTCCGCCCGTTGTGATGGTAAAGGACGGCGAAGCAAGACTTATCATAAAAGGCGAAAGCTATGAGGACCTTGTGAGAAATGATATATAAACGAACGGCAGGGAGCAAAACTCTCTGCCGTTTTATTTATGCGGCGGCATGAGGGCATGCAGCTATACGCGAGAGCCTCGCTGAGAATGACATCATGTCGTGAGACTTCACCTCATCAGTCACTTCGTGACAGCTTCTCCTCGAGGAGAAGCCGATTATAGCCTTCGCCCCGGGGGAGAAGGTGGCGCAACGCGCCGGATGAGGGTGAGTCTTACCGTTAAAACACATGAAATTCGGAGAATCGGCGGCATGAGACATGCCGCCCTACGCCGAGAATTGAAACACACCGCCGTTAAATTTTCGCCCGAATAAAAGCGGTGCACATATCGCCTCCACTTCAGGGGAGGTGGATTCGGCGTTTGCGCCGAAGACGGAGGGGTTAAAGTTCATCAAACGCAGAAAATTCACAGCAATCGGCGGCATGAGGCATGCCGCCCTATGCCGAGAATTGAAACACCTCGTAGGGCGATGTGCCCACACACCGCCGCAAAAAATAAGCCGCCCATTCGGACGGCTCAAATACATTATATATTAAAACTTTATGATTACGTCTTCTGTTTCATTGCCGTTTTCTCTCTTTGTTGCGGCGTTGCACTTTTCGCAAACAACAAAAAACATCGTCACTAAAAACGCATACGGAATGGGGCAAAATTCGCCCGGGTTTACCGTTGACATCATTGTAAGACCGATAAACGATATAAACAGCGTCAGATTAAAATGTGTGACATTTGAAAGCAGCAATCGGCACCTTGCCAAAAACTGATATGCAAAAGCAATAATTCCCACAATGCCGAAGCTGCCGATTATCTGAAACGGCGAGGAATGATACCAGTTTATTGACATTGACTTTCCGTCATATACATCGTTGTTGCCGGAGTAGCCGAGGCCTCTGCCGAAAACGACGTTTGATTTAAAATCGCCGAGTGCACGCTGAATGAGGTTGCTTCTTATGCTGTCACCGTTAAGGAATCGCTGAATTGTCGGGTCAAAAAATCTTATTACCGTTCTCGCAAGCATACAGGCGATTATTGTCAGCGTTGTTATTACCGCAAGATTTTTTGCTCTGTTGCGCTTATCGGTGTAAACAAGCACGATTATGCAAAGCGCAAATTCTATCGTTCCGAACATTGCACCGCCCCTTGAACCCGAAAGAAGTATCGCGGCGTACTCGATAAGTCCGAGGAAAAAGTACGGATATTTTCTTGTTGAAATATAAAACGGGAACGGCAAAACAAGCATTAAAATGGTCGAGACGTTGTTTCGCCACTGCATATAAATTATTCTGAATTCGCTGATGACTATGTCGCGGTACATAAAGTACTGAAAGAACACCATAAACGAGCAAAGTATGCCGGTTGCCATCATTATATATGATATTCTTATTCTCAGGTTATAGAGCTTGCTTGTGTGAAGGTGCGTGCATAAAAGTATATACATAAAAAGCATACCTACGCCGAGCCCTACGGTGTAATAAAGCGATGTGCCGTTAAAATAGTCTTTGAGCGAGATTATGCCGACTCCGCCGAGGGTGACCGCCGCCGCCACGGCAATGTACGGGTACAAAAGCTTCCCAATGATAAGCTTGCGCCGATAGACGACAAAGTGAAATATAAGTGCCGCTGCAATGGGAATTGCCATCCACCAAAACTTTATGTATAAATCAAAAGAGTCATAGCACTTTATCGCAATGGTTGATATAAACATAAACGGCGGTGTTGTTGCGATTATATCGTCGCAAAAGAAAAGTATCACCGCTTCTAAAAGCACAAAGCCGACTACACCGTAGACTATCGGCATATCGTCGCCGTTATACCTTATTATTATAATGCCGATTGAAATGAGCAGCTGTATAAAAACACACAGCTTTGACATGAGAAACTTGCGAACCGACATAAAAAATTTATTTTTTTCTAATTTTGCAGCCAATGTAGACTCCATTCGTTATCCTCCCCGAAAACATAAAATGTTGTTACGGTCAAACATTACTTACTTAGTATAGCAGAGCAAAAGACAAAATCAAGTAAATATTTAATAAAAACTTAATTAAAAGTGCTTAAATTATCTTAAATTGCTTGTGTATTATTTCATTTATACAAAAGAAAGAGGCTCGGTATTCAAATATTTGACAAAAAATATCTTCTTTTTTGGGTTTACAACCGCCGATAAAAGTGTTATCATATTCGGTGGTATAAATTGAATGCTATTGTCTTGATATAACTTTAAGGAGGATAACAAAAATGGCAAGAAAAACCAAAACCATGGATGGTAACAATGCCGCGGCTCACGTATCTTATGCGTTTACCGAAGTTGCCGGTATTTATCCCATCACTCCGTCAAGCCCCATGGCTGACTACGTTGACCAGTGGTCGGCTCAGGGACTCAAAAACATCTTCGGCACAACCGTTAAGGTTGCAGAAATGCAGTCTGAAGCAGGCGCTTCGGGTACCGTTCACGGCTCACTCGCAGCAGGTGCTTTGACTACCACTTACACAGCTTCTCAGGGTCTTCTTCTTATGATCCCGAATATGTACAAGATCGCCGGCGAATTGCTCCCCGCAGTTTTCCACGTTTCTGCCCGCTGCGTTGCATCACACGCACTTAACATTTTCGGCGACCATTCAGACGTTTATGCCTGCCGTCAGACAGGTTTTGCAATGCTTGCAGAGACCAACGCACAGGAAGTTATGGATCTCGGTGCAGTTGCTCACCTTGCAGCTATAAAGGGCAGAGTTCCCTTCCTCAACTTCTTTGACGGTTTCCGTACTTCTCACGAAATTCAGAAGATTGAAGTTTGGGATTATGACGACCTTAAAGAAATGTGCGATATGGACGCTGTTAAGGCATTCCGCGAGCGCGCACTTAACCCCGAGCATCCCGTAATGCGCGGCTCTCACGAGAACGGAGATATTTTCTTCCAGCACCGTGAGGCTTGCAACGAGTATTATGACGCTGTTCCCGGTATTGTTGAAGAATACATGGATAAGGTCAATGCAAAGCTCGGCACAAACTACAAGCTCTTTAACTACTACGGCGCAGCCGATGCAGAGAATATCATCGTAGCAATGGGTTCAATCTGCGACGTAGCAGAAGAAGTTATAGATTACCTCACCGCTAAGGGTGAAAAAGTAGGACTTGTTAAAGTTCGTCTTTATCGTCCTTTCTCTGCAGAAAAACTTGCAGAGGCTATTCCCTCAACTGTTAAAAAGATTGCTGTTCTTGACAGAACCAAAGAGCCCGGCTCACTCGGCGAGCCCCTCTTCCTCGATGTTGTTGCAGCTCTTGCCGCAACAGGCAGACAGGCTCAGGTTATCGGCGGCCGTTACGGTCTCGGTTCTAAGGATACTCCTCCCGCAAGCATATTCGCCGTATATGACGAGCTTAAGAAGGAAGATCCCAAAAAGCAGTTCACACTCGGCATCAACGATGACGTTACACACCTTTCACTCGAAGAGAAGCCCTCGCCCAACACTGCGGCTCCCGGCACAATCGAGTGCAAGTTCTGGGGCCTCGGCGGCGACGGTACTGTCGGTGCAAACAAAGACTCTATCAAAATCATCGGTGACCATACAGATAAATATGTTCAGGCATATTTCCAGTATGACTCAAAGAAAACGGGCGGTATCACAATTTCGCACCTTCGCTTCGGCGATAAGCCCATCAAGAGCCCCTATTATATAAACAAGGCTGACTTTGTTGCCTGCCACAACCCCTCATATATCGAAAAGGGTTATAAGATGGTTCAGGACGTTAAGCCCGGCGGAGTATTCCTTATCAACTGCCAGTGGGATGAGAAAGAACTCGCAGAAAAGCTCAACGCAGAAACAAAGCGCTATATCGCAAAGAACAACATTCAGCTTTATATAGTTAACGCTATCGACCTTGCCGCTAAGATCGGTCTCGGTAAGCGCACAAACACCGTTCTTCAGTCCGCTTTCTTCTCACTTGCCAATGTTCTTCCCAAAGAAGAAGCTATCGGCTACATGAAAGAGAAAGCTCAGAAGTTCATGAAGAAGGGTAAAGAAATCGTTGAAATGAACGAGAAAGCTATCGACGCAGGCGCAACAGCTTATGTTAAGATAGACGTTCCCGCCGATTGGGCAGACGCTGTTGACACAGCGGCAGAAGTTCATGAAGAGGGTCCGGCAAAGCTCGTTAAGATGGTTGACAGCATCATGAAGCCCGTTTCTAAGATGGACGGCGATGCTCTTCCCGTTTCGGCATTTGTTGACCATGCAGACGGCACATTTGAGCAGGGCGCATCCGCTTATGAGAAGCGCGGTGTTGCCGTTATGGTTCCCGAGTGGAATGCAGACACCTGTGCAAAGTGCAACAAGTGTGCATTCGTTTGCCCGCACGCAACTATCCGTCCTTACGCTCTTAGCGAAGAAGAGGTTGCAGCTGCTCCCGCAAACATGAAGAAGGCTCCCAAGCCCGTAGTTAAAACAAACTATACTTATACTCTTGCGGTTTCTCCCATGGATTGTATGGGATGCGGCGTTTGCGTTGGCATTTGCCCGACAAAATCGCTCACAATGGTATCTCGTGAATCTCAGGAGGATCAGCAGCAGGTATTTGATTACTGTGTTGCAAACGTAACAGAGAAGCCCGAAACAACAGCTACTCTCAACGTTATCAGCAGCCAGTATAAGAAGCCTTTGCTTGAGTTCTCGGGCTCATGCGCAGGCTGTGCAGAAACATCTTATGCACGTCTTATCACTCAGCTCTTCGGCGATCGTATGTATATTTCAAACGCAACAGGCTGTTCTTCAATTTGGGGCGGCCCCGCAGCAACATCTCCCTATACCGTTGACAGCAAGGGTCACGGTCCCGCATGGGCAAACTCATTGTTTGAAGATAACGCAGAGCACGGCTTCGGCATGTATCTCGGTCAAAAGGTTATCCGTGAGAGCCTTATTGCCAAGGTAAAAGAAGTTTCCGAATCAGACAAGGCATCGGATTCTCTCAAGGCAGCATGTGCGGCATATCTTGACACTGTTGACGACGGCGATAAGAACACAGCGGCAACAGACGCTCTTGTAGCAGAGCTTGAAAAGGTTGCAGGCGGCTGTGAGCTTTGCAGCTCAATCCTTGCAGGCAAAGATTATCTTTCCAAGAAATCCGTATGGATCTTCGGCGGCGACGGCTGGGCATATGATATCGGCTTCGGCGGCGTTGACCACGTTCTCGCTTCGGGTGAAGACGTTAACATCATGGTATTTGATACCGAGGTTTATTCCAACACAGGCGGACAGGCTTCAAAGGCATCCAACATCGGTCAGGTAGCACAGTTTGCAGCTGCCGGTAAAGCTATTGCCAAGAAGAGCCTTTCAGAAATCGCTATGAGCTACGGTTATGTTTATGTTGCTCAGATTGCTATGGGTGCAGACCAGAACCAGACTCTTAAAGCAATCAAAGAGGCAGAAGCTTATCACGGCCCCTCAATCATCATCGGCTACGCTCCCTGTGAGATGCACGGCATCAAGGGCGGCGGAATGGTTAACTGCCAGGCAGAGATGAAGAAGGCTGTTGACTGCGGCTATTGGAACCTCTTCAGATTCAATCCCTCACTCAAGGCAGAGGGCAAAAATCCCTTTACTCTTGACAGCAAAGCTCCCACACCGGGCTATCAGGAATTTATCAGAAACGAGAACCGTTATGCTTCTCTTCTTCGTTCCTTCCCCGACAGAGCAGAAAAACTCTTCACAAAGGCTGAGGATACCGCAATGGCAAGGTATGATTTCCTTGTTAAGCTTAAAGACCTTTATGATCCCAAGGCCGAATAATTTCTAATAAAAACAGCGTACACTTTAACCGGTGTACGCTGTTTTGGAATGTTTAGGAGCAAATATAAAAATATATACATTTTTGCTTGAATAAAGTGTATAATTATTCGTTACAAAACCTAAATATGCAAAATGAGATAAAATTATGCAGTTTTGGCATTGACACTTTGACGCTATACGTGTATAATCATATAAATATATTTCTTTAAATCGGAAAGGAAAATGTATGGATAATTTTTTAAAACTGTCGGATTTGAGCTGCGAAGAAATAACAGCGGTTCTCGACCTTGCCGATGAACTTAAAAGAAAGAAGAAAGAAAAAATCGAGCACAAAATGCTCAAAGATAAAACACTGGGAATGATTTTTAAAAAATCCTCAACACGAACAAGGGTTTCTTTTGAGGTGGGTATGTATGAGCTCGGCGGCAACGCCATATTCCTCTCGTCAGACAATACGCAGATGGGCAGGGGAGAGCCTGCCGAAGACACTGCGAGGGTTCTTTCACGTTACCTTGACGGCATTATGATAAGAACCTATGAGCAGGAGGAGGTCGAAACTCTTGCAAAATTTGCAAGCATTCCCATTATAAACGGACTTACGGACCTTTGCCACCCCTGTCAGGTTGCTGCGGATCTTATGACGATAAGAGAGTATAAAAAAGAGCTTAATGGCAAAAAGCTTTGTTACATAGGCGACGGCAACAACATGGCAAACTCCCTTATAGTCGGCGCGGTTAAAACAGGTATGCAAATATCTGTCGCTTGCCCGGGCGGATACGAACCGGACGACGAGATCGTAAGATGGGCCGAGCAAAACGGCAGTCTTACCCTCAGCGATGACCCGCAAAAATGCGCCAAAGACGCTGATGTTCTTTACACCGATGTTTGGACATCTATGGGTATGGAAAGTGAAATTAAAGAGCGCAGAGAAATTTTTGCACCATATCAGATAAATGACGAAATAATGAGTCTTGCCAAAGACGATGCAATGGTTTTGCACTGCTTGCCGGCACATAAAGAAGAAGAAATCACCGAAAAGGTGTTTGAAGAGCATGCGGACGAAATTTTTGAGCAATCCGAAAACAGGCTTCATGTTCAAAAGGCGATAATGGTAATGCTTATGGCAGACAGATAAAAAGGCAAACTTCTATATAAAGGATGATAATTATGAAAAAAGTGTATATCGTTCTTGAGGACGGTCATGTTTTTGAGGGCAAACGCTTCGGTGCGGACGGCGAGGTTCTCGGCGAGCTCGTTTTCACCACGGGTATGGGCGGATATATAGAAACGCTCACAGACCCGAGCTATTACGGGCAGATAGTTATGCAGACTTTTCCTCTTATAGGAAATTACGGCATAATAGACGAAGATTTTGAAAGTGATAAAAGCTATGTCAGCGGATATGTTGTAAGAGAGTGGTGCGAAGCACCGTCAAACTTCAGAATGCAGACAACGCTTGACGAATACCTTAAAAAACAAAACATAGTCGGCGTTTACGGTGTGGATACTCGAGAGATAACGCAAATTATCCGCGAGCACGGCGTTATGAACGCAAAGATAGTTGATGAAGTAACAGACGCAACCTTTGAGGGCATTAAAGAATATGCGGTAACCGACGCCGTAAAATCGGTCAGCCGCAAAGAAAAGCAGATTTTTGAGCCGCAGGGCGAAGCAAAATATAATGTTGCACTCCTTGATTACGGCGCAAAGCTCAATATTATCAGAGAATTAAATCAGCGCGCCTGCAAAGTTACGGTTTATCCATATAATACAAAAGCAGAGGATATTCTTGCCGCAGACCCGGACGGCATCATGCTCTCGAACGGCCCCGGCGACCCGGAAGAAAATGTTGAGCCTATCGCAGAGATTAAAAAGCTCCTCGGCAAAAAGCCGATATTCGGCATATGTCTCGGTCATCAGCTCACAGCGCTTGCAAACGGCGGCAAAACGGTGAAACTTAAATACGGTCACCGCGGCGTAAACCAGCCGGTTAAACGCCTTGCAACAGGCAGAACATATATATCGAGCCAAAACCACGGCTACGCGGTTGTTACCGAGAGCCTCAACGGCACGGGCGCAGAAGAAAGCTTTATAAACGCAAACGACGGCACCTGCGAGGGTATAGATTATCCGCATCTGGGAGTTTTTACGGTGCAGTTCCACCCCGAGGCATGTTCGGGACCCAAGGACACAAGATTTTTGTTTGACAGATTTATTTCTATGATGGGAGGTAACGACAATGCCGCTGAATAAAGATATAAAAAAGGTTCTCGTAATCGGTTCAGGACCCATTGTAATAGGTCAGGCGGCAGAGTTCGACTATGCCGGCGCACAGGCTTGCCGCGTGCTTAAAGACGCAGGCCTTGACGTTGTGCTTGTCAATTCAAACCCCGCTACCATTATGACAGATAAGGCTCTTGCCGATGAAATATATCTTGAACCTCTGACGGAAGACACCGTTATGAGAATCATAGAAAAAGAACACCCCGACAGCATACTTGCAGGTCTCGGCGGTCAGACAGGTCTCACAATCGCCATGCAGCTTTCAAAATCGGGCTATCTCGATAAAATGGGAGTAAAACTGCTCGGCACTGATTACGAAGCTATCGACAAAGCCGAAGACAGGCAGATGTTCCGCGACACCATGCTTAAAATCGGTCAGCCGGTTATTCCCTCGGATATAGCAGAGACTCTCGAAGAGTCCATCGCAATAGCAAACAGAATAGGCTACCCCGTTATAATCAGACCTGCGTTCACTCTCGGCGGTGCGGGCGGCGGCGTTGCTTATAATGAAGAAGAGCTTAAAGTAATTGCAAATAACGGACTTATTCTTTCGCCCATAACACAAATCCTTGTAGAAAAATATATCTACGGCTGGAAAGAGATTGAATTTGAAGTAATGCGCGACAGCGTCGGCAATGTTATCGCCGTATGCTCTATGGAAAACTTTGACCCCGTAGGTGTGCACACGGGAGACAGTATAGTTATCGCCCCTGCGGTTACACTCTCGGATAAAGAGTATCAGATGCTGCGCTCCGCTTCACTCGATATTATAACGGAGCTCGGAATTGAGGGCGGCTGCAACTGCCAGTTTGCGCTCAACCCCGACAGCTTTGAATATGCCGTTATAGAGGTAAACCCCAGAGTTTCGCGTTCTTCCGCACTCGCAAGTAAGGCGACCGGTTACCCGATTGCAAAGGTTACAACAAAAATTGCCCTCGGCTACACACTTGATGAGATAAGAAACGACATCACAGGCAAAACCTGCGCCTGCTTTGAGCCTACGCTTGATTATGTTGTTGTTAAGCTCCCCAAATGGCCGTTTGAAAAATTTGTTCAGGCGAGCCGCAAGCTCGGCACGCAGATGAAAGCAACGGGCGAAGTCATGGCGATTGCACCGAGCTTTGAGATGGCTATTATGAAAGCCGTCAGAGGTGCGGAAATTTCGCTTGATACCCTTAACTATAAAAAGTTCCCCGAAGATATGGACGTTGTAGAGCGTCTCGGAGTTCAGGACGATTTAAGACTGTTTACGGTATTCAAGGCACTTAAAGAGGGCGTAAGTATTGAAAAGATACATGACATAACCAAAATTGACGAGTGGTTCCTCTCAAAGCTTTTAAATCTTGCAAATTATGAAAAAATGCTCACGTCGGGCAATCTCTCTGAAGATTATTACATCAAGGGCAAAAAATACGGCTACACAGACGCGGCGATAAAACGCCTTGCAGGTACTTTGCCCGAGAAATGCTCTGACGCAGTGTATAAAATGGTTGATACCTGCGGCGCGGAGTTCAAGGCAGAAACACCGTATTTCTATTCTACATACGATACTCACTGCGAAGCGAGAGAACTCCCGAAATCCGACAAAGAAAAAATCATAGTTCTTGGCTCTGGTCCTATCAGAATCGGTCAGGGCATAGAGTTCGATTATTCATCTGTTCACTGCGTATGGACTTTGAAAGAACTCGGCTATGAGGTCATTATAATCAACAACAACCCCGAGACTGTATCTACGGATTTCGATACGGCCGACAGACTTTATTTTGAGCCTTTGAGCGAAGAAGACGTTATGAACGTCATCAAGGTCGAAAATCCCATGGGCGTTGTTGTGGCATTCGGCGGTCAAACGGCGATTAAGCTTACAAAATTCCTTGACACCAACGGAATTAAAATCCTCGGCACCTCCGCAGAGGGCATAGATATTGCAGAGGACAGAGAGCGTTTTGACGAATTGCTTGAGTCTTTCAACATCCGCAGACCCAAGGGTCACACCATAATGGATGTTGACGGCGCAATCAAAGCCGCAGAAGAGCTCGGTTATCCTGTTCTTCTTCGCCCGTCTTATGTTATCGGCGGTCAGAACATGACCATTGCCTACACAGAGGATGATGTAAGGCAGTATATGGCAATCATTCTTTCTCAAAAGATTGAAAACCCGGTGCTTGTCGATAAATATATGATGGGCACAGAGCTTGAGGTTGACGTAATTTCGGATGGAAAAGATATTCTTATCCCCGGTATTATGGAGCATATTGAGCGTGCAGGCGTTCACAGCGGCGACTCAATAGCCGTATATCCGCCATATAATATCACAGATACCATGATAGAAAAAATTGTCGAGTGCTCCACAAACCTCGCTCTTTCGCTCGGCACAAAGGGACTTGTAAACATACAGTATCTTATCTATCAGAATGAGCTGTATGTTATAGAGGTCAACCCCAGAGCTTCAAGAACAATACCTTATATCAGCAAGGTAACTAACGTGCCTATGGTTGAGCTTGCAACAAAGGTTATGCTCGGCGCGGCACTTGCAGACCTCGGCTACGGCACGGGACTTTACAAAACACCGCCTTACTTTGCAATTAAGGTGCCCGTATTCTCGTTTGAAAAGCTCAGCGACGTAAACTCCGAACTCGGCCCCGAGATGAAATCCACAGGCGAAGTTCTCGGCCTTGCAAGAACGCTCAACGAGGCACTGTTTAAAGGGCTTGTTTCGGCAGGCTTCAGACTTTGCGAGAGAAGCACATATCACCATATGCACCACAACGGCGGCGTACTTATCACCGTTCAGGATAAAGACAAGGACGAGGTTATTCCGCTTGCTAAAAAATTCAGCGATGTCGGTCTTAAAATATATGCGACAGACGGCACTGCAAACGCAATAAGAAGCCTCGGCGTTGACGTTGAAGTTGTCAGCAGTATAAACCGCGGCGATGATATGATAAAGCTTCTTGAAAGCGGAGCGGTAAACTACATCGTCTACACGGGCTCAACAAAGAAGAAGTCGATAGAAAACTTTATAAGGCTTCACAGACGTGCCGTTCAGCTCTCTATAACCTGCCTCACTTCTCTTGACACGGCGAACGCCCTTGCCGATATTATCGCAAGCAAGTTCACACAAAAGAACACAGAGCTTGTCAATATCAACAAGATGCGCGAGACGAAAAAGAAAATTGCCTTCACAAAAATGCAGGCAACGGGTAATGACGATATTTATTTCAACAATTTTGACGGAGAAATAGAGTCACCCGAATCCCTTACCATAAACTTCATCGACCGCAACTACGGCATCGGTGCAGACGGAGTCGTATTGCTCGAAAAATCAGATATTGCAGACGCTAAAATGAGAATATTCAACACTGACGGTACTCTTTCGCTGATGGCGGCAAACAGCATAAGATGCGGCGCAAAGTATCTTTATGACAAGGGGCTCGTCAATAAAAAGGATTTGACAATCGAAACCGCAAGCGGAGTTATAGGCGTAAAGCTCTATTCCTACAACGGCGAAATACGTTCCGCAAGGGTTGACCTCGGCGCACCGGATCTTGACCCGAAGCATATCCCGATTAAGACGGATAAGGATAAAATAATCAACTATCCCATAACAGTTGACGGAGCGGAATATAAGATAAACTGCGTCACAATCTGCAACTCGCACTGCGTAATATTCGGCGACAGAATAGAAGATGTTGACATGAATGCTCTCGGCGACAGCATGAGAAACTCCGACTTTTTGCCCGAATACATCAACACAGAGCTTGCAAGGGTAGTAAACAAAAATACCATAAAAATGCGCTGCTATGAGCGTGCGGTCAACGGCGAGAGCCTCGGCTGCGGCACAGGCGCCTGTGCAACGGTAATAGCCGCTATAGAAAACGGCCTTTGCAACAAAAACGAAGATATAACCGTTAAAATGCGCGGCGGTGACGTTACGGTAAATTATGACGGCGAAAACATATATCTTCTCGGTGATGCCAACAAGGTATATGATGGCGTGGTTGAATATTGATTTTTGATAATAACAAAGAAAGCTGAGCATACTAAACTCAGCTTTCTTTATTTATACACCAAAAAATATTCGGTCAGGTTTTCATATATCAGATATAATCCGCCGACAGGCGCGGGCGCAAGGCTCAAAAGCGTATCGACGGGGATTTTATCCGTCTTATTTGGCTCATAAACGGTTTTGTCTATTCTTACGGCGATTTGCTCGTTATCTCGTGCGGCATATATCATGGCGGGTGTTATGCCGGATTCTATTGCCGCAGTGTTGTTTTTTGCCGCAAAAATGCCGAGCGCAATCAAAACAAGACCTGTTAACGCCACTATTGAAGAGACAAAGGAATGAACAAGCTTTTGAGTTTCGGTTCTGCTGTCTTTCATAAAAATTACCTCTTTGCAAATTATTTTTGACAGTTTAATTGTTGGCATATTTGAAACAAAAAATTCAACGAATATTTTGTAGAATATAACAAAAAAAAGGCGTTTTACACTCTTTTCTTATTCATTTTTTGGTTGAAAATTTACAAAAAAAATATTATAATATATTTGTCAGAAGTTGAATTTTAATTCTGAAAGGAGAATTATTATGGCACTTACAAATAACAAATCGATACTCGATTGGGTCGATGAAAAGATTGACCTTGTAAAGCCTGACAGCGTTATGTGGATAGACGGCTCGGAGGAGCAGCTTGACGCACTTCGCAAAGAGGCATGCGAATCGGGAGAAATGATTAAACTTAATGAGGAGCTCCTCCCCGGATGCTACCTTCACAGAACAAAGCCGAACGACGTTGCTCGTGTTGAGGGCAGAACCTTTATCTGCACCCCCACCAAAGAGGGCGCAGGTCCCACAAATAACTGGGAAGATCCGGCTGTTATGTATAACAAACTTTATGACATCGCAAGAGACAGCTATAAGGGTCGCACAATGTATGTTATCCCTTATTCAATGGGTCCCGTCGGCTCAAAGTTCTCAAAGGTAGGCATTGAGGTAACAGACTCAATTTATGTTGTTCTTAACATGTCTATAATGACAAGAGTCGGCAAAGTCGTTCTTGATTCATTCGGCGACACAAGCAACGACTGGGTACGCGGTCTTCACTGCAAATGCAATGTTGAAGAAAAAGACAGATACATTTGCCAGTTCCCGCAGGATAACACGATTATCTCCGTCAACTCCGCATACGGCGGAAACGTGCTTCTCGGCAAAAAGTGTTTTGCACTTCGTATAGCCTCATATCAGGGCAGAAACGAAGGCTGGCAGGCTGAGCATATGCTTATCCTCGGCGTTGAAAATCCCAAGGGCGAAATCAAATACGTCTGCGCCGCATTCCCCTCAGCTTGCGGCAAGACAAACCTTGCTATGCTTATTCCTCCCGAAGGATACAGAAAGAAAGGCTACAAGGTTTGGTGCGTAGGCGATGATATCGCATGGCTTCGTAAAGGCGAAGACGGCAGACTTTATGCCATCAACCCCGAAAACGGTTTCTTCGGCGTTGCACCCGGCACAAACGAGAAGTCAAACCCCAACGCTCTTGCTTCAACAAGAAAGGGCACTATCTTCACAAACGTTGCTCTTAACCTTGATAATAACACCGTATGGTGGGAGGGTCTTGACAAGAACCCGCCCGAGAATGCAATCGACTGGCAGGGACGTCCCTGGAACGGCAAGACCAGCGAAGAAAAAGGCGCTCACCCCAACAGCCGTTTCACAGCTCCCGCAAGAAATTGCCCGTGCCTTAGCAGTGAGTTTGAAAACCCGAACGGTGTTCCGATTTCGGCAATTATCTTCGGCGGCCGCCGCGCAGCTCTTACTCCTCTTGTTTATCAGTCAAGAGATTGGGATCACGGCGTATTCGTAGGCTCAATAATGGCGTCCGAGACAACGGCAGCCGCAACAGGTGCAGTCGGCGTAGTTCGCCGCGACCCGATGGCTATGCTTCCGTTCTGCGGATATGACATGGGCGATTATTGGCAGCATTGGATCGACATAGGCAAAACCCTCGATGCCGACAAAGCTCCCAAAATCTTTAACGTTAACTGGTTCCGTAAGGACGAGGACGGCAACTTTATGTGGCCGGGCTTCGGCGATAACCTTCGTGTTATTGAGTGGATTATCAAACGCTGCGAGGGCGAGGTTGAGGCTGATGAAACAGCTATCGGCTATCTTCCCAAAGCAGAGGATATTAACATTGAAGGTCTTGAGGGCGAAGTTTCACTTGAATCGCTTAAGAAGATTCTTGATGTTGATAAAGACCTTTGGAACAAAGAGGCAGAGGGCATTGAAGAGTTCTATGCTAAGTTTGGCAAAACTCTTCCCGCAGTTCTTAAAGAAGAACTTGAAACCCTCAAAGCTAACCTTAAATAAGACAAAGCTTTTGAGCCGCTGTGAAAACAGCGGCTCATTTTTTATGCGGCATGCCTCATGCCGCCGAATTGAACCCCTCCGTCACGGCTTCGCCGAATCCACCTTACCTAAATCAGAGGCGATATGCGGTTAATCGGCTTCTCCTCGAGGAGAAGCTGTCACGGAGTGA